>Ga0114898_1000427_pt1 | contig 33157 bp, 44 predicted proteins | sample Malvired_Geostar_FD_83496 | JGI IMG/M metagenome (GOLD analysis project Ga0114898, IMG submission 83496) | Marine viral communities from the Global Malaspina Expedition - Malaspina viral metaG DeepMed_Geostar | ecosystem: Environmental > Aquatic > Marine > Oceanic | place: Mediterranean Sea...
GCATTGGCGCGTGGTCGCTGGGTATATACAACCTGCTGCGTACAGCCCTGGTGCCGGTTGAGTGAGGCACACAGCAGGAGGTCCGGCGCTCCTCATAGCCGAGGCTCGGAGCGCTAATTCGATTCGGTCTTGCTGGCCTCCGTTACTTGCCACGGTGGGCTGGGCTGAACTGTCAAGGAATCCTCGGTAGTTCGATCTCGTTGCGCGTCTGCCGGAGTCATCTCTCTGCCCGCTGCCGCTACTGGCGTCGCATCGGGTGGCTGCGCAACTTCGCGTGGCTGCATGTGGAGCCACGGCCAGTTCCAGAGCTGGCATGGGGCGGGGAATTTGTTGATCGCGCTGTATGCCGAAGCAGACCCCGCCGCGATGTTCCCAAGTTGTCTAAAGAGCGTGGGCTTTTCAGGCCCTGACGCGGTGCTGCTGCGTCGATGGGTGAAATTTAGCGCCATGCTAAATGCTCGTCAACAGGTCTTGCTAAATTTTCTGCTAAATATTTAGCGCAAGGATAAAACCAGCCTGCAGCAGGTCTTACCCTGACGCAGCGAAATGAGCGCTGGTTGGCAGAAATACGACAGGAGGTAGTGATGGCAGGGGTGACTGTGAGAGGAGGCGTAGAGGCTAAGTGGCTGGACGGCGGCCTAAAAGGCACAGCAGGAAGCTCGGCAGAGCTCGCTAGGCTTGCCGTCCAGGTTCTGGTTGAGGATTTGGGCACAGAAGGCGCGCGCGTGCTGCTACGCGACGAATTGGCGGCCTACCTGCCCGACTATCAGGGTGCTGTTATCGATAAGAGAAGCGCCAGGAAAGAGTGACCTGGCGCGGAATGCTCAGAACGAGCGGCCTCGTCGGTTGACGGGGCGGATGGTGGACCACCAGAAGACGAATCCGATAATCCGGATTGATGCTGCGACCTGCTCGGCCGTGTAGTGCTCGTCGGGGAACTCGACGTCATTCTCAGACCTGAGGCGCAATCCGCCGCCTGGAAGCCTGTAGAGATACTTCACTCGCAACATTCCGTCGTGGTCAATCGCGTAGATTTCGCCGTCATGGATCGACGTTGTGCCGCGGTCGATTCCGATCGTCGCGCCGTCGAAAATGACGCGCTCCATGCTGCGGCCTGTGACTTGCGCCGCTACTGCATTTGCTGGGTCGACTCCGCAAGTGCGCAGGGTCGCCCTAGAAAGCCTGATGCATCGGCCGGGGATCTCCATCACGGCCGCCGATCCGCTTCCTGCTGCGAGCTCAACCTCCTTAAACAGCGGTACTTCCACTTCCTCGTCCTCCACTGGCGTTTCACCGTCCCACGAGGAGATATCCCCAAGCAGGTCCAGCTCGCTATTCCGCGATATCGGCAGTGTATGGACATTGTTTAGCAGCGTGCGATTGCTTTCGTCGTGTAGCTGATCAAGCCAGCCATGCGGTAGGAGCTCCGCGACCTCGACTCTCCGTGCCATGTCGTCCCCTATGTTTCGCGTCGGATTGTCGGACAGCATCTGACTTACATAGGAGGGAGACGTTCCCCAGAGCTCCGCGCAGACGCGCTTAGACCGCCCTTTCAGGAGGGATAGCAGATTTTGTCGGCGAATCGATGAGATATCCATCCGCATAGAATTACAGCTTGGCGCTAACGATGAAATATGCACGTTGCTAAACTCCCTGTTGCACAAACTTTAGCGGCACGCTAAATTCGCTCCTGTATGAACAGGAGATTCCCAATGTCCACCCAAATCCGCGACTGGCTGCACAGCCACAACGAACAGGAGCGCGAGGCTCTCGCTTCCGCCGCCTCCACGTCCGTTGCCTACCTGTGGCAGCTGGCCGGAGGTCACCGCAAGGCATCTGCCGAGCTCGCTGCTCGTCTGCAGAAGGCCAGTAATAACGAGCTGACCCTGGCTGGCATGCGACCCGATCTCCATGACTTGCTGAATCCAAAAGACGGCAAAGAAGCCGCGTAACCAATTCGTAGCCGCATAAGGAAATCGCCATGTATGCAGACCCGCGACACAAAAACCGGAACGAGACAAAGGTTCGTCTCGACGACGAGTACGAGGCCTTTCTAGAGAACCTCGCAACCATTCACCGCACGCAGAAGGCGGTATTGGCACGCGAGATCCTGAAGTCATGGATCGACGAGAAGCGAGAAGAGCTTACGCGAAGCATCACTGCGGCCTGAAGGCCTAAACGAGGGCCTCTATGTCTGCCAACAACAATGACATGGCCCTGGAGCATCTGCTGAACGATGAGGACTTGGAATTCTTGACTGGGCTGGCAAAGCAGCTGGGGCTATCCCCGGATCAGCTAGCGAAGAAAGGCATTCAAGACACCATCACCAAGCGCACCAGGCCAAGAAGCATGCCGGGGACGGTTCAACCGTTTCGGCGCCGGGCTGAATAGCCCGAAATGAGGGACTGATAAGTGAACAAAGCCATTCACCAACACTTAGCAATGATCGCCGCAAAGCGCGTCGTTGTATGTGTTCGCCCCTCTGAAAAGCAAAAAGCCCGAAGGGACTGTTTAAGTCACCTCCGGGCTTCGTTGGTTTCCTCGGCGGCAACCGAGAAAGCCATTTCATGTGCAGCTCTCTAGCGAGTACGAGTATGGACAATTCACCTGCATATATCAAGACGGGGCCAGCGCCTGGTTTGAATGTGGTCGCGATGATCGACGGTCTCTTGGATCGCTCGATTGCTTTCCAGCGCCCATTTGTTGCTCTTGGCGTCGGCGTCACCGGTGCGCTGATGCTTTCCCAGGCTATCTATTGGTCGAAGCGCACTAAGAACCCCGATCGCTGGTTCTACAAGACTCAGGCCGAATGGGAAGAAGAGACAGGCATGTCTCGGCGCGAGCAAGAAACTGCTCGCAGGAAGCTCAAAGAGCTCGGCCTGATCGAAGAAATGAAGCGCGGCATCCCTTGCCGGGTGTTCTTTCGCGTCGATCACCTAGCGCTTTATGAGCGCCTTTGCGCGCATATTCATCAGTCAAGCCTGGCGGAAAGCGCCGAACAAGATGCACATATCAGCCAAACCAGTATGGCGGAAAGCGCCAAACTGGATTGCACGAATGCGCCAAGCAGCTCTGCACGAAACAGCCAGAGTAATACAGAGAGTACAGAGAGTACTTCAGAGAGTACCTACAGAGGGCCTCAAGAGTTCTCGTCCCCGCTTCCAGCGGAGACCCGTCAGGTGGCCGACTCTATTCCCTACGAGAAGATTCGCGAACTGTACAACCAGATCCTCGGTGGAAAGCTGCCGCGGTGTCTTGGCTTGGACGACAAGCATCGCAAGCGCATTCGTGCTGCTTACAACTTGAAGCTCGACGGGAAGTTCGTTGTCCGCGAAGGAGGCATGGACTTCTGGGAAGGACTTTTTAACGACGCCCTGGAATGTCCGTTCCTGCTTGGCCAGAACGGCCGCGGCTGGATCGCTGATTTCGAGTTCATGACCTCGGCGACCAAGATCCAACGATTCATGGAAGGTAAATACGATGCACGCTGATCGCCCTCTAATCGCACTGGAGGCCGAACACGGCGTCCTGGGTGCCATGATGCACGAACCTGAGCTGTGCGAGACCGTAGGCGCCTTCTTGTCGCCGTCTGACTTCGCTTACGAGGATACCGGCGCGCTGTACGCCATGATTCTCGGCGCACACTCCAAAAAGATGCACCCGGACAGCATCACCCTGTCCGAAATCCGGGCCGAGCTTCCGAGCGGCGAGCTGACTATCGTCTATGCGTCCGAGCTGATGCGAAACGTGCCGAGCGCTGCAAATGGACAGCACTACGCCCGAATCGTTGTTGAGCGCGCCCGCGCCCGTCGCCTGCATGAGGTTGGCGAGCGCCTCATGGAGATAGCCCAGCAGCGCGGCAGCATTGCCGAGCAGATCGCACAGGCTCAGCAACTGACCATGGACCTTGTGGCGCACCAAGAGCGGAAGGACGTTGTGTCTTTGCGCGAGGCCATGATCCCGGTCTTTGACGAAATGGAGCTGCGCTGGAAGGGCGAGCAGGCGACCGGCCTGATGTTCGGCCTACAGGATTTGGACAACATCGTCTGCGGCCTGCGGCCAGGCAACTTGGCGATCATTGCTGGCCGCCCTGGCACAGGTAAGACGGTACTTGGTGTAGGCCTAGCCGAGACGCTCGTCCTCCGGAAGGGCGGCTCCGCGCTGATCTTCTCTCTGGAAATGAGCCAGACCGAGCTCGCAAAGCGCTCCCTAGCGTCTCAGTCTGGAGTTTCTCAGGGCCTCATTGATACCGGTAAAGCCCTAGACAGCGAGGAAGCGATCGCCCGCATGACTGCCGCGGTTGGCAAGACCGCAGAGGCCGACGTGCGTATCTGCGACAAGCAGGCGCTGACCTTCTCGCGCATTTGCTCCATTGCACGGTTCGAGAATCGCGCTCGGAAGCTTGACCTGATCGTCATCGACTACTTGGGGCTGATCTCTCCGGAGTCGAATAGCCGGCACCAGAACCGCAACCAAGAGCTCGGCGCTATCAGCCGCGGCCTTAAGGCGCTGGCAAAAGAGCTCGAAATCCCAATCGTTGCGCTGGCTCAGCTGAACCGCTCTATCGAAACCCGCGCCGACGCCAAGCCGAAGATGAGCGACCTGCGTGACTCGGGCGAGATTGAGCAGGATGCCGACGTGATCATCATGGCTCACCGCGACATGCAGTCCGAGCGCGGCCAGAACGGCGTCACCGAGATTGATGTTGTGAAGTGCCGTCACGCCAAGCCCGGTTTCTGCCTACTGCAATTCCAAGGCGAGTACGCCCGCTTCGTGTCATGCGCTCAACAGTACGACTACGACGAGGAGCCGGCCAACGTCCGCCCAATGCGCAAGTCTGCCCGTTCTGCTTTTGGAGGTGCCGCATGACCGCTCTCCAGCAGCACGCCATCCAGCTCCTGCAGCGCCAGGGCTACCAGATACGACACACAACCGGGGCAGGCATAGGCCTATCCCGCGGCAATGACCATCGCGTCGTCTGTGCTGACGGAAGCACCCAGCGCGGCGTAGGAGCACGGAAATGAGCGACTACATGGAAATCACCGAAGCCTTCAACCAGGCCCGCACATCCCCCGATGTAACAGATCGCGCTACTGGCCTAGAGGAGGCAGATCGTATAGGTGGCGTGGCGCTGGTACAGGCCAGGCTGCAGGGGCAGGGCGCTGAGTTCTGCATCGACTGCGACGAGGAGATTCCGGCCAAGCGTCGCGCTGCAGCTCCGTGGGCAGAGCGCTGCATCTCCTGCCAGGACGACCACGACAAGCGGGAGGCGCGCCGCCATGGCTAACCCAACCTTCCCCCTGCGCAATGAGATGGACCGCCAGCGCGCCATCGCCTGCCTGCAGAAGATCGACCTGGGCGCCGGCTACGTCTGGACCATGCGCGAGGAGGTCCGCAGCGACGCTCAGAACCGCCGTATGTGGGCCATGTTGCGCGACATCAGCCGCCAGGTTGAGTGGTACGGCCAGAAGCTCGAGGACACCGACTGGAAGCACGTATTCAGCGCGGCCGTCGAGCAGCAGCGCGCCGTGCCAGGCCTGAATGGCGGCTTCGTCGTCCTGGGCATCTCCACCCGCAAGCAGAGCAAGAAGTGGTTCTCGGACATGTTCGAGGTGATGGAAGCGTTCGCGGCTGAGCATGGCGTGCGCTTCACCACGGCTGACCATTGGGGGATTGCCGCATGAAAGGCAAAGCCCCCTCTGCCGAGCAGAAGCGCTACCACGACCTGCTGGCCCAGCATATCGGCTGCATCGCCTGCCATCGCGACACGGCAGGCCATCAGCGCAACCACGTCGTGAGCATTCACCACGTCGACGGCCGTACGAAGCCTGACGCGCACTGGCTGGTTCTTCCGCTGTGCGCTGGCCATCACCAAGACGGCTACGGCGCGCCGGGCCTCGTCGCCGTTCACCCCTACAAGGCCCGCTTCGAGCTGGCCTATGGGAAGCAGGAAACACTCATCCGCGACTGCGCCCTGCAGCTGCTTGATATGGGCCTGACGCTGCCGGCGCGGGTCATGGAATTGGTCGGACTGGAGCAGGCCGCATGAAGACCTGCCCCGTAGACGCCACCCACAAGACCACCGGCTACAGCCCTGAGCAGACCCTGTACTGCCACGACTGCCGCAAGGAACACCCATGGCCGCTAAAGCCCGGCCAGCTCCCCCTGATCGCAAACAACAGAGCCACAAGGAAGCCGCAATGACTCCAGAACTACAGGCCGTGATGGTCTTCACCTCTGCCTTCTTCCAGGTCTTCCTGCTGGGGCTCAACAGCAAGCTCCTGCGCGACGACAAGATCCCGGCAGGCTTCGTCGTGTCCTGGCTGATCACGCTGGCTCAGTTCGCCTACATCTGGTCGGTCGCCCACTCGCAGATCAACACCGTTCCGTTCCTGCTGATCTCCGGCCTGGGCGGCTCTCTGGGCATCACCTTCGCCCAGTATTTCTACCGCTGGTATGACCGCAAATTCCACCGCAAGGGAGCCGCAGCATGAGCGAGAAGCCAACCAATCCGAAGGACATGATGGGCGTGATGAAAGCGCCAATGTCCACCGTCTCCGCTCCAGTCATGGCTGAAGTCGGCGTTGCGATGCTGGAAGGAGCTTTGAAGTACGGCCGGCACAACTACCGCGCCGTCGGCGTCCGCGCCTCGGTTTACTACGACGCCACCATGCGGCACCTGATGGACTGGTGGGAAGGGCAGGACATCGACCCTGATTCGGGCATGTCGCATATCACCAAGGCCATCACATCGCTGGTAGTCCTGCGTGACTCGATGATTCAGGGCAACTGGAGCGACGACCGCCCGCCGCATTCGCCTGAGTTCTACGTCGAGCTGAACCAGAAGGTCGCCGCGCTGCGTGAGAAGTACAGCGACCGTGACCCGGTGCATTACACCCAGGCGCACATGACAGAAGGATTCGGCCAGCAGAACACCATCGACTGCCGCAGCGCTGAGCAGAAGGCGGGCGCATGAAGATCAGCCGAATCGACGTTATAGGCAGCAATGGAAATGACGGACTGCACTACGACCAGATCCTCTGCGGCGAGGCGTGGATTAACAGCGGAAGGCCTGACTGCCAAGGCGAATGCGGAAGCGCTTGCCCTGGTAATCGCGGACAAGATGCGCGCCCGGTGCAAGCCAATGGGCCTGCCGAAGTGGCGTCAGTGGGTATCGGCCGAGCTGTCGAGGATGAGCCCGCTGCTGCGCAAGATGGTGCGCGCTGCGCTGGAAGCGAAGGCGAGGGCCGGTAAATGACTTTCCCGATCCGTAAAGCCTCAGCCAAAACCACGGTCAAGCCGGCGAAAAGTGCTGGATCGGGAAAATCCACCGCTAGCCAGGCTGAGGACGCGCTAGCCCTTCACCTTCGCGCGGAAGGAATCGAAGCCATCCGAGAGTACCGCTTCGCTGCTGAAGCTTGCGGAGGGCCTGGAAAGGGGCTGCGTGAGCGGCTGGCCAAGGCTGGCCTGCAGGACTGGCGCGCTGACTTCGCGCTGATAGAGCACGGATTGCTGATCGAATGCGAGGGCGGCGGTTGGGTAAAGGGCCGGCATAACACCGGCGCCGGATTCGCTGCCGACCTCAAGAAATACGACGCCGCTGCCCGCCTCGGGTGGCGCGTCTACCGCTGCGACCCCGCCATGATCAAGAGCGGGCGCGCTATCGAGACAATCCGAATTCTGATGCAGCAGGGGAGAGCAGCCTGATGGCCGCACGCAAGCACGACGACGAGACAATCAAGGCCGCGCTGACGGGCCGCACTGTGGCAGAGGCTGCGCAGATCCTTGGGCTGCACGAGCGCAACGTCTACACCCACAAGGCGCGTCTGGCTCGCCAAGGGTGGAGCCCTGAGCACGACATGGTGAAGACGGTGCCGGACGGCTTCCATCTCAAGGGCACGTCGACGCTGTACGGCAAGGACGGCGAGCAGAAGCTGCAGTGGGTCAAGTCCAACATCGACCACGAGCGCCAGGCCGAGCTGATGAAGGAGGCGGTCAAGGCTCTTGCTCTGGACATCAAGCCGGCCAAGGCGCTGCCGGCACCTTTGCACACCCTTGCGCACCTGCTCAACTGCTACGTCATCACCGACTACCACTTGGGCATGAATGCATGGGCAGAGGAAACGGGCGCCGCGTGGGACATGAAGATCGCCGAGGACACGCTGGTCGGCTGGTTCGGTGCTGCGATCGCCCAATCGCCTGACTCCCATACCGGCGTATTCGCCCAGCTTGGGGATCTGCTGCATTGGGATGGTATCCAGGCGGTCACCCCGACATCCGGCCACGTCCTCGACGCCGACACTCGGTTCCAAAAACTGGTTCGCGTGGCCATCAGCGTAATCCGTCGCGTGACGGCCATGCTGCTGCAGAAGCACGAGCGCGTCGTTCTCCTGATGGCTGAGGGAAACCACGATCTGGCGTCGAGCGCCTGGCTGCGCGAGCTGTTCGCCGCCCTGTATGCGGACGAGCCCCGCATCGAGGTCATCACCCGCCCGGACCCGTATTACTGCATCGAGCATGGCCGCACGTCGCTGTTCTTCCACCACGGCCACAAGAAGCGGATGGACTCCCTTGAGACGGTGTTCATCGCCAAGTTCCGCGAGGTCTTCGGCCGTACCAGGCACAGCTATGCGCACACCGGCCACCTGCACCACAACGTCCTGCGCGAGACGAACACCATGCAGATCGAGCAGCACCGCACCCTGGCCGCGCCAGACAGTCACGCGAGCCGCGGCGGGTGGATGAGTGGGCGAGACGCCAAGGTCATCACCTACCACGCCGAGCACGGTGAGGTGGGCCGCATCATCGTTTCAGCCGACATGCTCAAGGGGGAAGCAGCATGAAGAGCGCCGAAGAGCTTTTGACCCAATGGGGCATCTGGGTATGGCAGAAGACCGGCGTGCCGCGGTACGTCTCCCCGATGCTGGCCATCATGCGTGACAACGTGCCCAGCACTCACGCGCCAGATGCTGCGATCACCGATGAAGAGGCAGAGACGGTATCGGCTGTAGTTGCCCGTCTGCAGCAGCGCTACCCGGAAGCATCCGAGGCCGTGCACCTGTACTACTGCCACAACCGCACCATGGAGCAGATCGGCAAGCAGCTTGGCAAATCCCGCCACCAGGTGAAGGACATGCTGAGCCGTGTGCACGGTTACGTTGAGTCGGAGTTTGATCGACGAATGGCAGCTTAATTTACATGTCGTGCCTGTTGACGTGTTAACGCCGATCTGGCAATCTGGCACAAATTGCGGTTTTACCGCTTCAGAAGAGCCCGGCCAATGAGTCGGGCTTTTTGTGCCTCAGTTTCGGGCGCTAAAGGCCGTTTGAATGGCTCGCCACCATGCGCCCAACCCTCTTCCGGCCCCATGCCTGCCTCCTTGCTCATAGGCGGATCGCACGCGCATGTGAGGCCGGACCTATTCACTCTGCCGCATAGCTGAGATGACCCATGCCAGAGAAAAGCCCTGACTTCTGGGTGGCGCTAGCTGCAGCCCTACGCGAACACGGCCTGGCCATGATGCTGACCTTCGTTCTGTCCTACATCCGAATCCACCTCTACGGCGACAAGAAGAGCCCATTGGCCAGACTGCTCGAATCAACATTCGGTGCGCTGCTGATCATGCTCGTCGGCTTAGGGGTGAACGCCATGGGTGCAAACCTTGCCTGGACGCTATTTGCTGCCGGCTTGATCGGGCTGCTTGGTGTGGATCAGGTTCGCGCACTGGCCGGCAAATGGGCGGAGCGCAAGGTGTCGCAGTGAAACGCCTCCACGCCACCCTGATCATGATATGCCTCGCCGCCTGTGTCGCTGTGATGATCGGAAAAGAGGTGTGGAGATTCTGGCGTCAACATTCCAAAAGTAGAAAGGTTTAGATATGGCCGGCAGACCGAAGGGCCTGCCCAAGTCGGGTGGGCGGCAGAAAGGCACACCGAACAAGATCACGGCGGACATCAAAGAGATTGCCCAGTCGTTCGGCGAGGAGGCGATTACGCACCTGGTCGAGATAGCGCGCAATGGCGATGCCCCTCCCGCTGCCCGAGTGGCCGCAGTAAAGGAGATCCTAGACCGCGGCTATGGCAAGGCGAAGCAAGACGTAGAGCTGACCGGCGCCAATGGAGGTCCGGTTGAAACCGTGACCCGCATTGAACTGGTGGCCCTAGGTGACGACAGTACAGATAGCACTGCCGCCTAAGCTGCTGCCTGTGTTCCAGGGGCGCGCTGACGTTCGCGGCGCCTATGGTGGCCGGGGGTCAGGCAAGACTCGCTCCTTCGCCAAGATGGCAGCTGTGCGCGGCTACATGTACGGGATGAATGGCGAGGCCGGGATCATCCTGTGCGGCCGCCAGTTCATGAACTCGCTAGATGACTCCTCGCTGGAGGAGTGCAAGCGGGCGATCGAAGAAGAACCCTTTCTTGCTGCCTACTACGACGTGGGCGACAAGTACATCAAGAGCCGCGACGGGCGTATTCAGTTCGCCTTCGCCGGCCTTGACCGCAACATTGCATCGATCAAGTCCAAGGGTCGCCTGCTGATCTGCTGGGTAGATGAGGCCGAGCCCGTCACCGATGAGGCCTGGCTGACGCTGATCCCGACGCTGCGTGAAGAGGGCAGCGACTGGAACGCCGAGCTGTGGATTACCTGGAACCCAAAGCGCAAGAGTGCGCCGGTTGAGTCGCGATTCCGGTTCGCCAACGACCCGCTGGTCAAGGTTATTGAGCTGAACTGGAGGGATAACCCTAAGTTCCCGGCCAAGCTTGAGCGTGAACGCCAGCGTGACGCCCAGGAGCGGCCCGATCAGTACGGGCACGTATGGGAAGGCGAGTACGCAACGACCATTGCAGGCGCCTACTTTGCTCAGTCGCTGACGACAGCCAAGGCTGAGAGTCGGATTGGTCGTGTTGCTGCTGATCCGCTGATGACCATTCGCCTGTTCGCTGACATTGGCGGCACCGGGGCCAAGGCTGATGCCTTCGTGTTCTGGGCTGTGCAGTTCATCGGGCGTGAGATTCGGGTGCTCGATCACTACGAAGTTCAAGGGCAGCCGCTTGAGGCTCATCTGAACTGGCTGCGATCCAAGGGCTATACGCCTGACCGGGCGCAAATCTGGCTGCCGCACGACGGCGACACGCAGGACAAGGTTCATGACGTGTCGTACCGATCCGCATTCGAGGCCTCAGGCTACGTTGTGACCGTTGTCCCTAACCAAGGCAAGGGTGCGGCGATGCTGCGCGTGGAGGCCGCTCGCAGGCTGTTTCCGTCCATGTGGTTTGACGAGGAGCCGACCCAGGCTGGCCGTGAGGCGCTGGGCTGGTATCACGAGAAGCGCGACGAGATACGCGGCATCGGCCTTGGTCCTGCTCACGACTGGGCATCGCACTCCGCTGATGCCTTCGGCCTGATGTGTGTGGCCTACGAACTCCCTGCAAATCGACCGGCTCAGCCGCTCAACTACCGAAACCGGATGATTTCATGAAGATGACCGAGGCCGAACTGCTCGCGTTCCTCGACGACGAGGCTCGCCAGGCGCACCTGTTCAATGACGGCGAGGCGCAGGAAGAGCGCACACGTGCTATGCGCGCCTATTCCCGCGAGCCATACGGCAACGAGGAAGAAGGCCGATCGGCTGTGGTCGCCTCAGACGTGTTCGATGCGGTTGAGGGGATGCTGCCGGACCTGATCGAAGTGTTCACCAGCTCGGACAAGGCTGTCGTGTTCGAGCCAGTTGGCCCGGAGGACGAAGAGTCAGCCGAGCAGGTGACCAACGCCTGCAATTACGTCTTCTACAAGCAGAATAACGGCTTCCTGATCCTCTATACCGCTCTGAAGGACGCGCTGCTTCTGAAAACAGGCGCCGTCAAGTGGTTCTGGGAGAAGCGCCGCACGCCGACGTTCAACACGTACCGCGCGGTCGACGAATACCAGCTGGCGTCATTCCTGGCCGAGAACCCTACTGCTGAGGTTGTCGAGCAGGACGAGGTTGAGCCAGGCGCAGAAGAGATTGCGCAGTATCAGCAGGCCGCGGCCGAGCAGATGGCTCAAGGCTTCCTGCCGGCTGAGATGCCTAAGCGCTACACAGTCAAGATCAAGACGGTTGAGGAGAAGGGCAAGTGCTCCATTGTCGCCATTCCGCCCGAAGAGCTGCAGGTATCACGCCGGCATGACTCTCCGCTGCTGGATGACTGCCCTTACGTCTGCCATGTGACCCGCCGCAGCGTCTCCGAGATCCGCGAGATGGGCTTCGACGTAGACGCCTCCGAGGTGCGCGCGGCTGTATACGAAAACGTCACTGACTACCGCGAGAACAATGGCGGCCGGTTCGACGATTGGGAGGACGAAACCACTCTCGAAGACTCGATGGTCCGCGGCTATCTGCGCGATGAGTATGTCCTGATGGACTACGACGGCGACGGCATTACTGAGCGCCGCCACATCATTCGCCTCGGTGACCGCATTCTGTCGAACGAAGAGTGCGGGCATGTGCCTATCGCAGCCTGGACCCCGTACATCAACACCCACTCGTTCAACGGCGTGTCGGTGGCTGATCTGGTCGAGGACTTCCAGCGCATCCACACCACGATTCTCCGGCAGCAGATCGACAACCTGTACCTGGCCAACAACCAGGAGACGGTTGTTCTCACCGACTCGCAGGGCAACCCGCAGGCCAACATCGACGACCTGTTGAACCGTCGCCCAGGCGGCGTGATTCGCGAGAAGGTGTCAGGCGCTGTGCGGCCCTACATGCAGCGCTGGCAGGGTATCGAAGCGATGCCCATGCTTGAGCAGTTGCAGGGCGAGAAGGAGAACCGCACGGGCTGGACGCGCTATTCGCAGGGCTTGGACGGGGATTCCCTGAACAAGACCGCCTCTGGCGCTCGCATGATCATGAACGCCAGCCAGAAGCGCATGAAGCTGATGGCGCGCATTGCTGCTGAATGCCTGGTTGCGCCGATGTTCCGGGGGATCTTCAAGACCCTTTCCGACAACGGCATGGAGCAGCTTGCGTACCGGCTAAACGGCAAGTTCGTGCAGTACGACCCGCAGGCGTGGCGTGATCAGTACGACATGACCATCAACGTCGGTATCGGCACGGGTGACGTGCAGCAGCAGAGTGAGTTCCTGATACAGATCGCCCAGTCTCAGGCTGCAGTGGCTGGTTCGCCATACGCCAAGCACCTGATATCACCTAAGCAGGTCTACAACGTACAGGCTCGCCTGGCTGAGAACGCCGGCTTCAAGAATCCCGAGGAATTTTGGGTTGATCCCGATACGGTTCCGGAGGACGACAGTCCGCCGCCGCCTGATCCGAAGGTCGAGCTGGAAAAGGCCAAATTGCAGGACAGCCAGCAGAAGGCGCAGGCCGAAATGCAGCTGGAGATGCAGAAGCAGGATAAGGAACTGGCATTCAAGGCTGAACAGGCCGATCTCGACCGTCAGTTCCGCCTGCAGATGGAGCAGATCCGGCTTGCGGCAGGCCAATCGATGCACATGGCCGGCACTGCGATGCACAACAACGAAGGGGAGCGCTTCCTGTGACCGATACCGACCTGATGGAGCAGCAGACTCGCGGCCAGTACGCCATGAGCCTGCTGGAAAACGAGCTGCTGAATGAAGCGCTCGAAGCCATCGATAAGGAAGTGATGGAACAGTGGATTGCTTGCCCAGCGCGCGACAAGGAGGGCAAAGAGGCCCTCTGGCAGCTGATCAAGACCAGCCGCAAGTTCCGCGACATCCTCACCGGCTACATCGAGACCGGCAAGCTGGCTACTGCGCAGCTAAAACAGTTCGAGAAGCGCGGGATATTTGGGAGGGTCGCCTCATGAGACGGTATCCAAGACTAGCGAGATGCCCGTTTACCGGCGTTCTCTGCAAGGTTCGTAGCGAAAAAGAGGAGACGGCATTCATCCGCACGCCGCTTTACGCCGCTGCGGTCGCGATTGCGCTGTACGCCATAGTAATTGTGTGGCTGATAGCCAGATAACCAAACCGAAAACCAACAAGCCCGCCTAGTGCGGGTTTTTTAATGCCCGTATGGGCGAACTGGAGTGTGTGATGACTGACACCAACCTTGACGGAGTGTCGCTGGACGATGTGTCCGAGCTTCTGGAAGAAGACGAACAGCTCGAAGGCGAACTCGAAGCATCCGAGGAAGAAGGCCTGCTCGATGAGGAGCAGCAACCGGACGAGGAGGAAGAAGAGGACGACGGAGAACTGATCGAAGTCGATGGCAAGTCCGTGAAGGTTCCGAAGGAACTGAAAGACTATGTCCTCATGCACAAGGATTACACCCAGAAAACACAGGCTGTTGCCGAACAGCGCCGAGTCGTTGAAGAGCGTGCGCAAGCTCTGGAACAACGCGAACGGGCGCTAGGTGACTCCTTCGAGAAGGCTGTTGAGTTCCGCGAAGTGCAGAACAAGATCGCCCAATTCGAGGCGCTGGACTGGAATGCGTTGGTGGATGCCGACCCGGTACAGGCCCAGAAGCTGACCATTGCGTATCAACAGCTTCAGCGAGAGGCGCAAGCCAAATACGGCGAACTGCAGCAAGCCCAAGCCCAGGCGCAGCACCTGACCGCCCAACAGCGTCAGCAAATGCTAGCCGAAGCCGAACAGGACTTGCGCGCACGTCTGCCGGACTTTGGACCGCAAGTCGCTGAGCAGATCGTGAAGTCAGCCAAGGAATACGGCATTTCTCCCGAGGAGCTGGATGGCCTCACCGATGCCCGCTACGTACACGTCCTGCATGACGCTATGAAGTGGCGCGCTCTCCAAGAGGGCAAGCCCCGAGCCATGCAGCGCGTCGCCACAGCAGCCCCGGCGATCAAGCCGCAGGCCGCACAACCCAAGCGAACCAATCAAGCAGCCCTTGAGCGACTGAAAAAGAACGGTCGCGCCGAGGATCTGGCCTCATTCCTGTAAGGAGCTACACCCATGGCACAACCAACCGGTACTTTTGATTCCTACGCCGCCGTAGGTAACCGCGAAGACCTGCAAGACAAGATTTACATGGTCAGCCCGGAGAAGACCCCGATCGTTTCCGCGATCCGTCGCCTCAAGGCCACCCAGCGCCTGCATGAATGGCAGCGTGACACCCTGGCGACCCCGAACAAGGACAACGCTGTAATCGAAGGCGATGAGCGCACCGGGACCACCTCGGCGCCGACTCAGCGCGTTGCCAACACCGTGCAGCTGTTCGACAAGACCGCTGTGGTCTCCAGCACCCAGGAGAAAACCAAGTCTGCTGGCCGCTCGTCTGAGATGAAGTATCAGATCAGCAAGCGCATGGTCGAACTCAAGCGCGACATGGAAGCCATGGTGCTCTCCGACAACGTCGCGGTGCAGGGCAACAGCACGACTGCGCGCAAGTCCGCTGGCCTGGGTGCGCTGCTGTACTCCAACGTCAACCACGGCGGTGCAGGCGCTACTCCTGCGCACACCTCCGGCCTGGCTACCACTGCGCAGACTGCCGGCACCAACCGTGCGTTCGCTGAGACTCAGCTGAAGTCGGTGATGCAGAGCATCTACACCAATTCCGGTGAGATGCCATCGATCATCTCGATGACGCCGAGCCACAAGGCGGCGTTCTCTGGCTTCGCAGGCATCGCGGCCAACCGCGTGGACGTGAAGAAGGGCAAGCAGGGCACCATCGTCGGCGGCGCTGACGTGTACGTGTCGGACTTCGGCGAGCTTACCGTCGTGCCGAACTACGTGCAGGCCACTGCCAACGCGAACACCGTGTTCATCCTGAACCCGGAGCACGCGGGCATCGCCTACCTGGGCGGCTTCAAGTCCGAAGCGCTGGCCAAGACCGGCCACACCGAGAAGGAACTCGTCTCGGTCGAAGCCTGCCTGGTCGTCACCGCTGAGACTGCGCACGGCAAGATCGCCAACCTCACGGCCTAACCAGCAACGATGAGGCCCGCCCTGGGCAACTGGGGCGGGTTTTTTAATGCCTGCATTCAAGGAACACGACGCCGAAACAGGCGTTACGACCATCGTTCACGACCTGGGCGACCGGGTTGTATTTGAGAAGACCTACGACGCCGAGCCGTTCAAGGCCCGCGCCGCCGAGATGCGCAGCGCCACCGAGGGCCAGAAGTGGGGCGAGATGCGTCATGTGGGATTCATCCCAAACGCTGAGCTGGCCACGATGCTGCGCCAGGACGGCACGATCGACCCGAAGCGAGCAATGGCCTTCCTAAAGGCTAATCCGCTCCTCTGCACATTCAATCGAGCGCTCAAGTAATGAATTACACCCAGATCAGCGAGAAAGTCGCTCAGTGGATGAACCGCGACGACCTCACGGCCCGCATTCCAGACTTTATCGAGCTGACTGAGGAGCGCTTGAACCGTCACCTTCGCGTCCGCCAGATGGAATTGACCCTGGCGGCTACTGCGATCGTCGACAACCTCATCACCCCCGCCGTCGACGCACTCGATGCCAAGGCGCTATGGGTGCCCAATTACGAACGCAATCCGCTGGTAGCGCAGTCCCTTGAGTCTGTCGTTTCTGCGGGCGGCGATGGCATTCCGACCATGTACGCATGGGACGGTGCCAACCTGCGCTTTGACGGCACTGGCAGCGTGCAGGGCGTGCTTTATGTCCGCATTCCTGCCTTGGCTACGGCTACAACGAACTGGATCAGTGACGGGCCTTGGAGCCTGTACCTGTTCGGTGCCCTGGTTGAGGCTGCGCTGTACGTCGGCGACGACCCGTCCGTCTGGCAAATGCGCTTTGATCAGGCTCTGTCCGAAGTGCAAGGCAACGACCAGCGTCGCCCTGGTCCCCTGGTAGCGAGGCCTCGCTGATGTTTCCGCTCATTGGATTTGCACCTGACGCTGACCAGACCACGCCTGGCTTGATATCCGACTGCGACAACCTCATTCCAGCTCTGATCGGCATGGAAGGGGCGCCAGAGGCCGAGCCCGTCGAGGGGGTTCCGGCATTGCCTTCGGTCTGTCGTGGCGCAGCCGTGATAAACAACCTGAACAACACGCGGCGACTGATGGCGGCCACTGACACAGCGATCTACGAGCTGGTTGATGAGGCCTGGGTAAACCGGAGCCGCGCCGAAGGCTACGCTGGCAGCTCTGACACCCGCTGGTCCTTCACGCAATTCGGTGACGCAACGCTTGCGGCAAACGGCGGGCAGAAGATACAGCGATCAGGAAGCGCCGGCTTCTCGGACATAGCGTCCGCGCCGACAGCGGATATTGTTTTTTCGGTCGGCTCATTCGTCATGGCGTTAAACACTAACGCCAGTCGCGACGGCTGGCATTGCTGCGCGGCGTTTGATGATACCGACTGGACGCAGTCCCTTACGACTCAAGCAGCTTCCGGGCGACTTGTGACGACGCCCGGCCCGCTAACTGCTGGGGCTAGGCTTGGGGAGTATGCCATCGCCTATAAGGAGCGCTCCATGTTCCTTGGGCAGTATGTTGGCCCTCCTGTCGTGTGGGATTGGGTACAGGTGTCGGGCGGGGAGGCAGGGTGCGTCGGCAAAGACGCCATCTGCGACATTGGCGGCGCCCACTTTTTCGTTGGGCCAGACAACTTCTGGCTGTTTGACGGCACGCGCCCAATACCTATAGGCGATGGCGTCATTCGCAGCTGGTTTATCGAGGATTCGAACCCCGATAGCCTGTACAAAACGATCTGCGTGTTTGATCGCGAAAGCAATCGTGTATGGGTGTTCTATCCGTCGTCAGGCAGTAGCGAATGCGACTCGGCGCTTGTCTATCACGTCCTTACAAAGCAGTGGGGAAGGGCGAATCGGGCCGTACAGGCGGCACTTATGCGCGTCCCCCCATCTGTTACATACAACACATGGGACCAGTTCGGGGCCACATACGACGATTTGCCAGCGGTTGGCTACGACTCCCCGCTATGGGCGGTTGGGGCGCGAGTCCTCTCGGTATTCGATACAGCCAACCGGCTGATGGTTTATTCAGGTGATTCAGCCTCCAGCGGCATGACAACGGGCGAGGTCGGTGATGATGTCGCCGTTTCGCGTCTTCAGCAAATTCGCTTCAGGTATGCCAAGGCGCCGGTCTCGGCAACCATCCAAGCCCAGCACGCGGCCAATAGCGGCGGCGAATTCCAGCCAGGCGCTAGCGGCAACCTCAATGACGGCAAGTTCGACGTGCTTAGGGTCGCAAGGTGGCATAAGGCTCGCGCCGAGTTTGTTGGTCCGGTTCGCATCACCCACGTCAGCGCCACATTCAAGCCGGCAGGTAGACGATGAAAATCAACGCAACGCCGCGCGTATCGGGCAATGACCCGGCTCTTGAGCGAATCCTGCGAAACCATGCAGGAATGATCAATCGCCTGGCCGAGGGCCGCATTGCTGCAGCGTATAACGCGCTCGCCGATACGCCTACCGGGGGCGCCTGGGCTCAAGGTGACTTTGTGCGCAACAACGCTCCGGTCGAGCTTGGAGAATCGCCGAACAAGTACGTGGTACATGGCTGGCAGTGCGTGAGTGGCGGCACGCCTGGGGCTTGGGTTGAATGCCGATATCTGACGGGGAACTGATGAGCAGATTGATCGTAGTCCCGTCGACGCATATCGACCGGGCCTGGAAAGAGGGCGCCCATCATTTGGGCGAGGCGTGCGCCACGTCTGGCGGCGAGGTTACGGGCGACCAGCTGAAAATGATGCTCAGCCGTGGCGAACGCTTCCTTGTGCGGATGGATGAGGGCGATTCGATTGTGGGCTGGGCTGTTCTGACCTTCGATCAATTGCCGAACAAGCGCGTTCTCCATGTTTACGATATGTGGGCGCCTGGCGGCCACTTTGAACGGTTCTTCGAGGAAACCAAGGCGCTTGCCGAGGCTAACGGCTGTTCGGCCCTCAGATGCTCCGCCAGGCCTGCTCAGGCTCGTCTGTACCGCATGAAATGCGGGTTCACCCCCGTTTACGAAACCCTTGAGGTGAAACTATGAATCTCGAAGACCTCGACCGGCAGATCAGCGCCGAGTTTGGCGGGCCCGCTATCGGCGGGTGGCCCACGATGCCGGGCGAGCGGATCAAGCCGCACGGCGGTGGCGGTAGCGATAAATCCTCGTCAACCACGAAGCAGGAGCTTCCCGCAGAGTTAAAGCCGCTCGCTAAAGAGTATGCGAGTAAGGCGATCGATCTAGGAAAGCAGGGGTACAACCCCTACACCGGCCGGCGCTTTGAGGGCCTAAACCAGACCCAGCAGCAAGGCCTGGAGATGATGCAGAACCGCGCTTTGGCCGGCTCGCAAACGGTCGAGAATGCCGAGGCCGCGCTGAATCAGAACATCGCAGGGGGGCAGACGAATCCCTACCTCGATCAGATGGTAAGCAAGGCGCAGGATTCCGTTCGCTCGCAGTTCAATACCGGCGCGGTCAATTCCGGTTCGTTCGGCAATTCCGGCCTGCAGGAGCAGTTCGCCGGAAACCTGGGCGACGTGGCAACGAATATGTATGGCAACGCCTATGAAACCGATCGCAACCGCCAGATGCAAAGCATCGGAATGGCTCAGCAGTTTGGTAACCAGGCGTACCAAGACGCGAACCAATTACTGGCCGCCGGACAGGTGAGTCAGGATCAAGCGCAGCAACAGAAAGACTTCAACTACCAGCAATTCCAAGAGCAGCAGGATCTGCCCTACAAGCAATTGGCGGCGATGTCTGGTGTGTTTGGCTCGAATCTAGGCGGGTCGGCCACGACTCAGCAGAAAGGCGGCGGGGGTGGCAAATAATGTTCCCATTACTGATTCCGATGGCAATTGGCGCAGCAGGCGGCGCGCTTACCAGCAAAAAGCCGCTTAAGGGGGCTCTCATGGGTGCCGGCCTTGGTGCTCTGGGCGGTGCTGCAGCGCCTGCGCTTGGCGGCTTGCTTGGCGGAGGCGCGGCAGGAGCAGCGCCAGCGGCCTCTGCAGTCGCAGGCGCTCCTTCTGCTGGCTTTGGGCTTGGCCAGCCATTAGTGTCTGGCGCCCTTGGCAACTCTGCAATCGCTGGCGGCGCGCCTGGTGGCGGAGGTGCTGGATTCATGGGCGGCATGAAGGGGCTGCTCGGCACTGCGAACACTTACGCACCGCTGATGAGCACAATGATGGGCTCTATGGGGGGTGGCTCCGAAGAGCCTGGCGTGCAGGCTCCTGCACCAACTGTAGGGCAGGGCGGAGCCGAGACGCTTGCCGCTATTGCCGGCCGGTCTGGCGACCCGATGCTGGCTGCTGACGCACAGGCACGAGCACAGCGCCGCAATAGCCGGAGGATGTTCTGATGGAATCCATGAAGGGGCTGCTTGACTTCACAAAGTCCCCCATGGGGCAGGGTCTGCTAGCGGCTGGCTTTGCCGGTCTGGCGGGCGCTAACCGTAACACACCGATCAACAACATTGGCCGCGCTGGTCTGGCTGGTATCACCGGCTACAGCGCCGCCAGCGCGTTTGATGAGCAGCGCCGCAAGCGCGAGCAGGCCGAGCAAGTTAAGGCCGCTATCCCAACCCTGTATACCCAAGGCGATGACGGCTCCATGAAGTTCGACACCATGGCCGCTCTAAAGCTTGGTATCGGGCCGAAGGACGTTATTGCCTACGGCGACGCAATGAACGCCGGCCGCGCCAAGGTGGCCCGTACTCAGGAAGTCGAAGGCCCGGACGGCGGCAAGCAAGTTGTACAGCTGGACGACTACGGCCGCCAGGTGGGTTCTGGCCTGTCCGGCTACGTCGCACCTCAGTTGGTCGATACTGGCGACCGTAAGCAGTTCGTCAAGCCATCGGCCGGTCAGGCGTTCAACGTGGGCATGTCGCCTTCTGAGCGCGATTCCAGTCAGCGCGGCTGGGCTGGTGTAGGCATCCGTTCAGAACAGAACGATATCGCCCGCGAAGCGAACCAGATCATGCAAGGCCTGAACATCCAAGAGAAGGAGTTGAAGCTCGAAGAGATGCAGGGTAAGCGTGAGGACCGCACCCGCGAGAAAGATGCACAGCGCGCCTCTATCTCGGCGCAGATCGGCGTCATTGATAAGGCGCTTCAGCACCCAGGCCGAGAAGCTGCAACGGGCCTATCTGGTGTCATTGATCCTCGGAACTACGTGCCCGGCACCAATCCGCGAGACTTTCAGGTCGTGCTGGATCAGCTCGGCGGCGCGGCCTTCCTGCAGGCGTTCGAATCGCTCAAGGGTGGCGGTCAAATTACCGAGGTGGAAGGCAAGAAAGCCACCGATGCAATGGCTCGCCTCAACCGCGCGCAGAGCGACGAAGAGTTTCAGCAGTCCTTGCAGGATCTGCGCAGCGTGATGGAGAAGGGCCGCGCTCGTCTCGGCGGCGTACCCGACGCACAAGCAGCGCCGAAACAGCAGCGAACGGTAGTCCGCACCGGGCGCGACGGCAGCGGCCGCAAGGTTGTTCAATACTCAGATGGGAGTGTGGAATATGGCGATTGATCCTAAGTCGATCGTGTGGGACGAGCCGGCCCCGGCTGCCATCGATCCCGGCTCGATTGTCTGGGATGAGCCGGAGGCCGCTGCGCCTGATTCCAGCATCATGCAGGAGGTCGGCCAAGGTGTCGGCAACCTGCTTGCAGGTGGTTTGCGTGGCGCTGGCTCGATTGGCGCTACCATTCTGCTGCCTGCCGACATGATCAATCAGAAACTCAGGGGTGACGACTTCTGGTCGATGAAAGATAACCGCGAGCGCCGCGCCGGCATTGATGGTGGCCTTCAAGCGATGGGCGCCGAGCCTGAGTCGTTGCTCTATAAAGGCGGCAAGCTGGCCGGCGAGATTGCCGGTACTGCCGGCGTTGGCCCGGCATTGGCGGGCGGCGCTCGTACTGCAGGCGCTGCGCCGTGGCTGGTCAGCGCCCTCAACACTGGCGGCCTGAATGTGGCTGGGAAAACTGGGCTCGCAGGGCTTGGCATTCGTGCCGCAGGTGGCGCCGCGACAGGTGGTGCTGCCGCTGGACTGGTGAACCCTGAAGATGCTGGCATGGGCGCGCTTGTGGGTGGCGGTCTGCCGCTGATGCTGAAGGGCGGCGCTCACGCTACCCGATCAGCTGTCGGCGGCGTCAAAGGACTGGTTGAGCCTCTATATGAGCGTGGCCGGGAGAAGATCGTTAGCCGCGCGCTGCGTGAGTTCTCGGGCGGTCAGGCCGATGAGGCTATTCGCAACCTGCAAGCTGCTCGCGAACTCGTGCCGGGCTCGCTTCCGACGGTTGGCGAAGCCGCCAAAGTGCCAAGTCTTGCCGCGCTGCAACGTGCGGCCATGAACACGTCGCCCGAGGCGGCCAATGCTCTCCAGGGGCGTATCACTTCCAACAATCAGGCGCGTATTGACGTGCTCGAGGCGTTGGCAGGTTCGCCCGCTGCGCGCAGGGCTGCCGAAGAGGCTCGCGAACAAGCAGCAAATGCGGCTTACGGCGCTGCTCGCGGCCAGGCCGCAGGCGGCATCACGCCAAGCCAGGAATTGATTGAGCTTGCCGAGCGTCCCGCTATGCGTAAGTTCATTGCGTCGGCAAGGCGCCTTGCTGCTGACAAAGGGCAGAAGATCGACAACCCGCTGGAATCCCTCGACGGCCTGCACTACGTCAAGCTGGCGGTAGATGACGCGCTCGCCGGCACGCCTAACAACGCGCTGGCCCGCAACCAGAAAGCCGCGGTGATGGATATCAAGGATCGTCTCATTGCCGAGATGGACAAGGTCTCACCGGCTTACGGCGAATCGCGCCGCGCCTATCAGGAAGCCAGCAAGCCCATCAACCAGATGGACATTGGCGACGAACTGAAGCGCGTCATTGACCCGCTGACCGGTCGGGTTCGGGCCTCGCAGTTCGCCCGGAAGCTGACCGACGAAACCGCCCAGCGTGCAACCGGCTTCAAGCAGGCATCGCTGGCCGGAGTGCTCACGCCGGAGCAGTTGGCGAGCCTCAATGCGGTGCGGGACGACTTGGCGCGGGCTGAGTTTGCCCAGACGGCAGGGCGTGGCGTCGGCTCGAATACCGCGCAGAACCTGGCCTATAGCAACATGATGAACCAGCTTGGCGTGCCGGACTTCCTGCGCAACTTTGCAGGCGGGGAAATCATTGGGGCGATCGGTAGCCGGGCGGGGGATCTGGTCTATGGCAAAGCAAATCAAGAGATTGCTGGGCTTCTCGCCAACACTATGCTTGATCCGGCAGAAGCGGCGCGCCTGATGCTGCTGCGTGACAGCGCAAACCCGGCGCTACTTGAGGCGGGCCGCAAGGGCCTGCTAGGCGTGACTCGATCCGCTCCAGCGCTGACGGCAGATTAGTCGTACCAGCCCTGTATTCCGCCATAGATACAGGCGCCAATAAACAGCACGCCACCCTTGAGCATCATCCAGTCGATGTATGTAAAATTTGACACATCCACGGCTTAATCCTATTCCTGTTAATGGAGCCTTCCATGCCTGTACCGGTGAGTATAAATGACCTTTCCCCGGTCGCGAGTATCAATTCTCCCGCGCGGACCGAGTCACCAACCACAGCTGACGATTATCTTCGAGCGCACGCGTCGTTCATAGCGGTTCTGCGAGACGCCGACGCAGCGCTTGCCGGCGCAGAGGGTGTCGGTAAAGTTGGCAATGCAGTTGATGGGCGCAAGCTGGCCGATAAAACAGATGCCGCCCAAGGTGCCGGTTTGGTGGGGTTTAATGTGAGCCTGGACTATCCGGCCGGGTCGATCGGCCAAGCAATCAAGGACGTTACGACTGCCGAATACGAGCCGCCATTGGGTGGCAGCTTGCTTTCAAAGATCATCAACACAGCAGCAATCCGCGGCCTTTACGTACGCAACGCCAGTTCCACTTCGATTGCCGTCGGCGTCGGGATGAGCAAGCGACTCAATTCGGTAGTGGAGTATCGCTTTCAGTACGATGGCGACGGGCTGATGTTGCTACGCGGGGTCTACTCTGGTGTAGAAGATGAGGCTTCGAAGCGCCCTGCGGTTACGCTGTCTGGCAGTTTCATAACGGGCTCTGCTCCGGCTTCCTACACTCAGGTCCCTGGCGATTCATTCACTGCCACCTTCACCGGCAGCACGCTGCTGTTCCGCTCCAGGGTAGATGACCGTGGCGGAATCTGGCGAATCACGCTCAGCAATGGGATGACTCGTGATATTTCGACCTGGGCGGCCACACTGAAGACTGAGCATGAACAGGTTGTCTTCGACAAGTTCGATCACGGCACTTACACCGTCAAGTGCGAGTTCATCGGCGACGACCCGTTCCATGCGCCCTCTACATCACCCTCGCGGGGCTGGATTCGGTATGTTCCAGCAAGCACGACCGACCTCCCGTTGACCGTGGCAAAGGTCGGAAAGATCAACACAACCACGATGAAAGCGATTGTGTCGCAGAACTCTGTGCCGGACTTCGCCATTTCTGCACGCCCGCTTGGAGCTGCATATAACAGCGAGTGGGTGCCGAACCACGGATCGGTTACGGGCGTTTCGTACAGCCCTTCCATTAAAGTGATGATCGATGGGATAGAGACGATCGGCACGCCAGGCACCACGCTGGATGCGACTTATGACTTCCGGGAGATCGAAGATTTCCAGATCATGCAGAAGTTCGAGGCCCGCAACCCCAACGGAACAGGGGGGTCGATGTGGGCTCACTGGGTAACACATACCCTGCGCAAGCGTGACCCTGTACTGAGCATCAAAAATCGACTGGAGGTTCTGCAAGACACGCGGATGACGCAAATTTACTTTGGCATGTTGCCGGCGGCGAGCGCCAACGTAACGCGGATGGCGCTGAACGACGGGACAGAGCTGTCTGCCATACCGGTCGATAATTCCGAACAGACATTCGGTTGGAATGTGACATCCGCCATGTATGCCGGCGAGTTTGTGACGGGCAACTCTCATGCTGTGGCGGTTGAGGTCACTTCTTTACGGGATAGCGCATCTTTCGGCACCTCCTATGCTCAGGCGGTGCCGGGCCGAATCAGCCACCGAGCGGATGGGACCACGAAGATCTATTGGGGCGCCGGAACCAACGTGGACGTTCCGGCTGGCAAGATACTCCGTTCAGAGCACCGAATCGGAGTCGTTAGCGGCGGTAGATTCCCGGACGACCTGTTCAAGTCAATCTGACGCCTAACAGCCCCGCCAGCCGGGGCTTTCTTTGCCCAAGGATTACCCCATGACCCTCTCTGAAATCCGGGAGCGAGCCATAGCGCCCGCTCTCGCGCTGCTGCCTGCGCGAATGTCGAGCCGAGAGGCTGAGATCATGCTGTTGGCTATCGGGCTGCAGGAAAGCCGCTTCGTGCACCGTCGCCAGATGGGCAACGGCCCGGCCCGGTCATTCTGGCAGGGTGAGCTCGGCGGCGGGATGGTGGCTGGCGTTCGCACGCATGAAGCCACCAAAGCCCATGCCGCTGCGCTGTACCGTGCGCGTGGCGTTGCTCCTGACAACCGATCTATCTGGACTGCCATCGAGCATGACGACGTGCTCGCCGCCGGCCTGGCTCGCCTGCTGCTGTGGAGCGATCCGGGCCGCCTGCCGAGCGAGGATGACGTGGAAGGCGCCTGGCGGTTGTACCTGAAGACGTGGCGCCCGGGCGCATATGACCGAGGGACTGCCGAGCAACGCGCCGAGCTTCGCGCCAAGTGGGGGCGGAACTTCGCCGCAGCCGTCCGTGAGGTGATGCCATGATCGCCTGGCTGAAGTTCGTGCCCAGCTGGGTCTGGTGGGCGTTGGCTCTGGCTGTTGTGGCCGGTTGGCAGCAGATCCGCGTGCTATCGGCGCAGTCTGACGCCGCGAAGGCGAGGACCGATCTTGCCGACTACCGCACCGAAGTCAGCGAGCGCGACCGCCGAGCTGCGCTGTTCGTTATTCAGGAAAACCAGCGGCGCCAAGCCGCGATGGAGAAAGCAGATGCAGAGGCACAGGAACAACTGGCTGCCGCGCGTAGCGATGCTGAGCGCGCTGGTAGTGCTCTTGAGCGCCTGCAGCAGCGCCTCGCAGCATCTGAGCAGCGCAGTCGTGACGCCGGCAATGCCATCACTGCCCAGCTCAGCCAGGCAGCCGAAGACGCCGCCCGAGTGCGAGCCGACGTGCTCGGCAGGGTTGGAGAGGCTGCTCAACTCTATGCTGGAGTCGCCGACGGCCGAGGAATAGCTGGGTCGGCGTGCGAGAAAGCTTATGACGCAGTGAAGGGGAATTGAGATTGCCCGGACGGGCTGAGAATGGCAGAGGAATCTCGTACCACTTTTTGTACCAATCGAAACGTAGAGCGGGTGTTTTCGGGTGGATTCGGAAGGAGTGGCAAAAAGGCAGCCCCAGCAAGAATCACTCCTTCACACCCTTCGACACCCTGCATTACTATACCGCGCAGTATAAGTATTCCAATCCGCTTCGCGACAGAGAGACCTTCATCGTGTTCCGACATGTCCTGTCCTTCGCCTCCGTGCTTGGTTTAGCGCTCACTCTGGCCGCCTGTGGCAATGGCGAGCCGCCAGAGCAGCTACCGCGGCCGGTCATGGTCGTGCATCCGCAACCGGCCAGCGAGGCGCGCGAAAGCTATCCCGGCGAAGTGCACGCGCGCTACGAGCCGGAGCTGGCGTTCCGTATCGGCGGCAAGGTCGTCGAGCGGCTGGTGGAGGCCGGCGATCGGGTGCGCAAGGACCAACCGCTGGCGCGCCTCGACCCGCAGGACGTGCGCCTGCAGCTGGACGGCATGCGCGCCCAGGTCGCCGCCGCGGAAGCCAACCTGCGGGTGGCCAAGGCGGAGTACGATCGCTATCAGGCGCTGCTCGGCCGCCAGCTGGTCAGCCAGTCGCAATTCGACAATGCGGACAACGCCTACCGCGCCGCGGCGGCCCGTCTGCAACAGGCTCGGGCCGAGTTCGATGTGGCCAGCAACCAGGTCGATTACGCGGTGCTGCGTGCCACCCGCGATGGCCTGATCGCCCAGCGTCGCATCGAAGTCGGGCAGGTGGTGGCGGCCGGTCAGACCGCTTTCGTGCTGGCGGCCGATGGTGAGCGCGAGGTCGCCATCGATCTGCCGGAACAGTCGCTGGAGCGCTACCGGATCGGCCAGGAAGTGGAGGTCGAGCTCTGGTCGCAGCCGGGCCGGCAATACCGCGGCCAGATTCGCGAGCTTTCGCCGGCGGCCGACGCGCAGTCACGGACCTATTCCGCGCGCGTCGCCTTCACCGAGCAGGATGTGCCGGCCGAGCTGGGCCAGAGCGCGTTGGTGAGCATCCGCCGCGACGATGATGTCGCGCTGGCCGTACCGCTCTCCGCGCTCAGCGCCGAACAGGGCAGGGCACACGTCTGGCGACTAAAGCCCGACTCCACCGTGGAGCGTGTCGAGGTACGCACCGGCCCATTCGGAGAGCGGCTGGTGCCGGTGCTCGACGGCCTCGCTGCCGATGACTGGATCGTGCTGGCCGGGGTACAGATGCTCAGCGACAACCAGCCGGTGCGGCCGGTGGATCGCCACAACCGCCCCGTCGAGCTGGCCGCCCAGGAGTAACGCGATGCGCTTCAATCTTTCCGCTTGGGCGCTGCAGAACCGGCAGATCGTCGTCTACCTGATGCTGCTGCTGGCCCTCGTCGGTGCGCTGTCCTACAGCAAGCTCGGGCAGAGCGAGGACCCGCCGTTCACCTTCAAGGCCATGGTCATCCAGACCCAGTGGCCTGGCGCCACCGCCGAAGAGGTTTCACGCCAGGTCACCGAACGCATCGAGAAGAAGCTGATGGAGACCGGCGAGTACGAGCGCATCGTCTCCTTCTCACGGCCGGGCGAGTCCAACGTCACCTTCATGGCACGAGACTCGATGCGCTCGAAGGACATCCCCGACCTCTGGTACCAGATCCGCAAGAAGATCGGCGACATTCGCCACACGCTGCCCCCGGGCGTACAGGGGCCGTTCTTCAACGACGAGTTCGGCACCACCTTCGGCAACATCTACGCGCTGACCGGTGAAGGTTTCGACTACGCGATCCTCAAGGACTACGCCGACCGCATTCAGCTGCAACTGCAGCGGGTGAAGAACGTCGGCAAGGTCGAGCTGATCGGCCTGCAGGACGAGAAGATCTGGATCGAGCTGTCCAACGTCAAGCTGGCCACCCTCGGTGTTCCGCTGGAAGCGGTGCGCCAGGCGCTGGAGGCGCAGAACGCGGTGACTGCCGCCGGTTTCGTCGAGACGATCAGCGACCGGGTGCAATTGCGCGTGACCGGTAGCTTCGAGACGGTCAAGGAGATTCGCGATTTTCCCATCCGCGTCGCCGGGCGCACGTTCCGCATCGGTGATGTGGCCGAAGTGCACCGCGGTTTCAACGACCCGCCTGCACCGCGGATGCGCTTCATGGGCGAGCCTGCTCTTGGCCTCGCCGTGTCGATGAAGAGCGGCGGCGACATCCTGGTGCTGGGCGAGGCACTGGAGCAGGAGTTCGCTCGCCTGCAGCAGGAACTGCCGGCCGGCATGCAGCTGCGCAAGGTCTCGGATCAGCCTGCGGCGGTGAAGACCAGCGTCGGTGAGTTCGTCAAGGTGCTGATCGAGGCGCTGGTGATCGTGCTGCTGGTGAGCTTCTTCTCCCTCGGGGTGCGCACCGGCCTGGTGGTAGCGCTGTCGATTCCGCTGGTGCTGGCGATGACCTTTGCTGCCATGAACTACCTGGACATCGGCCTGCACAAGATTTCCCTCGGCGCGCTGGTGCTGGCGCTGGGGTTGATGGTGGACGACGCGATCATCGCGGTCGAGATGATGGCGATCAAGATGGAACAGGGCTATGACCGGCTGCGCGCCGCCAGCTTCGCCTGGACCAGCACGGCTTTTCCGATGCTGACCGGCACGCTGATCACCGCGGCGGGATTCCTGCCCATCGCCACGGCCAACTCCAGCACCGGTGAGTACACCCGCTCGATCTTCCAGGTCGTGGCGATCTCGCTGATTGCCTCCTGGATCGCCGCGGTAATGTTCGTGCCGCTGATCGGCGAGAAGCTGCTGCCGGACATGGCCAAGAAAACTGCGCACAAGCACGGCGGAATGGGCGAGGGTCACGATCCCTACGCCACACCGTTCTACCAGCGCGTACGGCGCGTGGTGACCTTCTGCGTGCGCCGGCGCAAGACCGTCATCCTGCTCACCCTGGCGATCTTCGCCGCCGCGGTAGTGCTGTTCCGTCTGGTGCCGCAACAGTTCTTCCCCGCGTCCGGCCGTTTGGAGCTGATGGTGGACCTCAAGCTGGCCGAAGGCGCCTCGCTGAAGGCGACCGAAGCGGAGGTGGCGCGGCTGGAACAGCTGCTCAAGGAACGGGCTGGCATCGACAACTACGTGGCCTATGTCGGCACCGGCTCGCCGCGTTTCTACCTGCCGCTGGATCAGCAGCTGCCGGCAACCAGCTTCGCCCAGTTCGTCGTGCTGGCCGACAGCATCGAGTCCCGCGAGGCCCTGCGCAGCTGGCTGATCGAGCGCATGCGTGAGGACTTCCCGACTCTGCGCGGTCGCGTCACGCGGCTGGAGAACGGCCCGCCGGTGGGCTATCCGGTGCAGTTCCGTGTCACCGGCGAGCACATCGATGTGGTGCGCGGGCTGGCGCGGCAGGTCGCTGCCAAGGTCGGCGAGAACCCGCATGTGGCCAACGTCCATCTGGATTGGCAGGAGCCAAGCAAGATGGTGCGCCTGAACGTCGATCAGGATCGGGCTCGTGCGCTAGGAGTGAGTACCGCGGAGCTGTCCAGCTTTCTGCGGCGAACCTTCATCGGCAATAGGGTCAGCCAGTTCCGCGAAGACAACGAGCTGATCGAGATCCTCCTGCGCGGGACCGAGCGTGAGCGGCTGGAACTGTCCATGCTGCCGAGCCTGGCGATTCCCACCGAGAGCGGGCGCAGCGTACCGTTGTCGCAGGTGGCGACGCTGGAGTACGGCTTCGAGGAAGGCGTGATCTGGCACCGCAACCGCCTGCCGACGGTCACCGTGCGCGCCGATGTCTACGGCGATGAGCAACCGGCCGCACTGGTGCGGCAGATCGAGCCGACCCTGGCCGATATCCGCGCGCAGCTGCCCAGTGGCTACCTGCTGGAAGTCGGCGGCACGGTGGAGGATTCCGAGCGCGGCCAGCGTTCTGTGAATGCCGGCCTGCCGCTGTTTGTCATCGTCGTGATGACCCTGCTGATGGCGCAGCTCAAGAGCTTCTCGCGTTCGGCCATGGTGTTTCTCACCGCGCCGCTGGGCATCATCGGTGTCGCACTGTTCCTGCTGCTGTTCGGCCAGCCGTTCGGCTTCGTGGCGATGCTCGGTACCATCGCGTTGTCGGGAATGATCATGCGCAACTCGGTGATCCTGGTGGATCAGATCGAGCAGGATATCGGTGCGGGGCAGGCGCGTTTCAGCGCCATCGTCGAGGCTACGGTGCGGCGCTTCCGACCCATCGTGCTGACGGCGCTGGCCTCGGTGCTGGCGATGATTCCGCTATCGCGCAGCATCTTCTTCGGGCCGATGGCGGTGGCGATCATGGGCGGGCTGATCGTCGCCACGGCGCTAACGCTGCTGTTCCTGCCGGCGCTGTACGCGGCCTGGTTCCGGGTTCGCGAAGACGAGGCGAGCGCCGGCTGACGGTGTTTATCGGGCGCGCCTGACCGGCGCGCTCAGATGCCTGCGGCGGTCAGCAGGCACTCGGCGGCGGCCTTGGCGTCCAGCGCCTGCTCGCCTGGACCCTCGATGTGCGCCATGCTCAGCGCCCCTTCGAGCAGGTACTGCAGCTGTCGCGCCAGCCGCAGCGGCTCGGGGGCATCCAACCGTTCCAGCAGTTCGCGCAGATGACTCTGCAGCTCCGCCTTGTAGGCCGCCGAGCGCCGATGGATGGGGTGCTCACGGTCCTGATATTCGGCCGCAGCGTTTATGAACAGGCAACCGCAGAAGGCGCCGTTGCCATGGATCATCCCGTGCAGCCCATCGAAAACGCCCAGTAGCGCCTCGCGCGGCGGCAGCTTGCCGGCGCGCTCGCGCAGGCGCGTCAGCATCAGCTCGTGACGGGCGTCCAGCACGGCGAGGATCAGCTCGTCCTTGGACTTGAAGTGCTTGTACAGGGTCATCTTGGCCACACCGGACTCGGCCAGGATGCGGTCGATGCCGGTGGCGTGATAGCCCTCGCGATAGAACAGATTCTCTGCGGTGTTGAGCAGCTGGTCGCGCTTGTTCGGTGCCATGGATACCTCCTGCGGTTCGACCATTATGCGGGAGCGCTCGTCGCTCGCTCCAGCTGGCAGTTCCTCCGTGGGTGCTTGAAGTGTACAGACAGGTCTGTCTATTGTCCAGTCGTGCCCAATGACCAAGCACACCAATGAAGAGGACAACACCATGAAGCTCCATGACCTGTCGCTGTCCGGCAATTGCCACAAGGTTCGCCTGTTCCTCAGCCTGATCGGCAAGCCGGTCGAGTGTCTGCCGGTGAATCTGCTCGCGGGCGAGCACAAGCAGCCGGCGTTCCGTGCGATCAATCCGCGCGGGCAGATTCCGGTGCTCGAGGATGGCGAATTCCGTCTCGAGGACTCCCAGGCAATCCTGGTCTATCTGGCCCAGCGTTATGCCCCTGAGTGGTACCCGCAGGACGCCGAGACCCAGGGCCGCATCGCCAGCTGGCTGAGCTTCGCTGCCAACGAGGTGCAGCACGGGCCGGCTACCCTGCGTCTGGGCAAGCTGTTCGGCCGGCCGATCGACGAATCGCTGGCCCAGGCGCGCGCCGACAGCGCCTTGCGCACGCTCGAGCGGCACCTCGCGCAGCATGCCTGGCTGGCGCAGACGGGGGCGCCGACTATCGCCGACGTCGCCGTCTACCCGAATGTCGCGCTCGGTGGCGACGGCGGGCTCGATCTGCAGGCATATCCGTCGCTGCAGGCCTGGTTCGGGCGCATCCGCGCGCTGCCCGGCTATGTCGGCATGCCCGGGTTGTAGCCGTCATGAACATGCGCAAAGTGTGGACGCTCGTCGAGCGCATCCAGCAGCGGGCCGGGCGAATCGTCGCAATGTTGCTGGTTGCGCTGCTGGGTGCGGTGGCTTCGGCCAATGCCGTAGCGGAAGGGTTGCGTTTCAGCCTGGTGAAGACGGCGCAGAGCGAAAGTGGAGACTTCCTGCTGCGCCGTGGCGGTTGGCAGCCGCTGCCCACGATCCAGCACATCGCCATTCTGATCGAGCATCGCGGCACCCGTCTGCTGTTCGGTACCGGGTTGGGGCGGCAGATCGATGCGCAGCTGGACGCCGAGCTGCCGTGGCGGATCAAGCGCTACGGCGAGGTGCAACCGGCACGCGACCAGCTGGAGCGGGACGGGCTGGACATCGACCGTATAGTGCTGGGCTGCGTGCGCTGGGAGCATGCTTCGGGGCTGGCCGACTTCCCAGGTGTGCCGGTGCTGGCCAGCCTGGACAGCCTCGACTACCTGCAGACGGCGACACCTCCGGCGGTACTGCCGAGCCAGTTCCGCCATCCGATCGACTGGCAGCCCCTGCAATTCGAGCCGCGGCCTTATCTCGGGCACGGGCAAAGTCTCGATCTGTTCGGCGACGGGCAGCTGGTACTGGTGCCGCTGACCGAGCACGGTGCGGTCGGCCTGTACCTGGCCCTGGCCGACGGCCGTCGATTCTTCTTCCGCGGTGACCGCGAGCAGGGCAGTGCGCCACAGGGTGTGGCGGCGTTGCGCGATGCCGACATTCAGGCCGCGCTCGGCTTCTATCCGCGTTGGGTGCAATGAGATGCGAGCAGGAAGAAAAAAACAGCGCGGCCGTCACCGATTTAGGCGATGCTAAAAGCATGGCACGGGCGATCACGCGGTTGCGAAAGCGTCGATCGTCCGGCCTGCGCCCAATGGCCGAAGTAGGTCTGCCGCTGTGAAGACGGATAGCTGCGAGCCCCTGGCAAGTGTCGTCGATTTGTTACTGGATGCGATCTGCGTTGTCGATGCGCAGGGCAACTTCGTTTACGCCAGCGCCGCCTGCGAGCGCATCTTCGGCTATACGCCGCAGGAGATGCTCGGCAAGCGCATGATCGAGATGGTCTATCCCGAAGACCGCGCCCGTACCCTGGCGGCCGCCAAGGAGGTCATGGCCGATCAGCCGCTGCTGCACTTCGAGAACCGCTACGTGCGCAAGGACGGCGGTGTCGTGCACATCATGTGGTCGGCCTGCTGGTCGACCGATAACAAGCTGCGCATCGAC
>Ga0114898_1000429_pt1 | contig 33136 bp, 52 predicted proteins | sample Malvired_Geostar_FD_83496 | JGI IMG/M metagenome (GOLD analysis project Ga0114898, IMG submission 83496) | Marine viral communities from the Global Malaspina Expedition - Malaspina viral metaG DeepMed_Geostar | ecosystem: Environmental > Aquatic > Marine > Oceanic | place: Mediterranean Sea...
ACGTCGCCCATATCCTTATTTGATAATTGCTTATTCTTAGGAACTGGATTGTACTACCCAATCGCTCTGGAGGCCGCCTTAAAAATGAAAGAGGTCGCCTATATTCATGCAGAAGGAATGCCAGCCGCAGAAATGAAACACGGCCCGCTCGCATTGGTGGATGATAATATGCCCGTCATCTTTTTGTACAGCAAACACCAAGCCTGCAAAAGAGATAGGATTGAGGCGAATATTCAGGAGATTATAAGCCGCAAAGGTCGTGTATTACTGATTACAGATGAATCTTTTAATATACCAAATATAGAAGAAATAAAAGTTCCGCATGTGAGACTGTGGACAGAGCAGCCAATGGTACATCTCATGGCTGTTCAACTGCTCGCATATTATGTAGGATGTGCGAGAGGATGTGAAATAGATAAGCCGAGGAATTTAGCCAAATCTGTAACGGTATGACTAAAATAACTTTACTGGCCCACAAGATAAGAGAATGTAGATGGGACGCATTCACCGACGCATATCAAAGGCTAAATACAGCTACTACCGTTCCGATTGAAGTCAGAACACTAAATAAAGCACTAAAGCGCGCGGGGGTTAAAAGAAGGGAAGATTTGCCCAATTTGCTTAAATTTACAGAAAAAAAGAAATATCTATGTATATCCTTTGATATAACTACGAAGGGTCAGTTTATTCTGTTTTCTGGAAGTAATACACCACATAAAATAGAAGAACCCCCACTGTCTGACCCAATCTAGCATCTGGGCATTAAAATTGGTGTATTATATAGTATAACTTATTTTTAACTTATGTGGAGGTACTTGAGATGGCTGTTCCAAAGAAAAAACGAACGGGCAAATTCTCTCTCGACAGGACAGACCTTGTAAAACTCGGTAAGGGACTGCTAATTGCGGTAGCGGGCGCTGCGTTGACCTATTGCAGCGAATGGATTGCTGGAGCTGACTTTGGTTCATGGACACCCATGGTTGTTACTGTTTGGTCAGTGGTTGTCAATGTTGTACGCAAATGGATTGCCGACGATATTGACCCTGTTGTTGAGTACGATTAAATAGAAGGCGGACTGTTTCGCTGTAATTGCGGCACCACGCTTTGCGTTGAGTCCGTTTTCTAATTGGGCTAGAATTGGTTTCGACCGGTGATATAACATCTAAGTTGCATACCGTGGTTCGTCAAAGGACACGTAAAACTTGACGATTATTTTTAATTGTGAAAGCCTATAAGGGTTTCAAGAAGACTTCTAAGGTCTTCACGGTGTTTGAAGGCTCACCGGCTCGTAAGAGCACGTCTGCCTTCGCGCTGGCTGCGTAACAGCTTCCGTCAAGAGATTCTTGAACGAAATAGCAGTGTGTTGGTGTTATGCTATGGGTTAAAAACACCAAATAATTCTGTTAGGGAATGATATAACCTAACTAAGTATGTAGACGCTTATATAGAGTATTAGCGACACCGGGGTTCGATTCCCCGCTAGTCCACTTAGGACTTTGCCTTTGATGGTAAGGACAAGATTTTGATGTCCTATTTTAGAGGTTTGATACCATGAATTGTCCTTTTTGCGTAAATGGAATTATTGGCATCGGTCCTGATGCCAAACCATGCAAAAATTGCATGACACCTAAGCGCTTTATCTCATCTTTAGATAAGGCGATAAGAAAAGCTGGTCTTGACGAAAAAAAGAAAAAAGAGGCCGGTCTAAAAGCCGTCCGTCTTAATCTACCAGACTATCCCGTTCTTGCGGCTATGGAAGCAGATGCCGCCGGACTCAATAAAAAATTCATTGAAATGTTATATCAAACATTCGATATAAAGCCTTTCATGGATGTCTCTTACAACACAATTAAAAAACAGGAAAGATAAAAAATGACTAGCACAGTCTCAGCAGCCTCACTAACTATACAAGTAAAAGAAACAATCAACTTGCATGGATATGACCAAGGCTCTAACAACACCCAAACCATAGCAGATATAGCTGAAATTCAAAAAAGAATAGTGACAGTTCCAACTTCCGAAGTAACTGTCCTTGCCTTCCACGATACCACAGTTGCGCAAGGCACATTCGTAGAGGAGGACGTTAGATATGTAAGATTTACTAATCTAGACGACACGAATCACATCACATTAACTTTCAAGGACGATAATAATTCAGAATTTGCTATAAAAATAGATGCTGGGAGGTCATTCATATATGGAGTCGACAACGCTGATGGCGTTGCCGATAGTATGGATGCAGGTACGACAGCCTTAACTGTAATCCTAGCTTGTTTAGTTGATGTTACTGCTTTAGCTAATACAGCAGCATGTGATATGGAAATGTTTGTAGCCTCTACCTAATTAGAAAGAAAATATTATGAATATCAGAGAACTTATAAATTCCATGCCCGTCCTAGCAAAAGCCCTGGTTTTATCCGCTATTCTTGGCGCGGGCTGGGCCTGTTTTAGTTATTTGCATTGGGAGCATACGCCTACTTCTTCTGGCTGTGAATGTAGTGGTTGCTCACTATACTGTTGCACCGCTTGTTTGGATAATAAAAATGGGGAAGGGGATGACTGTAAGTGCGGAGGTGATTGTACCTGCGCTAATTGTTGTCCAGGAAACTAATATGAGTATTATATTAACCGAAGGTGCTGCAACAGAGGCAAAAAAAATATTTGAAGAGCAGAGTCTCGACTCCGAGTCGTTTTTTCTGCGGGTCGGAATTACGGCGGGAGGATGCAGTGGATTTAATTATTCTCTAAAATTTGATGAGGAATTCGACACGACAAAGGACACCAAATCCAAACAACATGGTGTCACTATAGTCGTAGACAAAAAGAGCGCGTTATATTTGGATGGTACTTCAGTCGATTTTTATGCAGACCTTGACAAACGTGGCTTCGTATTTAACAATCCGAATGCTGTAAAGACCTGCGGCTGTGGACACTCTTTCCAAGCATAGCGCCATAGGAAAGGCGTTAAATGATATCTGTTCTATGTGGAGTTAAAAATCGCTCAGAACACCTACTTCAATCATATAAGTCCTGGTTATCATGTGAAGGTGTAGATGAAGTGGTCATAGTAGATTGGGGAAGTGACACACCAATTTCTCAAGAGCTAGAACAAGACGAAAAACTAAAGATAGTTCAAATAAGCCCTAGCAATGCAAAACATTGGGCATTTAGTCAGGCTTATAATTTGGCCGCAAGATTTGCTACCTCTGACTACTTAGTGTTGATGAACGCAGATGAAATAATTGTAGACAAAAAAGAGATTTGTAAATTACCTGTTCCTGACTCTGATTTTTTTTATGAGGGCGTATTGTGGGAAGACGTCCGTTCGCAGGGCGTATATTTCTTATACATTTCAAAAGATAGTTTTTGGTCGGTAAACGGTTATCATGAATCTTTAATTGGATACGGCTATGATGATGTTGACTTGAAAAGAAGGCTTATGAAGTCGGGCCTAACCAAAAAAAGGGCCGACATAAAAATTGAGCATATAAAACATGGACACGCTCATTCAAGCTGGGAGAACTATTTAAATACTGAAATATCGGCATATGTTCCTTGGAGTTTGAACGAAAAGCTACTAGGAATAAACTTTCAGCAAAAAGGCAATATAATATATTGTGAAATAGATGAAGAATATAGAATAACAGACGAATTAATTGCCAACAGAAAAAAAAGAGGAAAGGTATTGTCAAAGAGGGTAAAAGACTTTAAAGAAAATCCCGGCAAATATGAAATGGGGCATGGGTAGTATGGAATATTTGTATCTAGGAATGTGCTTTATTTTGGGTATTATTGTTGGCTGGGTTGTTGGACAATGGAAAAAAAATGAGCATAAAATAAAGATAGCTGAACAGTCTCGTAAAGAAGGATTTACACAGGGACGTAACGAAGGACGGGCAGAAGGCTGGGAAGGCGGATGGGACAACGCCCTGAATGACATGTCAAATTGGTGTCAATCTCAAGTCAGAAAAACAAAGACTACAAAAGGACGTTAATCGCAACTATCATTAGAAATAAACTCTGGTGATTCAATTACAGCGAAATCCCGATTCAACATATCAGGTATTTTCTAATACCGGAAAATGCCTTGGAGCATTTGAACGTGTATATGAAGGAGACGGACGATATTATTATATTCCAAGGACACGTCAAATATATAGCTTTGCTTTATTAGAAGCGCTGGCAAATGAATTAGAGGAAGTGAATAAAAAGTGGAAGGGAAATGCTAGAACAAGCTAAATATATAGCAGAGAATGAGCATCGCTATAGCAAACGATGGAAAACCGGTGCAACCGCCAGATTTTTGCAGGTTAATCCTCTATGGGGCATAAAATTCTATAAGAACAAAGAAGACAGAGAGTATACGTGGAATCTTCAAAATTTGGCCGCGAACGCAAATGTGGCTCCTCCCGTTGGAGATTGGATAGATTCCCACCTCGGATATGGTTATTTGACTATGATAGTTGATGTTGAAAAAGATAAAAGCTGTCAAGATATGATGCGTCTCAAAAAACAATTGCGAGGAATTGGCATTCAAAATGACGACATACGAAAAAATAACTGTGGCTATTTTGGTGACAGACTCGTATGTATAGATTTTGACTGCGCAAGCCAATCGTGAAAAAATTATTTGCTATATATCTCGCTGTGAATCTCCTAGACCTTATTTTAACAGGAACACTTCTCACTCCTGATACCGAAGCAAATCCAGCAGCCTCCGCAATTTGGTCTAATTTTGGATTTGGGGGCTTGGTTGTCTATAAAATATTGATGGTATCCATCGTATGTTTGGGTCTATACGCTGCTATTCGGCTCGAATGGAAACTAAAAGAGCGCTGGGCAAAGGTTATTTTGATTATTGGTATCATAATGACGGCTTTGGCTTGCTTATCTTTTGTCTTTACGCTTACATGAGGGGTTAAAGTGGTGTATAATAATATATATCGCCACGCTGGAACTGTCTAATGTGGCGGAAGACCATATTCCACAGAATAAAGGAGCCTAAAATGAAACGACTACTACTAGGACTGGCATTAGTCGTTGCAATGTCAACTACGATACTAGCTGATGGTCCTGTAGAGGGGCCACTAGCCCCCTATATGCAGGATGTCTCTGTTACTATTAGAGCCGACTACGGACAAGGCTCTGGTGTGATTGTGACTAGAGAAATAAAGGATGGCGATAAAAATATTACCGTAAACTTTGTTTGGACAGCAGCTCATGTTGTAGACAATCTGAGGCATGTTCGACAGATTATTGACCCAAAAACGGGACAGTCTAAGAATGTTATCGAATTTAAAGATGCGGCAATCGTCAAAGAGTTAGTCGAGGACGGGCGTAGAGTTGGTGAATTAAAAATGGACGCCAGGGTTATTAAATACTCTGATTCAGAGAACGGCGAAGACCTAGCGTTATTGATGATTCGTAAAAGAGACTTTGTAAGCTCGTCTGCTGTTTTTCATACGGGTTCCCCAAACATAGTTCCAATCGGAACACGGCTATTCCATGTCGGGTCTTTGCTTGGACAAACAGGCGCAGGCAGCATGACATCTGGAATTATGTCTCAAGTTGGACGAGTACTAAGTCTGGGTGGCGGCGATGGTACGGTATTTGACCAAACCACAGCCACGGCCTTCCCAGGTTCTAGTGGGGGCGGCGTATTTATTGCGGGTATAGAAGATGAAAACAAAAAACATCGTGGTAAATATTGCGGCATGTTAGTCCGAGGCGCTGGCGAAACTTTTAATCTTATCGTTCCAGTACGCAGAATGATAAAATGGTCAAAAGCAGTCGGGTGTGAATGGGCAATCTCTACAGAAGCCAAGTCCCCGACCTTAGAACAATTGCAATCTAGCTCTTGGGTTGTTGAGGATTCTGGAGTAGAGTGGCGCGACCCTGAGAAGGCTGAAGCCAACAATAAGAAATACGGTCTACGTTTTTGGCTTGGAGATTCACGTAAAATTAATGGTGTGTTGCCGCCACGCGACTTGCGTTTACCAACAAACCCTATTCCAAACACAGGTGAATAAATTGTTTTTACAAACCGTCAATTATAGCAATATAGTTGGCGGTTTTTTTTAGGGTAAAATGATGGAAAAGCCCAGAACAGGAATCTGTAAAACAGCGCAGGTAATCCGCATAGAAGATGCCGACACTATTGAAGTAGAAGTAAAATTTAAGTTTAGCGTGCGACTGATAGGACCAGGAGGCAGGCGAGTATATCTTGATGCACCAGAAAAAAATACGTCAGCCGGTGTTACAGCCATCAAGAGAGTTATTGAACTATTGACCAATGAGAATTGGAATAGCGAAATTGGCGTTCCGAGATTTAAGGAGGTCGTAATATTTATTCCAGAGAATGACCCCTATGAATTGATGGATTCTAATAGTTGGTCGAGGCTTAATGGAGAAATTTGGATTGACGACAAGCGCCTTGGAGATATTTTACTAGAGGAAGGATTAGCAATTTTAAAGGAAAAATAGTGGAAACTAGAATCATACAAGCCAGCTATCCAGGAACGGGTAGCACAATATTAGCAAATATTTTGAGTGGTATTTTTTGTCCTGATGAAAAAATACATCTCGAAAGAGAATTAAAATCAACAACGGATTTTTTTATTCAACCGTCTTCAAATACATCTGTCAGCTCGGTATTAAATAAAAGATATAATATCGTAGCCAACGCTACTGGAACTATTGTAGCTACGGCAACCTATGAACAGCAAAAAGGAGATTTGAATATTTTGGTGTTTGATGACGGAGGATTGATTACACAAAGTGGGGCATATAACGGTGTCGGCAAGAAGGCTAAATTTGACTGCGTAGAAAATTACACATACTATGTGCGAGTAGAGGGTGACGGTTCTGACGCGGTACTGAATCTAACAACAATCAAAGAAGGTTTGCCAAACCTTATAATAAAATCCCACTTTGGACCATCTAATGAGGGAGGAGAATTCGACGACTGGGCCGAAAACTATCCAGAATATGATTTATATTTTGTGGTTTCAGAAAGAGAAAAAAAGTATAAAGAATGCTATTATAATTACGAGAACATTTTATTTATAGCATATAAAGAACTTCTGGAAACAAAAGAGAATACGGTAGACAAAATTGTCAAATACGTACACGGACAATTAAAGTCTTTCTTGCCCCAAGAAATTTTTCCAGACATCAGTGAAAAGGATATGCTTGATAACGCTATAAAGAGAGTCAAAGATATGAATGCGATATATGAAGAAATAAAGCATGAGCCATTTGAATATTGCAACAAATTCTACCATATACATGGAAGTCATCGTGGACGACCTCAGACAGAACGAAATTAAAATAAATTTTGTTAAAAAATAGGTTGACAGGCGCCCAAAAGCTGCTATAATAAGACACTAAAGGTTTTTTTTACTATTGATAGATTGGAGGTTGGTTTTTATGGCTAGTTTCAACAGAGTGATTTTGGCGGGCAACTTGACGCGCGACGTAGAGCTGCGGCATATCCCTAGCGGTACGGCTGTGGCAGATGTTGGACTCGCAGTCAATGACCGAGTCAAACGGGGAGATGAGTGGGTCGATGAGGTATCTTTTATTGACCTGACGCTTTGGGCTCGGCAAGCAGAAAATGCCGCTGAATATCTCAGCAAGGGCTCTGCCATATTGGTAGAAGGACGTCTCAAGCAAGAAACTTGGGAAGACAAGGAAGGCGGCAAGCGCAGTAAACTCAAGGTGGTCGTAGACCAATTTAAGTTTATTGGAGGTAAAGGCACAGGGAACGGAAGTTCGCAATCTGAAGAAAAAAGGGAGACTGTTTCTGCTAGCGCTGATAGTGGAAGCGGCGACATTCCTTTCTAATCAGATTAGCTGTGTTTATGCGTTCACAGATAATCAAAAACGCATTATTTTTTCTTCCGTGTCTAATTTTACAAGGAGTATTGTATGGGACGCGCCGTTTCCCGCAGAATTGAGAAAGTCCTTGCCTATTGTAAGGAGTGGTTACTCGCTCAAGGCAAATATGGAAAAATGGCTTGGGCAGCCGTCGCTGCTCTCGTCGCTGTGATAACGGATGGATGCGAATCACCTTAAGATTGGGAGTCGAGTCGATGGTTTCGCTGCCGCCTCTTATAAGGGTAGCGTTGTAGGTTCAATTCCTACGGCTCCTACTATGGGACAAATCTAAGGCATGTCTAAAAAACTAAATCTTATTGCTCCTATTAACCCTCTGGGATATGGATGCGTTGGGATGAATATGCTAAAGGCGCTATTTCAACAAGGTGTTGAGGTGGCGTTTTGGCCTATGGGGGCAGTAACAGTAAGTAATGAAGAGGATGCCTCTTATGTTCGACGGGGAATAGAAAATCAAAAGACGTTTTGTGCCGCCTCCCAAACCCTAAGAATTTGGCATCAACATGATATGGCTCAGTCAGTAGGACGGGGCAAACGTATAGGAATGCCTATTTTTGAGCTAGACACCTTTAATGATATAGAAAAACATCACTTGATATCATTAGACCATGTTTGTGTGTGTAGCAAGTGGGCTAAAGATGTAATAAAAGACCAAGTGAATATGGAAGCTAGTGTTGTCCCACTGGGCGTAGACAATAAAATTTTTAATGGTGGCAAGAGCACTTTGCCAGTAGAATGGGACGCTACTACTATATTTTTGAATGTCGGCAAATGGGAAAAACGAAAAGGACACGATATATTACCCGAAATATTTAATCGGGCATTTAAACCAACAGATAATGTAGAGCTTTGGATGATGAATGACAGCCCATTCGTCAACGAGATAGAAACCAGAGTATGGCAACAAAAATATACGGAGACTGAGTCTGGTAAGAATATCAAATTTTTGCCCAGGGTGGAAGGACATGCAGAGGTTGCAAATCTTATGAGGGCGGCGGACTGTGGGGTCTTTCCGTCAAGAGCAGAAGGGTGGAATCTCGAAGCGCTGGAAATGATGTCCTGTGGAAAACACGTAATTATATCAGACTGTACCGCACATCAAGAATTTTGTAACGATGCTAATTCAAAAATGGTCGAGATGGGGCCATTGGAAGAAGCACATGACGGAATTTGGTTTGAGGGGCAAGGAAAGTGGCGCTCAATCGGAAAGCCTCAAATAGAGGACTTTGCACAACACATGCGAGAAATTCATCTGCTAAAACAAACAGGCATGTTAGAACCCAATACAAACGGGATGGATACGGCAAAGCAATTTAGCTGGTCTAATAGCGTAAAACAATTTTTACTTCAGTGTATATAATATGATTGCTTTAGAAGATATTATAACGTGTAAATCATATCACGACCTGTGTGACTTTAGATACGATGCTCCAAATCTAGATGACATTCCACCAACAGGAGTTGTACAAGTACCTCTTGACCAGATTGAAAATTTCTTTCAAAGAATAGAAGGAAACGGACATCGTTATATTGTGGTATCATCTTGCAGCGATTACGGATTAGCACATCAAAAAGAGCACTCTGTTTGGCAAGACATGTCGAAGTGGATTACAATGCAGGTTGGTCCGGGCTTAGGCTACAGTAATCTTGACAAGCAACCCGCTCGTTGTAATCTCAAATTATGCAATTTAAATGATGCCTATTCTGTAAAATGCCATGCTTTCACAAGAGCAACATTTCACCATATTCCAGAGAATGTCCACCATTGGTTTGTAACAAATTTAATGATTAAAGACGACCCTCGTATGACGGCTTTACCATTTGGCATTGCTGAAGGTAAAGCTGAGTTATTGCATGGGTTATTAAAATCAAACGACGGGTCAAAGAGGACCAATGATACATATATCAGTTGGCAAGATTATACCTATGAAAGATACCAATTAAGGAGAGAACTGGAAATACATCCTGGATTTACAGTGAGAGACCCACAAAAAGCCGATTCTTATTTTGAATATCTACAGCACTTAGGAACGCATGGGTATGTTGTATCTCCTCCAGGAAACGGCTGCGATTGTTATCGTACCTTAGAAGCTATATACATGGGGGCAGTTGTATTAGTAGAAAATACTATAACAAATAAATTATTGGGGCTGCCAACTCTACGATATACATCACAACAGGATATTCTAGAATGGACAAAACAAGAGCCCGCTTCTCATGTTCCTATTGAAAATCGTCTACTACATGATAAAAATAAACACACGGTAGTAGGTGATGCCAGCAAGATAAAGCTTTCCTATTGGAAAGAGAGATTTCTGGAAAAAAGGGGAGAGATAATTTAATGGAAATCATGGACTATGCGATAAAAATCATTATTTTGGCAACGGTTATTATAGCCGGAGCCTCCTGGCTAATTTACTTTGCAATAAAAAATCTTTCAAAGTATACAGACTTTGGAAAACGTACAAAAAAAGAAAAAGAAAAAAGAGATAGCGCGTATAAAACAGAAGATGATATTCCCGATTTAAAGTATGCAGACGCTCCTTTTCTAGCTACAAAACCAAAAATAGAAACTTCTTTTGGTGATACACGTATAGGAGATATCTATGAGGAAACCTAGAAGAACTGGCTCATATCCGTGGTCAGTTGTACCAGGGCCGTCATCAAAGCTGAGTACAGGCACCCGCCACTCTACTCAGCCGAGACTTCGTGGTGGGCGCGAGATAGTTTCTGAGGAAAAAGAAATCCCAACACATTCCACAAAACAAGAGGCAAGCAAAATGTCAGACACTAAAAAAAATCCTTCTACAGCGACCAGGGCAGTAGGAGTTGATATTGGGACAGGCTTTATTTCCTGCGCAGAAGAAGAGGGTGGAAAAAAAATCTTCAGAAAAGTCAGAGATGCCTTTTTTAAGCTCAATCCATCTAAATTTTTAGAGGGTTCGGCAAATGATTTCGGAGAAGGCATGTTAAAGAAGGCGGGCGCGCACTATGTAAAAATAGACGGTGTGCTTTATGTTTTAGGAAATGATGCCTTCAAATTCGCCAATCTTTTTCATCAAGAGTGCTTAAGACCAATGGCTCGCGGCGTTCTAAATCCAAAAGAACCGGTCTCTAATCTAATGGTTGGTGAGCTAGTCAAGTCTGTAGCGGGACCGCCCGCTTCCCCAGATGATGTTTTGTATTATTGTGTACCAGCCCAACCCATCGACGCTGATTTCGATATAGAGTACCATAAACAAATACTCAATGGCGTATTTCAGGAAATAGGATACAAGAACATTAATGTAATGACTGAGGGCTTAGCTGTTGTCTATTCAGAATTAGCAGAAACTCAATACACTGGTATAGGAATGAGTTTTGGCGCAGGAATGTGCAATATAGTATATTCTTTTATGGGGATGCCGGTATTCGCTTTTAGTTTAAGCCGAGGAGGAGACTGGATTGATTCACATGCAGCCAAACATACTGATGAGACGAATAATGTTGTAACAGCTATTAAAGAAAAGGCGGGGTTCAGCATACACGAAACCAACAGTGGAATTCAACAAGCCGTCTCGATTTACTACGAGTCACTGCTATCTTATGTGGTGGAACAATTTAATGAATTGTATGAGCGAACCCCAAAGAAAAAACTGCCTAATGTTACTATGGAAATGCCGGTTATAGTAGCCGGTGGAACATCATTAGTCGAAGGATTTGTGGAGAGGCTAAAAGAACTTATAGACGACGGTTTCCCGATACCAATTTCAGAAGTCCGACACGCAAAAGAGCCTTTATTCGCTGTCTCTAATGGATTATATTCGGCAGCCGCCCTCTCAGCCCAGCAAGAAGATTAATTTAGGTCTATTTTGAGGTTACAAAAGTGGAAAATTGGTATATAATCTAATAGAAGAGGCTTATTTTTTCTAAAGTTTAAGCTTGACGAAGGACGATAATCTAGATATAATAAAGCATGTCAAAAAAACGCGATGTAATAGCCGAATTTGATGGAGGCGGCGGCAGTAATGGGACAAAAAAGGTTTACGGTGTCCATATCATAGACGCCGAAACCAAGGAACAATTGCATGTTGCATACGGATTGTTGCCTAATGCTCAAACATACAATCAGGCAGAATGGACAGCAGCGAAGGTGGCTCTGGCAACATGCTATTTATTTAAAGATGATATATCTTCTGTGACTGTGCGAGGCGATTCACAGCTTGTAGTTTATCAATTATTGGGAAAATATAAGTGTAAAAAACCACATTTAATACCTTATTGGAAAGAGGCCAAACAAATAGAAGAAAAATTGTTACATTCTGGTGTTGCTGTAAATTATGAGTGGGTGCGTCGAGAAAGCAATGAAACGGCAGACGCGCTGGGAAGATTAATTTAATTGATTTTGAAAACGGGAGACTTAAAATGACTGTTGTATTGAGAGATGTTGATGTTACGAAAAGGTCTAAAAATGATTATGTCACTAATGCTGACACACTATTGACTCTTCATGAGTATCTTGAGGTTGCTAAGCGTTGCATAGGAGCATTTGACCCTTCTTCAAACATGCTGCGAGACGATGATGCGATAGCCCATGTTGCAGAACACTTGATGTTGGGGCATTTAAGATGGAAAGAAAATGGTGGCCGCACACTGCACAGTTATTTAAATCAATGTGCTATTTGGTCAATCAAATCTTGGAAGAGCAAACTTTATCAGACCAATCAGCGCCAAGAACTTTCTCTAAATATGCCGAGCGGTTCGGGCGGCTCGTCGCGGACTTTTGATGGGCATGATGCCGAATTATATCAATTGGTTCCAGACAAAAGAGCCAAAGAACCATTCGATATCTTATTTAATGATGACGAGAAAACGGCACAGGCTTTGACTGAGAGCGATTGCCTTACGCGACTACAACGCTACTGTCTTAAACGGCGATATGTTGAGAGTCAAACGCTTCAAGAGATTGCTGACTCTTTAAGCATTAGTCGTCAAGCTGTTCATCTTCACGTCAAAAAGGCTATAATTAGACTACAGAATGAGTTTGCCTCATGAGCTTTAAGCCTAAAAATTTTCTAAGAGATTTGTCTGATGGCAAGATAGCAGAAAACAGGGTTTTGGATTTATTCAATGACTGTGATTATGACGCTCACCTTGCCGCCAAACGCAACCCCGATTGGGACATCGAGTGCGGTTGGGAAAGCGGAACAAAGCTTTTTACAATTGAAGTTAAGTATGATATATACGAACAACGTAGTGGTAATTTTGCCATCGAAGTATTTAACACTAACAAACAAAAGGAAAGCGGGTTATTTGGAACACGGGCGGATTTGTGGTGCCATGTGTTATCTGAAGAAATATGGATGACTCATGTAGACAAACTTCGTCTATGGACGTCATCAAATCCCGCCAATCGTATTATTGAACATGCGGGCGACGGCAATGCTACGATATGGCTATACGCCAAGGAAGAGATTACCGAGGCTTTAACGCGCATCGACAATCTAGACCATTTGGAACTAAGGGGAATAATAGAAAATGAAGTTTCCGGTATATGTTAATTTAGTAGTTGTTGGAGTTGAACGTTATGGGGGGGACGGACTTGAGCTTGGTCTTATTAAAAGTCCTGACGGCCTTAGTCTTGCTGAGACAAAACTAGAACATGGAGAAAAATCTTCTAAAGTTGCTGTTGAGCTTGTTAAAAAATATATTGACATCGACAGCTTTGACCGTAATTTGCTTTTATTGTCTCCCGTTGGCTTTCTTGATGCCCCCAATAGATATAAAAAGGCAAGTTGCGCAGACTCCTCACATCAAGACATCGCTCTAATTTATAAGGTCGTAGTTCCATTAAATGCCTCTCTTAAGAATAAAATGGAATGGATAGACTTTGAGCTTTTTGCTGACGACAACACCCCGGAACAACGTAGTAAACTGAGAAACCTCATTGCATATGCCAACAACCAAGATAAACCTTTTTGTAAAGACCACTTAAATATTATTGACATGGCGTTTCAAGATGGATAATATATTAACAGACGAGCAAAAAAAATATATTAAACGTAATTTAGACGTACAGACCTTAGATGAAATAGCTGAATATCTTCAGGTTAATTCCGCAATCATAGCTAGTTTTATTGTTACTGAATTGACATCCGGCCTTTTAGACCCAAAAAAAGAGACCCTGGACTTAGATTTCTTGAAGAATATAGAGATTTGTGAATCTCCTAAAAAAGTTCAATATAGCATTGCCTTTGAACTAGATGACGCGGGCGATGTTGATATTCATATGGAGTGGCCGGATGGGGACAATTCAGAAGAATTTGTTGAAAATGTGGGCGTTTTACTTCATATGATACATAGCGGTAAGATAAAGTCTATGATTGGACAAAATCTTACACGAATAGCACAAGACAATGATATGGAAAAAGAAGTCCTCGATGTTATCCGTAAGTGGAATGCATTAGACCAATTAGATAATTCACGACCATGTGTGCATCCGCGCGAGGTATTTTGATGAAAGCGTATCAGGACATAGTAAGAGAAACACTTAATGGAGAATACAAGCACCCCGTTAGATTTAATGAAGACGATGATGTAGTAGAATTAGACAATAGTACAATTGGAATTTTTGCCGCAGTGTTTCGACACAATATGTCTGAAGGCTTTCCGTTATTGACAACCAAAAGGATGCCCCTAAAAACTATAGCGGTGGAGCTAGAAGGATTTATTAAGGGCATTACTAGCAAGAAATGGTATCAAGAGCGAGACTGTAAGATTTGGAACGAGTGGGCCAATCCAAAGCAAGTCAAACTCAATATGGCAAAATGGGGGTATTTATTTGACGACAAAGAAGGTCAAAAAGAAGTTATGGGGGAAACTGACGATTTAGGGCCAATTTATGGCTATCAATGGAGCAATTTTAATAAGTGTTACGATGAATATGATGACGGATGCGTAAAAAACTATGACCAATTTAAAGACGTTTGCGAAAAGCTACGCGAAAATCCCTATGACCGCCGAATGGTAGTTTCCGCGTGGAATCCAGTACAAATATCTAGGATGGCTCTCCCACCATGTCACTTCGCTTGGAACATAGTGGTGTATGGTAATAAGTTGAATCTTATTTGGCATCAACGTAGCTGCGACCTAATGCTAGGAGTTCCATTTAATATTGCTTCATATGGACTATTGCTGCTTTTGTTGGCAAAGCACGCCAATTTAGAGCCTGGGGAATTAGTTGGCACACTAAATGATTGCCACATTTATGTAGACCAAATTGATAATGCGCGTGAACAACTTTCGCGTACCCCTCACACATTGCCATCTATACATATTCAAACAGATAATATTCTTGAATGGACCAATGAGGATATTCAATTAGAAGGATATAATCCACATCCATCACTAAAATTTGGGTTAACGGTGCACTAATATGAAAGAAAAAAGAAAACAGGTGGTATGGGAAAAATGGATAGACCCCATGAACACCAATATCGACGAAGTAGAATATCCAGGCTACGATTTACCTGCATTGCATGAAGAAGAGCCTCCTCCAAACTTTTCATTATCTGAAGAAGATGAGTCACACCCAACTTTTGATATTTCACCTAATTTAGATGGACATGACCCAAATATTCCTAATCCGATGCAAATTATCAATACTCCGTATGGTTTTATGACCCTTACCGAGCATTCATTTGCCTCAAAGCATTTTGATTTTTGGACTGTTCACTGTAATTTTCCAATTACACAGGCCATTGCCGATGCTATGGAGAATGTTCCGGGGGTTGAAACTTTAAATATTATGACCAGATATCGGGCGCGCATTGGATTCAATCGTATACTTTTTCAAGCAAACGCCTTTGACCTAAATGAAGTGCGTGAGGGCGTTGAAATTGCCGCTAAAAATGCTTGTATTAAAAATAATGAGCTAAGTCACGTAGGAGAGCTTCTTTTATTTAGCGCCGATATACGAGCATTGGCAGAGCAGACCAAGAAAAAGTTGTCAAAAAGCAATCATTGGACTATGTACGTACTCCCAAACGGACAAATGGAGACTTTTACCGAATTTAAACGGACAGATTCTATGGATAAAAAAACGGCGCTTTTTAACGGCGCTAAAAGACTTATTGGAGGGGCAGTTTTTACATCTAATTAGGGGTAAAATGTGACTAGGGCTAGAAGTAGAGACGAAATAAATTCTGTTATTTCCGAATTGCACCAGGGGGCGATTTTATTAGATGACAGGGAGGTCTTTGTTCATCCCTATATAGAGGGCTCTGATGACGAAGCTGTTGACACAGACCATCGGATGGCCTCTATTTTCTTAAAAAACCTCCGCTTGCTGATGACTCACGACAAGGCAGCTAAGCACGTTCCTATTTTAATACATTTTTATAATTGCGGTGGCTATTGGGGACCAGGAATGCAAATTTATGATGCCATTTCTACTTGTCAGACATATATCACCTCTCTTCTCCATGGAGATGCTATGTCAATGGGAAGTATTATACCTTTGGCGGGTGACCGTGTCATTATGATGCCCAACGCGCGCCTTATGATTCATGAGGGAACAGATGGAATGCCCGAAATGACCATAAAACAGATTAGGGCTTGGGCCAAAGAAGGAGAAAAAAATCTAGCCAAATCGCTAGAAATATATGCTGAAGTATGTGCTAAGGGAGTATATTTTAAGGATTGGTCTACAGTCAGAATCAAAAATTTTATCACAAAACAAATGAATCAGTGGGAAGATTGGATAATTGATGCTGAACAGGCCGTGGACTTTGGTTTCGCACACGGAATTTTGGGAGAAAAACCATTTGAGGATGTGGAGTCTATAAAAAAGCATGAAGGATAAAAAAATAAGCGATAAGGAATTTGAGGAGGCATACAAAAATACAGATAACCGAAATATGATTCGGATGGTCTGCGCCTCTTTTTCTAGCACTTTGTCTCCCGATGTTTTGGAATCGTGTGGTATGCTAGCCCTATGGAAATGCTTGCGTAGCCATGATGAAAAATATGGACAAAAATTTACCAGCAGCCTATACAGATTTGTTAAATGGGAGTGTATTAGAGAAACTGCCATACATAATCGTAAGCCAATATTAGTGCAAGAAACGTCTGAAGACTTTGAAGATTTTGATGCAGAAAACGATGAAATAATGGAATTTGTGAATCTTTTGTCTCCCAGTCAAAGAGAAATTATTTATCTCAGATTTTATGAAAACTGTACTTTTGCAGAAATAGGACAAAGACAAGGGTATACTAAGCAAGCAGCCAGACAAAATGTAAATAAAAGCATCTCTCGGCTAAGAGAATTATGCAAACAGAGAGATGTTTTTGGTGTATAATACAGTGAGGAAATTAGGAGATTATTGTTGGAACACAGGAAATAATATCCGAATGACGGAGAAATAATATGGCGTTAATTGGTACAAAAGGCGACACTACACCGGACCTCAAAAATAATGGGGCTACCGTTGTAATGGGGGGCAATGTTGATACCGCTAAAACGGGAAGACCGCACGCGGTAACAAACGCTCCTGGTATGACACACATTAATACTCCAAATACCGCTGGAGTTCAACGGCGTGGTGACCATCGTAATAATCCTCAGGCCCGCACAACTCTTGGTACGCAAACGACCAAGGGAAGTGGCACGTTTGCCTACGTTATGTTGGCAGGCCAATTTATCGGTAAGCGACTGTCTACCGAAATCAATGGTGTGACTACGGCTGTTACCGGCGATACACTCCTTTCAGGAGGTCGTGGCAAAGGCCATCGTTCGCGTACTGCAATTCATTACTTGGAGACTACGCGTGCTTTGGGTGTGAATACTTGGAATTACGCTACTGGCGCTATCACTAAGGGTGGTACGGCAGGCAACGCGGTCCAATTCATCGACCCAGCTTCGGGTGGTGGTAGCACGGCGGCAGACTCTGCTGCACGTCCGACACGCGCTATTCCTGGCGAACTGGTCTACACTGACCACGGCATGGCCTTTAGTGGCTCACTTGCTGTGGCATTGAGTGATGATTATAAAGCCAAGACTGGCTAATTGTTTGGTTCAGTAAAATTTAGGGGGGCTGTGTCTTCGAACACAGCCTCCCTTCTATGGAGAAAATAATATGGCAACTGTAGATACTACTGGCGGCACAACGCTGCCTGTAAATAATGGGGCCACTGTTGCATTCGGCGGCAACATTGATACGAGCAATACTGTAACCAATGCTCCTAGCTCAACAATTTTTGGCAAAAGCAAAACACACAAGGGTCATAATCTGCCCGTTCAAAAAACAGGTACTAATATTGGTACACAAACGACTGGAGCAGGTGGAGCATTTGCTTTTAATATGGTAGGAGGCGCAGTAATTGGCAAACGCATGTCTACCACAATTAATGGAGAGTCTAATACCACATTGCTTTCGGGCGGTGCTGGCAAAGGCGCTCGTATGCGTTCTGCAATTCACTATCTTGAAACTACACGCGCACTTGGCGTGAATACCTGGAACTATGTTACTGGCGCTATTACCAAAGGCGGTACAGCAGGAAACGCTGCTGCCTATGTTGACCCAGTTGGAGGCGGCAATGCTGCCGATAGCGCTGCGCGTCCAACAAAAGCTATTCCTGGCGAATTAATCTTGCATCATGGTGGTAGTACCCCATTGCAGGATGACTATAACGCAAAAACAGACTAATCATGTTAGATAACTAATTCCATATCCTAATAGGGATACATTCTCGAATGTGGTCCTTCCTTTTTTTAAAAGGTGCACTCACATGGCAGAGCAAACCCAAGTTAACTTCATGTGGAAATATATGGCGACAGGACTTGGCTCTTTTTTACTCGGTCTTTTAGTTATGTTTGCAGATAATGCTTTGACAGACACAATAGACCATGGACAATATTCTAGGGAAAAGGCTGGTCTTTATGCACGTCTTGATAGCATTGACGAAGAACTGTCTGAAGTAAAAGAGTCTGATAAAGAGCTTAGAGCAACGTTATCCGAACTTAATAAGGCTATTGTGGACTTACGAATTGAAATAGCAAGATGGGCCGATGCATCAAAAGATGAATAAATTTGATATCTGGGTTGACAAATTTGGACGATGGTGTATAATATAATAATCGAGGGGAAAAAGGATTTCGAACATGCCGTAGGGTAGCCGGATTAACTTCCCGCGACACCGGTAAGGTGGCAGAGAAATCCTCACAGCTAGCAAACCCCAATGATGTGATGTAATAATCACAGGTTTTTAAACTGCCACCTTTGCCCTTATAGTTTAATGGCATAACGACAGGATTTTATTTTTTCTGTAAAAGTGAGTTCGATTCTCTCTGAGGGCTTTATGCGAATACGAATAGTAAAAGATACAAAAGCAACATTTATTGCAACAAAAAACGATTCTGGCGCAATGAATATTGAAACAAAGGAAAAGGATATAAAGGTCGGCTCGATGATAGGCGACGTTGAAAGTATATCTCCCAATACTGATGGAACGGTTGACATACACTTAAAAGAGTCGTCTCCCTGGGATATAATTACCGGTATCTCTGAAAAAGCGATGGAACAACATGGCGACTTCCCGACGGCGAGACGCTCGCCAACGTGTTGCAATGGATAAGGAACAAAAATAATGGCAGACCCCAATCGACCCCGAATTAGATGGCTAACCAATGTCTTTCTAAATGTTAAAAATTCAAAAGGAAAGGTAAAGGAAACTCTCTTTCCGTCTGGAAGCTATACGAATATCAAAAAAATTATACGTGAGCCTGATGGATATGGCGATATATATATAGCAGGAGACAAAGAGGAAGTTATTGAGGGGGTCCAATTAGAAGAAGGATTTGAGTTGCACGGGCGCATCAGAATAGAAGAGGTAGAATCCTCAAGCACAAAGGATGCGCCAGCAGATACAAATTCTGATAATGCTTCTGCTCCCCCTACGGAGACAGAAAGGAATCCGCCTCTCGCAAATGAACGAGAGGGCAGTAATATCGTAGCGGAATAAGACAATGAAAGATGACGATGCTAAGCATCTCAAGTCATTGATTCGTCACATTGACAACGTAAGAGCTTCATGCCTTCTCTTAGGTGAACGCTTAATTGAGAATGGGAAGGATGAGTTAGGATTACAACTTATAGCTAACGGACATATACACGACGCATCGAAATTTCATGGGATTGAATGGGAATATCTACGAGATGAAGGCAAGGAGTCCCACCCCATCGAGTTCGCTCTCGCACTCAAACATCATCAGCATGTCAATCCACACCATCCCGAGTATTGGACAAATGGCATCAAGTCTATGCCCGCTGTTTATCTTGCGGAAATGGTATGTGATTGGAAGGCTAGGTCTAACGAATTTGCGACTGGCTTACGTTCATGGATGAAACAAAAGGCAACTAAAAGGTGGAATTTTACTGTACAAAGCAAAGAATATAAGCTTATTAAAGGCTTTGTGGATGTGTTATTGGACTCAGAATTTAAATAATGGAAAATACACTAGCGGACTTGCTGACTGCAATAGGCGACAACGAACAACTGCAAAAGTTTTATGCTTCTAGAAAATGCAAAGAATGTGTAGGGCGTGGATGGAAAGATATAATAGCTCCAGAAAGACCAGGGCCAGAGCGTGTATTATGTCATTGTATTCTTAAAAAAGCTAGGAAGGAATTGAAAGATGGGTAAGACCCTTCGGGGCTCGTCTCGAAGCAAAACTAATAAGAAACGTTCTAAAGAATATCGTGATAAAAGGAAACGTCTAGACATTGGAACAAACGATAAACAAAAAGTGGGACATTTATTTTCTAGTCGAAGCTCTGCTAATAAGCACTCGCTCTAAAGACCCCTCGACACAAGTCGGCGCTATTATAGTGAAACCCGACAAACGTATTGTGTCTAAGGGGTACAATGGACTACCGTCTGAAATGGAAGACGACTATATTCATTATAATAATAGAGAGCTAAAATACGACACTATCATACACGCCGAAGAAAACGCTTTAATATTTGCCAAGCAAGACTTAGATGATTGTATTTTATATACATGGCCTTTTTTACCATGTTCTAGATGTGCTAGCAAGATGATACAGGCCGGTATAAAGAGAATTGTTGCGCCAAGAAATGATGTGGAAAGATGGGAAAAAAATTTGTCTCTAAGCAAAAAATCTTTGACTGAGTGCGGTATCGCCATTACTGAATATCCAAAACGAAATGTATTAAATGAATTAGAGTATGTTGTCGGCATGACTCGATGTAAAATAACTTAAAACAGGAGGCAAAAAAGTGCCAGAATTAAGGTTCGCAGAACCACAGACAATGTCATTTGCAGTAACATTATGTGAACGAGATGGCACAGGAAAACCTACGGGGCGAAAAAAAAGTTATCAGAGTATGGATGCTGACAATTTATGTGATTGGCATGACCAAAATACTTCTAAGGGGGGAAAAAAGAAAAGAAAAAAGAACAAGGCTTCTTCTAAAAATAAATCGCGGACCCCTAAACAAAGTAATGATGGCTAAATGTATACTTACGATGAAGCATTTGAGGCTTCTGTTCAGTATTTTAATGGAGACGAATTAGCGGCCAAGGTGTTCGTAGATAAATATGCGCTACGGACTAGAGACGGAACTCTATTAGAAAAAAACCCAACGGACATGCACCGCCGTATTGCTAGAGAACTAGCGCGCGTCGAAAGAATTAAATACAAAGACACCTCCACAAAGCCTTTAAATACTCAGGAAATTTTTGAGTACTTAGACCACTTTAAGCGTATCGTTCCTCAAGGAAGTCCCATGTATGGTATTGGGAATAAGGAACAATATGTCACTCTCTCTAATTGTTATGTCCTAGACCCACCTGTCGATTCTTATAGCGGCATCATGTGGACAGATGAACAATTGGTTCAAATTTCTAAACGGCGTGGCGGCAACGGAATATCTTTAGATAATCTTAGGCCAGTCAATACACCCACGCAAAATTCTTCTAGAACCAGCACAGGAATTGTTTCATGGATGAAGCGCTACTCCAATAGTATACGTGAAGTTGGACAGCACGGACGGCGTGGCGCACTAATGCTTTCTCTAAATGTACACCATCCCCAAATTCTTGATTTTATAACAGCAAAAAAGAATAGGAAGGATGTGACGGGGGCTAATGTATCAGTTGCTTTGACGGACGAATTCTTGCGGTCCGTTGAGAACAATGAAGAGTATCAACAAAGATGGCCTATAGACTCAAAAACTCCAGAGGTTTCAAATAATGTAGACGCCAATTCTGTTTGGCAAACCATTATTGCTAATGCACACGATAATGCTGAACCAGGAATTTTGTTTTGGGACAACATAATAAAAGAAAGTCCTGCTGATTGTTATGCTGATGATGGATTTAAGACCGTCGGGACAAATCCTTGTAGTGAATTGCCTTTGTCAGCGCTCGATTCATGTCGTCTGCTATTTCTTCCTTTGCTTACTTACGTAGATGATGCATTTAGTTCAAAGGCGTCCTTTAATTACAAAAAATTCTTTGCAGATGTTAAGATTGCTCAAAGAATGATGGATGATATTATTGATTTAGAATTAGAGTGTGTCCAAAGAATTATAGATAAAATTGATGATGACCCCGAATCCGCAACAATTAAAAGCAGAGAGCGTGATATTTGGGTTCGTATATATGAAAACTGTAAGAACGGACGAAGGACGGGCTTAGGGATTACAGCGCTTGGAGACACCATTGCTGCTCTTGGTTTTAAGTATGGTAGTACTCGATGTATTCAAGAGGTTGACAAAATCTATCAGGTATTGAAATTCGGGTCTTATTGGGCATCGGCAGAAATGGCTCAAGAGATTGGCCCATTCCCTATATGGGACTGGGAAAAAGAAAAAAATAATCCATTTATTAAGCGTATCGGTAAAGAAAAAATAGATTTTGGCGGATTAGAGCTTGATGGCAAAAGACTTTTAAACATTATAAAGAAAACGGGTCGTCGCAATATAGCTAACTTAACTAATGCACCAGTCGGTTCCGGTAGCATACAATGTCAAACTACCAGCGGAATAGAACCTCTTTTTATGATGTGGCACATTAGAAAGAAAAAAGGAAACCCAAATGAAGAAGGCTTCCGCTCCGACGAGGTTGATGCTAGCGGTGACCATTGGATGCATTTCAAGGTGTATCACCCAACATTGCAACGGTGGATTAATTGGCGAAAAGAAAATGAGCAATCTACTGATGTTGAGGAGTCACCTTGGCATGGTTCTTGTGCCGAAGACATAAACTGGAAACAAAGAGTTAAATTACAGGCTGTTGCTCAACGTCATATTGACCACGCTATTAGCTCAACTATTAATTTACCAGAGGACGTATCTGTTAAACAAGTTGAGGAAATATATCAAACTGCATGGAAAGAGGGTTTAAAAGGAGTAACAGTTTATCGTAAAAATTGTAGAACTGGCGTGTTGGTTGAAGATACTGTGCCCGAGCCAATAAAGCGTCCTCGCATACTAAAATGCGATGTTCATCATATAACAGTAAAGGGCGTTAAATATTTTGTGTTAGTAGGACTGCAAAAAGGTCAACCATATGAGGTTTTTGCGGGAAAGAATGGTTTTTTGGGAGCGGGGATACAAACAGGAAGCATTATCAGAAAAAGAAAAGGTTTCTATAAGGTTGTTTTTGACGATGATGATGAGACTGAGCTCGCACCCATCACCGCAACCTGTACTGAATATGAAGAAATTATCACTCGTCTTACAAGCGGGCTGTTACGAAGCGGTGCTAATATGCATTTGGTTGTACAACAGCTTGAGAGAGTTGTCGTTGGTGATTTGTATGGTTTTGCTAAGAGCGTTGCAAGGGCTCTCAAAAAGTATATTCCTGATGGGACAAAAGAGCATGGAGAAGCATGTCCGCAATGCAATACCATGCCCTTAATAAGACAAGAAGGATGCGTGGCCTGTCCTAGCTGTGGATGGAGCAAGTGTTTGTAGGTTTTACTTGACAAAATCACCCTATTCCGGTTATAATACCATATGCCAATATATGTCTTTGAATGCGAGAGCTGCGGTGACCAGCTAGAAGTTAAGCGCAGCATCACCGAAAAAATACCGAATAGACGGAAATGCCCTGCGTGTAAAGAGCTTAAACTTCGCAGGATTATTTTTGCTCCCCATGTCTATAATAAACCAGGGGACGGTGAAATCTCTGTTGGCCTACTTGCAGACCGAAATACAGAGCGTATGTCTTCTGATGAAAAAGAGCTTGTTAATAATCAACACAAAACTGGACCTGCCACACAAGCCAAACCAAAAGGAAAGAATTTTTGGGAGCCAAAGAATAAATCAGAACAAGATAAGCTTGACAAGGCTACCACGATAAAAGCAGGAGAGACTTCGGAACAATTTGGAAAACGTCAAAAGAAATTTATAGAGACGGGTGAAGCATGAAAGAAGAACAAAAACCCTTTGTTGCAAATATTAGAGTTAATGTTGTGGTTTATAAACCCAAAGAAGATGGTCAATTTGACTTTGCTCTAATTGATAAAGCAAGCTTTAGTTCTCAGTTATCAGGCACAGACAATTATGAGTGCCATAAAGAGATTCAAAAATTACTGACAGAAACAAAAGAGACATGGCCAAAGCTACAAAACCAAGCGTCTCCCTAACGGATGAAGGCCACACCATCTTAAAATGCTCAGGGTGTCACACTCCATTGGCAGACATTTGGCTTACAAATTTAGAAACGCCTTTGCAATCTAAAATAAAAGCAAAGTGTTGGCGTTGCGATGGTGAGTCTCCAATGGCTGAAATAGAAGGCAAAATGTATCTAGGCATCACAGACGAGTCAATTATAATAGATGTTAAATATCTAGATGCCCAATATGAAGACGGCGAAATGATTCAGCAAAATGTATTAGTATATACCGAACGAGGATAATAATATGCCTGATAAGGATTCTTCCATTACTACAACGACATCCCAAGGACAGCCTGAAGATACAGACTGCGCCGGCGCTGTAGATACCGTTTTGGGATATACGGCAAATTCAGTAATACCGCGTGACTCGCGTGGACATATGGTATTTTCTTCTCCTGACCAAATAGACCCAGGACATGATGAGTGCTATGCAAAATTGGTGGTGATAAAGCGAAGCGAAGATAATTATTATAGCAAATATTTTATTAAGATTGGTGTGGACGGTCAAATCTTTAATCCTTGGGGAATGTTTTCCGAAGGAACTCAAGGACAATTCAATAAAGTCCTAGGTAAACCTAAGTGGGATTTTACCGAAGTCAAAGAAAAGTGTTTTGAATTCTACATTAAATTTCTCCAAAGCCGTAATAATGCTTGGCTTAATAACGCAGAAAGAGAGATAAGGTAATGCCAAAAACAAGAGAACTGTCAAAGGCGGAAAAGTTTTATATTGAGAATAATACCGATAAAACAGATGCCCAACTAGCTGCGGTAATGCCAGGGGTTGGACCGAAGACCGTGCAAAAATTTCGTAGCGAGTTACCACCAAAGGTCGATACTAATACTACTACCAATGCAGCGGAGACACCAGAAGAACGAGTTAATCGACTGGCTCATGGACCAAGGGCCGGAGACTTGATGGGAAGAAATGATAATGGCGCTGTAGTTATGACAGAGGCGGCTAGCGAAGTTTTAGACGCCCGCAAGGTAGCTAATGGAGACAAAATGACAAAAGAAGAATACAAGCGCACCAATAGAAATAGGATTCATACTATTGACCCCAACAAACCCACCCGATAAATATGAATTGTGCACTGAAGAAGACGATTTCTTGTGCGACAAAACCATCTGGATAGCGTCCTTATCAAACGGCGTTACTGTTTATCAAGACGATGATAGGTCAAATCTGAAAGAACCGTCTGCATGGAAACGTTTGGGATTTTATATTTCAGAGAATTGCCCTGAAATTAATATCGTAGGAATGCAGCTTAAATTTCGTTCACATACTGTAGAATTATCATCGAACGCAAGAGGATATTATTTTGCCCATGGAATGAGCAGAACATCAGACGATATGGTTGAACGTGGATATCTAGTCTGCGGCTCGGTTGATACGAATATTCTGCGAGATGCACGGTATACTGAACCCATTGACGATATAATTACTTGTAAATGGTATAGCATACCAGAACTTACCGTGTCCCGCAAACAAAGACGTCCTCTATCCCAACTTCAAGCGCCATTTTTAATTCTAAATCCGACTTGACAAACCCGCAAAAAAAGCTATAATATTATTGTTATGGCGAAAAATAAAAGCGAAAAGTGTCCTCATCTATCGGAATATGGCGGCGGCTACATACGACGCGACCAATGGATTACCGAAAAACTGTGTGCAAATATAGCTAAAACTGAAAACATAGAATTGCCAGATAAATTTTGGAATCTTCCTAAGTGGTCAAAAATATTTAGGCGTCAGGTGGCATTGGCGGCGGGGTTGCTGTTGAGTTTTAGAGCAGAGGCCGTCTTCGCTACGCTGCAAGATAAAAGATTATACAAAATGTATTCATTTCTTGCGTTTGGAAAAGTTCCGCGTTTCTACAAAGTCCTTACAGATAATCAAAACCGTATCCTAGCTAATGAGATGCTTCCAGGCATTGAATTAAAAATACGTCCTACTGATAATATCTCAAGACTACCAAAACAAAACAATTTACTTTCAAGGCTAAATCGAATAGATGTCGAAAGAAAAAAATAAAGACCCTCTACAAATAGCTAAAGACCTATTCAAAAAATATGGGGAGCATTTAGTTAAGACGGGCACAGAGATTATAGCCAAGCCAACAAAACTCGTTTCTGTCTCGCCTATTATAGATATTAATATTGGAGGAGGAATTCCCGAAGGCTCAGTCGTATTGCTGGCAGGAGATGAAAAGTGCGGTAAGACAGTGACGGCTTTGCAGATTTGTAGAAATGCTCAGAAGCAACAGCGCAATATTCACTATCTAAATATAGAACATAGATTAAAAAGACGCGACTTAGAAGGCATAGCCGGACTAGACAGTGACGCAATTCATGTTTACGGGTCGTTTAAAGAGGATGACGAAGATGGAAATGTCGTTGCCAGCAAACTATTGACGGGCGAAGAATGGCTATCAATTGCTGAACACTGTCTACATAATGACCCCGGCTGCATCGTTGTCATAGACTCAATATCTCAATTAGTCACAGAAAAAGAAATTAATGCAAATATTGGCGATGTCGTTGGCGATGGAGCATATCGCCTGATGTCACAATTTATTAAACGTATGGCCCCTGTACTAAGCGTAAACGATTGTATTCTGATTGGAATCCAACATATGATTGCCAACACAAGGGCTAGGCCAGGACAAAAATCCAAAGGGCGTAGCGGTGGACGTAAAATACGTTACGCGGTTGATGTAGACCTAGAGTGTAGATATATTTCTCCATGGACTGTAGGAGGAGATGATGACGCCGAACAAATCGGACAAGACATTCATTGGATAACTCGCTCCACTGCTATACTACCACCTGGAAGACGTTTTACTTCAAAGCTGAGATATGGCATTGGCATAGATGATTTAGCAGAATTATTTGAACTTGGCAAAGCGCTTGGATTTATTGCAGGAAAAGGATGGTACACTTTAGATTACATGCGTAATCATGAAGATATCCTTGGGATAAAATGGGAAGAAAAACAAGACAAAAAAACCAAGGAATTTAAGCCCACTCCCGAGGTGTCTAAATTGGTAAAAGCACAGGGACAAGAAAAGATTCTATCGCTGTTGAGAGAAAATCCAAAATATATCGAATGTCTTAAGTCAGATGTATATGATATGTTAGGTTGTTAAATTGAAAGTTGTTGATTTTAGTGGACGCTCATATAATTTTCCACCAGCGGGGCATGTACCCGACTTGGACGATGGACGGCCTCGTAGTCAATGGCACCTCGGAGCGCGTAGCTTATTAAGGCAGATGTATCCAACGCAGCGCATATTAGAAGAAGTTCCGCTTCCAGGCACTAGATTATTTGCTGATTTTTATATTCCTGACCGTCAAACAATTATAGAAGTACACGGCAGACAGCACTATGAATTTGTCGCACATTTTCACGGAAGTCGAATGGGTTTTTTGCAATCAAAGGCGAATGACGACCTCAAAAGAGAATGGTGTGTTCTCAATAATATCCAACTAATAGTATTACCATATGACAAAAAAGATGACTGGCGAACCTATATCGAAGAAGATTGACGAAGACTGGTCTAAGGTCGAAGAGGCTTTGCAGCAGTTCGAAAAACGCATAGGTCTAGGCGGACTAGAGCCTAGTGCTGTTACCAATCTGCTCACACTTACCCCAGCCGCACTAAATAAAATGTCTGTGGAGGACTGTGCAGAGGGTGCGCTGCTGCTATCGCAAGAGGCAACCTATATACAATCACAACTGAATATGTTACAATCAAAAATGGATTGGTGTAAGCGGCGAATTGACAAAATAATTGCGCCGATTATTCGTTCTCAGCTACAAAGATACATGGACGCATCATACAAAAGGGCCTTGGCTATTAAAGAAGATGACGTTGCAGACAGACTGCAAGCAGTATATGACGAGACGGCAAGCTACCATTCTCGTTTATCATATTTACCGACAAGCCTTAGAAGCCAAGCCGATAAACTTAGTAAATATCAAGAAACAAAAAGAGGTCAGAATTATGGCTAAGGTAGAAGATATACTAAAGACAGCCGTGGAAACTGAAGATTGGCTATTGGCCTGCAATCTATACACACAAATGACGGGCAAGCCTTTGTCTCCTCCGTCATTATTAAAGCTCGATGCAAATTTTGAGGATGAAATCCCCGAAGAAGAATCTTGCTATAAGACAGGGGATATAGTTCTATATCAATCACCCTCCGGAAAAAAACCTCGGGAGTGCGAGGTGTTAGAGGTCATAGACAGCGGCGGTTTCGAGTCCTACGTTATTAAGATGAAACAGAATGGACGAAAATACACCGTAAACGTGGAAGAAATATCTGTAGATGCATCAGAAGAAATTCCAGCGGAAGAACCAAAAACAAATGAAGCTGAAAACTTCATGGCTCCTACACGCGACACGAATCGGGACTCACAAACAAATGGAGATGGTGGGATGCAAATGAAGTCGCAGCCCATATCTGCACCCAAAGCAAAAGAGTATATTGGTGTAGCAACACAACCATTTGAAGATACATTGACTGACGGATTGGTTGACGAACAAGGCAACTCTCTCCTCCAAACTGAATCGCAGCGTGAATCCAGAAAAGCCCCCGTACGAGGCAAGCGCTCAACCAGAATTACGGTTGAGTGTTCGATTTGCGAAAATACTTTCTCAATAGCTCCATCTTTAGCAATTGGATATGTTAAAGATAGACCAGGAACCCCGATGTCGGAAAAACAAAATACATACAAATGCAATGACTGCAATAGCCGCAAAGGGCGTGCTAAACAAGTCAGAGAAAATCGTGATAACCAATTAGTGAGAAAACGACGTGGATGAAATCTCTCAAACCAATATAGACCTTGCCGCTGAAAGGTCTGTGTTGGCCGGTTTGTACTCATATGGGCTAGACGCATATCTTGATGTCGCGCCAATGCTCAGCCCCCTTTCTTTTACAGACAGGTCAAATCAAGCTGTGTATAAATGCTTTCAACATTTATTCGATGAGAAAAAAGTCAAGCAGCTCGATGAATCATCTTTCTTTGCTGTAGCTAAAGAATTGGGATATACTTGGCTGATTGAAAAACGAGAGGAAATCAATCATATCAAAAGTATTTTTAACACCCATATTCTTCTAGATAACATTCCTCTATTTAGTGGTAAAATTCGTCGTTTAGAGATAGCTAGAGATTTACGCAGAGCCATGCAAGATAGCGATACACAGCTATCAGAATTGCAAGGAGATGAAACTGTAGAACATATTCTTGGTATTCCGGAGCGATGTATTTTTGATTTTACGGCACAGTTAGTTCGTGATGGAGGCAATGAGCCTCGTCTCATTAGTGAAGGAATGCGAGAACATATCATACATCGAATGGATAATCCTGTAGAACAAGTAGGACTACCTTCTCCATGGCCAACATATAATGCAGCGATAGGAGGTGGATGGAGAAGAAAAGCGGTGAGCATGATTGGTTCACGTTCAGGCGTAGGCAAAAGTATGTTAGCGGATAATGCTGCCGAACACTTGGCTGAATTACAAGTCCCCACGCTTTACCTAGATACTGAGATGGCTGACGAAGACCATTGGTATCGCGTCGGAGCCAATTTTGCAGATGTAAAAATTAATGAATTGGAGACTGGAAGTGCGGGCAAAGACCCAGATAAACGTCAACGGGTTATGGAAATGCTAAAACGTGTTGAAGGAGCCCCTTTTCATTATTTGAATGTATCAGGCAATGCATTCGAGGAGACTCTTGCCATTATTCGTCGTTGGATACATAAAGAGGTGGGCTTCAATGAAGATGGAAGAACCAAGGATTGTTGTATTATATATGATTATGTTAAATTAATGAGTGGAGAGGACTTAAAGTTTAATGTACAAGAATATCAAATCCTTGGCTTTATGATGACTTCACTACATAATTTGGCAGTCAGAAATGATGTTCCAATTTTTTCTTTAATTCAATTAAATCGTGACGGTCTGGATAAAGAAGACGCTAGTGTCGTAGCAGGCTCTGACAGAGTGATGTGGCTCACTACTAACTTTGCTATTTATAAACCAAAGAGCGATGAGGAAATTCAATCTGGAGGGTTAGAAGATGGAACACATAAGCTGGTAGTTATAAAGCAGAGACATGGACCTGGAATGTCACGCGGCGACTATATCAATATGCATATGGATGGATATAAAGCCCGTGTTACGGAAGGCAAAAGTAAATACCAATTACAAAAAGAACGCGAAAACGCTGAAGCAATAAACCCACAGCCGGATGAAGTTGACGATTGCCCAGACATCCCCTTTGGTGATACAGATGAAAAAGAAAGAACAGAAGAACAACCCATACTTTGACTATGATTTGATTTTTGAATTGTCAGATATGGGTTGCTTGAGCATTGAAGAATTAATGACGGCGCTAGATGTAGATTATCGGCGTAACGGCAAGATGTTGGTTGGTACATGTCCGATACATGGAGGAGACAATCCTTCTGCCTGGAACTTTTATCCAGAGGGCGAAGATATGCGAGGGTTTTGGAAGTGCCGTACACATCATTGTGAGAAAAAACAAAACAGCAATGGAAAAGTTTTATATGGGCCGACACTGGCTGGATTTATCCGAGGGGTATTATCATTTCGTAATAATAGATATGTCTCTTATCAAGACTCTGTAGATTGGTTAGTAAAATTCTTGGGATATAACTCTCTTGATGAAATACAAAAACCTTCCCCAGAAGCATCCGAACGACGACAATATGCCGCTTCATTACGCAGAATAAATTTGGTGCCTAAACAGTCTAACACAGGATGGAGTCGTGCGAAATTACGTTCGACCATACAAATTCCAGCACCCTATTATCTCGAACGAGGATATTCAGAAAAAATACTTGACAAATACGATGTAGGATTATATAATAAAGAGAATAGGGCTGTCGTGCCAGTCTATGATGATAAATATCATGCCGTCGCCGGATTCTTAGGGCGCTCTATCTTTGAACAATGCAATAAATGTAAGTTATGGCATAGTCCTGAATCTCAATGCCCCAACACAGACATTCAAGTTAAGAAGGCAGCGAAATGGCTAAACAGCGATGGCTTTGAAACGGCAAACTACCTATACAATTATTGGTTTGCTTTGGAACATATTAGGTCATCTACCGTCGCTGCTTTAGTTGAAGGTGCTGGGGATGTGTGGAGACTAGAAGAGAATAATATTTCTATTGGGCTCGGCATTTTTGGAACAGAACTTACAGAACAACAACGGGTCTTACTAGATAGGTCTGGAGCGTTATCGTTGATTATATTATTAGACCCAGACAAGGCTGGTCAAGAAGGTGCCAAAAAACTAAAAAAACAATTAGGTCGTCAATACAGAATGTATTTTCCCAAAATCCGCGATGACGTGGGGGGTTTGCATGACGACGAGATTACAAGCGAAATACAGCCAATAATTGAAAAGGTAATGATATGACTAAAATTTTAGCGTTGTCCGGTAAAAAACAAAGCGGAAAAACCACCTCAATGAATTTCCTCTTTGGTTCGGCCATGCTATCCTTGGATATGGTAGAATATGCAAACATTAATGAAAACGGACAGCTAGTTGTACCTGGGGTTGACTCCAAAGAAGACGGCATTATCCCTGTTATTTTTCCTGTAGATAGCATGGAAACAAATATGGTAAACTATATATCAGAGAATATTTGGCCCGCCATTAAAAATTATAGCTTTGCAGATATGCTCAAGTCAATGTGTATCGCAATACTTGGCTTAACCACAGAACAATGCTATGGAAGCAATGAAGATAAGGAGACGGAAACACATCTTAGATGGGAGAACATGCCAGGTCCAATTCCTATTCCTGCTCCTGGTGGAGCAATGACTGCGCGTGAAGTATTACAGCATGTGGGTACTGACATATTTCGTAAGATGTACCCCAATGTCTGGGTAGATTGTACTCTACGCCGAGCAGTAAATGACACGCCGCAGTTAGCATTATTTACAGATTGTCGTTTTCCCAATGAAGTAGAGGGTGTGCAAAATGCTGGAGGAAAGGTCATCCGTTTTACTAGGAATCCGTTTGAAGATAATCATTATAGCGAAACAGCCTTAGATGAAGATGAGTTTGATTGGAAAAAATTTGACTGGGTATTGGATAACAAAAACATGACAATATCCGAACAAAACGAGGCCATCTATAATAAGCTTGTAGAGTGGGATTTTATTGATTATAAAGCCATCGCCTCGTATGCTACCAGTGAAACCCTCCTAAATAAAGGATAATTCCAATTATTATAACCTACTTTAGAAGTTCTTCGTACAATACATATAGTATGTGCGGACAACAATACTTCTTGTCCTATGTGTTGGGTATTCCAGACACTGGAAATAAGAAGGCCGAAAAGGGAACCATTGTACATAAAGTAATGGAATCTCTTTCTAGAGGCAAAAAGGCCGAGCAAGAAAATGAATCTACTTTTACAGATGATGTTCTGGGTCTAGTAGATATTGATTTGTGGAATGAGGACTGGATAGAGTGGCTAACACGACAATCTTTTGACTATTATACCG
>Ga0114898_1000431_pt1 | contig 33125 bp, 26 predicted proteins | sample Malvired_Geostar_FD_83496 | JGI IMG/M metagenome (GOLD analysis project Ga0114898, IMG submission 83496) | Marine viral communities from the Global Malaspina Expedition - Malaspina viral metaG DeepMed_Geostar | ecosystem: Environmental > Aquatic > Marine > Oceanic | place: Mediterranean Sea...
GGACATGCTGGCCGCTAACTCTGGCGGCAGCGTCCGCGCCTACCGCAATGACGGCGGAACCGCTTTCACCGAGGTCACCGGTTCGGCTCATCCGTTCAACGGCCTGAACCTGTCCAGCTGGGCGGATGTCGCGGTCGGCGACATTGACGGTGACGGCGACATGGACCTGGCGGGATCAGGGTATCTCTACTCCGGCTGGTATGCTTCCAGCTACCAGCTGCGGACCTTCGTCAGCAACGGCAACGGGTCCTACACGGAACGAAGCACCAGCGGCTTGACGGGCGCGACCACCAGCTATCGCGCCGCTCCGACGATGGCCGACCTGGACGGCGACGGCGATGCGGACCTGATCTTCAGCAACGGCGGTTACAGCTCGACCCAGCGATTCTTCCGCAACAACGGCGACGGGACCTTCAGCGAACAGGGCGGCGCCAACAATCCGCTGAACGGCGTCAACTTCGGCAACCACGCCGCGCTCGCCTTCACGGATCTTGACGGCGACGGCGACCTGGACGCGGTCGCGGGCCAGCAGAACGGCAGCTTCCGCACCTTCCAGAACAACGGCGCCGGCAGCTGGACCGAACTCACGGGAACGAACAACCCCTTCAACGGCGCCAACGCCGGCAGCAGCCGCGCCAACCCCAGCTTCGTCGACGTCGACGGCGACGGCGACATGGATATGGTCGCCGGCAGCGACACCGGCCAGTTCTCCTACTTCCTCAACACCACCCCGCGCGGTCAGACCATCACGGTCAATGTGACGGCCGAGCACGATCCGGTTTCGGCCACCGGGATCCCCGCCGACCGGGCCTTCGTCGAGGACGTCGCCGGCAATCTCGACCTGTCCGCGATCACCCTGACCGACCCGGATGTGACCGGAGACATCACCGTCGTCCTGACGGCGGACGCGGGAACCCTGACCGCGCTGACGGGCGGCGGCGTGACCGTCACCGGTTCAACCACGGGTGAACTGACCCTGGTCGGCACGGCGGCGGCGATCGACGCCTTCCTGAACACCGCCACCAACATCCGCTATACCGGCGCCGCCAACGCCAATGGCGAGGACGCCGCCGCGGTGACCATCACCGCCGACGGCGGGGCGGGTCCGATCACCCTTGGCGTGGTCAACATCGACATTACGGCCGTCAACGATGCGCCGACCCTGTCGGGACTCGCTCCCACCGCCAACTTCATCGAAAGCGACGTCAACGGCGCCGCGCGGCTCATCGACTTCGATGTGACCTTCCAGGACCTGGAGGACAACCTCGATGGCGGCGCCCTGACCGTTTCCGGCCTTCTCGCCGAAGACCGCATCGCGGTCCGCAACGAAGGAACGGACGCTGGCCAGATCGGCGTCGCGGGCTCGGACGTCACCTTCGGCGGCGTCGTCATCGGCACGCTCTCGGGAGGCGAGGGGGCGACCCTGACGGTGACCCTGAACGCGTCGGCGGACTCGGCGGCCGTGGAGGCCCTGATCCAGAATCTCACCTATTCCAACGCCTCGGACAGTCCGACGGCCAGCCGCACGCTCGTCCTCGACGTCGCGGACGCGACGGGCATGAGTCTGACCGGAGCGGGCCAGGGCGCGGTCTTCAACCAGCTGATCGGCGCCTCCAACCCGTTCACCAGCTTCCCGATCAACCTGACGAACACCCAAAGCCTCGTGGATCTCGACGGGGACGGCGACCTGGACGTGGTGGCCGGCGATTCCAGCGGCACGCTGCGCTACTACCTGAACGCCAACGGCGCCTTCACCGAGCAGACCGGGGTCAACAATCCCTTCAACGGCATCGATGTCGGCTACTGGAGCGATCCGGCCTTCGCGGACCTCGACGGCGACGGCGACCTTGACGTGGTCGTCGGCAACAACAGCGGCACGCTGCGCAGCTTCCGGAATGACGGTTCAACGTTCTCCGAAATGACCGGCGCCGCCAATCCGTTCAACGGAGTCAGCGGAGGCTATCGCGCCGCTCCGACCTTCCAGGACATTGACGGCGACGGCGACCTCGATCTGATCGTCAACTCCAGTTCTGGGGGCGCCCCGCTCTACTTCGAGAACGCGACCCCGCGGCCCAGCGTCTCGTCGGTCGTCATCAATATTGCGGCTCAGAACGACGCGCCGCAGGTCGACGGAGTCCCGACCGATCTCGTCGTCACCGGAGACGCCTCGGGTCATCTGGATCTTTCGGCCCTGACCCTCAGCGATCTCGACAGCCCGGGAGATCTGACCGTTGTGCTGGCGGCGAGTGCCGGCTCCATGGCCGCGGCCTCCGGCGCCGGAGTCATCGTGACCGGGTCGGGTACAGCGACCCTGACGCTGGTCGGCACGGCCTCGGCCATCGACGCCTGGCTGAATGTGACCTCGAATATCGAATACACCGGAGCGGCGAACGCGAGCGGCGACAACGTCGCGACCTTGACCCTGACCGGAAACGACGGATTCGGCCCCGTCACCCTGGCGGTCATGAACATCGACCTCGCAGCCATCGACGACGTCATGACGGGGACCGGCGGCGGCGATACGCTGAGGGGTCTGCGGGGCGACGACGTCCTCGCAGGGGGCGGCGGCGACGACGTTCTGGACGGCGGTGCTGGACGCGACACCGCGGATTATTCCGCGGCCGCCGCCGGGGTGCAGGCGCGTCTGTTCTCCAACTCCGCCAGGGTCGATGGCGACGGGGGTTCGGACACCTTCGTCAGCATCGAGAACCTGACCGGCTCGGGCTTCAACGATGTTCTGTTCGGCGATGGCGGTGCGAACGTCCTGTCGGGCGGGCTCGGCTCCGACACCCTGCTCGGCCTGGGCGGCGACGATACGCTGATCGGGGGCGACGGCGTCGCCAATGCGCTGCAGGGGGGGCAAGGCGACGACACCTATGTCGTCACCGCCAACGACACGATCATCGAGTTCGCCAACGAGGGGATCGATACCGTCCGGATCGCCCACAACTACACCCTCAGGGCGCATCTCGAGAACCTGGTCTTCACCGGGACCGGCGCCTTCCGGGGCGTGGGCAACGCCGAGAACAATGCGATCACCGGGGGCGCCGGCGACGATGTCCTCGCCGGCCTGGGCGGGGCGGACGTTCTGACGGGTGGCGACGGGATCGATACCGCCGACTACGCGGCCGCGACCACCGGCGTCGTCGCCAACCTGGACACCGGCGTGGTTTCCGCTGACGGGCACGGATCGACCGATACCCTGATCTCCATCGAATCCCTGACGGGATCGGCTCACGGCGACTTCCTCACCGGCACGGCCGGCGCCAACATCCTGAACGGCGGCGCGGGCGACGACCGGCTGGCCGGCGGCGCGGGCGACGATCAGCTGATCGGGGGCTCCGGCATCGACACGGCCGACTATTCGGACGCGGCCGGCGCCGTGACGGTCAAGCTCAACCTCCGCCAGGCCATCAATGACGGCTCGGGCGGAACCGATACCCTGTCGGGAATCGAGAACCTGACCGGTTCAGCCTTCAACGACCTGCTGGTTGGCGGTGCGGGCGCCAATGTCATCAGTGGCGGTCTTGGCTCGGACACCCTTCTGGGGCTCGACGGCGACGACATCCTGATGGGCGGGGCCGGAGCGGCCAACGCACTCTACGGCGGCCTGGGGGACGACACCTATGTCGTCGACGCCAACGATACGATCATCGAATACGCCGGCCAGGGGACCGACACGGTCCAGACCACGCGCAACTGGTATGTGCTCCGGTCGGAGATCGAGAACCTGACCTATACCGGGACGGGCAACTTCAGCGGCGCCGGGAACGGCGCGGCTAACGTCCTGACTGGCGGGGCCGGGGCCGACGTCCTCGTGGGAGGCGGCGGAGACGACACCCTCAACGGCGGCGCCGGCGTCGACCATGTATATGTCTCCGGCGTGCTGGCCGACTACACGGTCAGCGATCTGGGCGGCGGCGCCTATCGCATCGTGGATACCGTGTCAGGGCGAGATGGCACGGACGTCACGGCGGATATCGAACGCATCCGGTTCAGCGACGGCTCGACAGCGACCCTGGCTTCGCTGGCTGTCACGCCAGCCGCCTCGCTGTCCTCGGCGAAAGATGTGGGCAATCGGGAGGTTCTGCCGGGTCTGGCCGAGGATGACTTCCTGCTGACGTCGCAGCCCGACCTGCCCCCGATCGTCCTGACCGGGTTCAGCGGGTGGACGGGCAGGACGGGGGACACGGCGGAGACCTTGTCGCCATTCGAGTTCGACGCCTTCGTGATGCCGCTTCTTCCGGAGGACCAGCCGCTGGTCCTGCCGGGTCTCGAGGGGGGACAACTGACGTTCAAGGGGACCGATCTCCCGCAGGTTCTCCCGGGCGAGGAGCAGGCGGAGCTGCAGTTCCTCGGCCTCGAGGCGCGGTCTCCGTTCGAGCTCTGGCACGACATTCCCGAGTGGGTGGACGGCGGCCCGGGCCACCACGCGTTCAGGGACGATGGCTGGTTGTTCTAGACCGGTTTCGGACGGCCGGGCGGCGGGACGAACCGTCTCTCGGGAGGCGACATAGAACGGCCCGCCCGGAGCGCTTGCCGGGGGATATCGACACGGGATCGGTCGACGCCATCGTGGTCTGGAGATCGATCCGTTGACCCGCTCGCTGGCGGACTTCGCCCGCATCGTCGACCGGCTGGACAAGGCGCGGGCCCCGGCGGGCGGATCACCGCTCCATGTCCCGGCGCCGCTGCAGCAGGGCCGCAAGGTGGGGCAGCGGTCAGGGGGGCTGTGGCGGGTCGGCCGAGGCGCTCGAGGAGGCGGTGCGGACGGAGCTGGCGACCGCAATCCCCGGAACGGCTGATCCGGATATGCGTGGCGGTGCGGCCAGTCGAATGGCAGGTTGTCCCTGCCGGGAGGCGGGGCAGGGCTCGCCGAGCCCTTGCGCGTCCGGAACGACTGTCATGCCGCCTGCGCACGCGGCGGCCGGATGAGCACGGAAACGCAAGGTCTTCGCGGTCGGTTGCAGGCCTGCTCCCGGGCGGGTGACGGTCAGTCTAGGGCTGCAGATTCAGTCCCATCCGGACGAGCGCCGGCAGGTTCTCGGCCTGCATCTTGGTCATGACCTTGGCCCGGAATATCTCGACGGTCCGCGGGCTGATCGCGAGATCCAGGGCGATCTGCTTGTTGGACTTGCCCTCTACGAGGGCTTCGAAGACCTGGCGTTCCCGCGCGGTCAGACTCCGAAGCCGTACCTCGGCGAGCCGCGCCGCCTCTTGGCGCGTCACACGATCTCTCAGGAGTCCGAGACAGCCGCGCAGTGACTCGAACAGCCGGTTCGGATCGAAGGGCTTTTCGATGAAATCCACGACCCCGGCCTTCATCATCTGGACGGCCAGGGGGACATCGGCGTGGCCGGTTATGACGATCACCGGCCACGCCCCGTCGCGCAGTTCATCCAGGCGACGCACCACCTCGGCGCCATCCATTCCCGGCATTCGGATGTCCGTGACGACGCAAGCCGTTTCGGTGTCTGGAAGACGGTTGAAAAAGTCTTCTCCGCTCGCGAAGGCGCGGGCTTTCACGCCCTGGCCCCGCAGCAGCGTCACGAGGGAGTGCCGAACGGCTTCGTCGTCATCGACGATGAAGACAGAGTGATCCTTCATGAGGCCTCCAACTCGCGCTCACGCATGAGACCGAAAACGAACGCCGCTCCGCCCAGTTCACTTCGTTCGACAGACAGTGTGCCGCCATGGCTCTCGACGATCGTCCGGGTCACGGAAAGGCCAAGCCCCATGCCGGAGCTTTTCGTGGTCGTCAGGGGGCGGAAAATGGTCTCGAGTTGCTCCGGGACGACGCCATTGCCGTTGTCTTCAACCCGCACCTCGAAGACCGAGTCCGACCGGGCCCTGCCAATGATGCGCACGCGGCCGTCCGGATGGTCCTGCAATGCCTCCACTGCGTTGCGGATGAGGTTGATGATGGCCTGCTGAAACTGGATTCGCTCCGCCCGGACGTGGTCGTTGAGGTCGTCGATGTCGGTCTCGATCTTCACGCCGCCATCGGTCTGGATCATGAGCAGGATGCCGTGGAGGTCGGCGACCATCGCCGCCACGCGCTCCACCTGAAGGCTCCGGGTCTCGTGGGCCAGTAGCTCTCGCATCCGGCGGATGATGGATCCCGCACGCAGGAGCTGCGCCTTGGCCAGGCCGATTGTCCGGCCCGGACTCTGGCCCATCAGGCCCACCTTCTCCAGGGCGTCCTGACTGGCGTGCAGGTAGGTGGCCGCGGCCGTGAGGGGCTGGTTCAGTTCGTGAGCGAGCGACGCGGCCATCTCGCCGAGCGAGTTCAGTCGCCAGACGCGGTTGAGCTGCGTATGGAGTTCCCTGGCCCGGGCGTCGGCGAGATGGGCCTGCGTGAGGTCGGTCAGACAGAGGGTCGCATGCACCCCGTCCGGCTTCTCTGACATGACGCCGACCTGGATACTGAGCGGGTAGGTCCCGCCGTCCGGACGCTGGCCCGTCCAGACTGCATCGTCGCCGTCCTCGGTCCAGTCCGTGTGGAAATTTTGAACATATCTGTTCAGGGCCATGCCCATGGCGTCTTCCGACGTCACGCCGAGCACTGCACAGGCCCTGGGCGTGAGGAAGCGTACGCACCCCTCTTCGTCGATCCCGACCACCGGGGTGGCGGCGAGAATTGAGTCGAGCATCCGGTTGCGATGGGTCAGGCTCCGCGACAGGTCCTCGGCCCTTTCCTGGGTGGCTCGCAGCCGCCAGCACATGCCGGCGATGAACCAGGAGACGGCGACGAACAGGGCGGCGTTGGTCACCGTATCCGCCCAGCCAAGTCGCTGAACCAGGGCGACATTGGCGACGATGGACAGTACGATCGCCAAGGCGGTCTGCCCGCGGCGGGTCACCATGGCCGTGGCCATTACGGCAGGTACGAACGGCAGGTAGTAGAAGTCGCCGATGATCTCGAGGAACTGCCGGATCAGAAGCGATATCGAGACCGCGACGACCGGAACCAGATAACTCAGGACCGTCACCCTGACGGAGCGAGTCTGGATGCCGATCATTTGTCTACGCAAGGTACTCAGTTCTTCGGCCCGCTGCTTCCGGCGGCTTCATCAAACGGACATCCTGCGCCGAGTCGCGCCGTCCGGGGAAGTCTCTGGATGGCCGGATAAGGTATTCTACGTACTGCGGCGCTCACGCCCTCTTCTTCATCTTCGGTCACGGTTTTCTGAAATGAGGATCAGCGATGAACCATGCTCTTTATATACTGGTGGTTGACGACTGCGCGGCCGTCCGGAAGGTTCTTGCGACTGTCCTCGGCGCCGCCGGACATACCGTTGTGCTCGCTGAAGACGTCGTCGAGGCCCTTGGGGTGCTTGATGCGCAGCGGCCGGACCTGATCCTGACGGACTATCGTATGCCGGGTCTTTCGGGCGTCGAACTCGTTCGGGAAGTCCGTTCGCGCCTCTGGTTGACCCACATTCCGATCATCGTGGTGTCCAGTGAACAGGCGCCCGAGACACGCAGCCGGATGGCGAGGGCGGGGGCGAACGGCTGGGTCGCCAAACCGATCTGCGCGACAACGCCGCTCGGCGTCGTCGGCGCCGTAGCGGCCGGCGTTTCGGCGGCCGGCGGGCGCCCTGCCGGGACGCTTCAGGCCGACGGCGCAGGCGCCGATAGGTATTCCTACGTATGCGCCGGTTCATAGAAACTACCGGACTGCGGCCGAGGCTCACCGAACAACAATAGTGAGTTTCCCATGTACCGCAGAACGCGTTTCCTCGTCCCGGTCTTCTCCCTCGCTGCCGGGGTCTTCCTTCAGTCGGCGCCGGCCAATGCTCAAGATTTCAGCGCCGATGTCGGCGTCGCCAGCCAGTATGTCGGCAAGGGGCTGGGCAAGAGCTCTGAAGACCCGAGCGTGTTCGGCTCCTTCGAGGTCGCCTCGGGCCGATTCTATGCGAGCGTCTTCGCCTCAAGCGCGGACCTCAGCTCGGGCGCCCACGCGGAGATCGTCAGCGCGATCGGCTACCGGCCTGAATTCGCCGGGTTCGAGTTCGACGTGTCGGCGGTCAATCGCGACCTGCCGGGAGCCAATGTCGGCTACGACGCCAACTACTGGGAATACCAGGCGGACGCCTCGCGGAAGTTCGGGCCGGTCAGCACTCGTCTGCGCGTGAATTATTCGCCGGACGGCGCTGGCGGCACGCGTGAAGCCTGGTGGGTCGAACTGCAGGGTGGACTGGCCCTCGACGGCAAAACCAGAGCCACGGCCGCGGTGGCGGACCGCTCGGCCGACGGCGGCGCCGAGTACATCGCCTGGAACGCCGGGGTGAAGCGCAAGCTCAACGATCGCCTGGCCCTCGATGTGCGCTGGTTCGACACCGACGGGCACCGCTTCGGCGAAGCCTACGAAGGCCGTCTCGTCGGCTCTCTGACCCTGTCTCTCTGAACTCCGGTTCCGGCCGCTTCGCGTCGCCGTCCTTCTAAGGAAACTGTCCGTGCTGCTCACCAATATCCCTATAGGCCGCAAGCTGGCCATCGCGTTCGCCGCCGTGCTCCTGGCGATCGCCGCCATGGGCGTGATCGTGTTCTTGAACCTGCGTGCGCTCGACGTCGCCGGTGACGCCCGAAGCGCCGCCAACGATGAGATGCGAACCATCGCAACGGTCGAGCTGAAGCTGGCGCGTCAGGAGAACAGCTATCGTGGTTTCCTGCTGACCGGCGACCGCTACTACATGGAGCGGCTGGACGCTCACGGGGTCGATTTCGGGGCCAGCCTGGACACACTGCGCAAGAGCGGCCGTCCGGCCGTGCTGGGCCATGTCGGCGAGATCGAGGCGGCCGTTCACGACTGGCGCAAGAACATCGTCGAGCCCGGCTCCACGTTGGCTGCTGATCCCGCCACCCGCGCCCGGGCCATCGCAATGGTCGGCCGCAGCGGCTCCGCGGACGCCTACATCGGCGCCATCGAGGAATCCATCGACGAGCTCAAGACGATCGGCATGGGCCGACTGGAGGAAGTCCGGATCGCACAGGCAAAGGCGACGAAGGATGCCCAGATCGCGCTGTTCGCCGGCCTTGCCGCGGCTCTTCTGATTGCTGTGGCGGCTGGCTGGGTTTTGACCCGCGGCATCGCGGGACCGGTCACGGTCATGATTGGCTGCATGCGACGCCTTGTCGGCGGTGACACGAACTTCGAAGTGCCCTCCCTGGCCCGCAAGGACGAGTTCGGCGAAATGGGGCGATCGGTCATCGCCTTCCGCGACGCCGCCATCGAGAAGGTCCGGCTGGAAGACGAGGCCGCGGCCCAGCGCGCGGCGGCCGACGCGGAAAGGGCCCGCAATCAGGCTGCGACCGAGGCGGCGGCGCGGGATCAGGCGCTGGTTGTCGAAGCGCTGGCCGAGGGACTCGCCCACCTGACTCGTGGGGACCTGACCTACAGCCTGACCCAGACCTTCCCAACGGAGTACGTGAAGCTGCAGGCCGACTTCAACACGGCCATCATCCAGCTGAAGGACGCCATGTCGGTGGTCGTCGCGAACGTCTCGGCCATCCGGTCCGGGGCCGGCGAGATCAGTCAGGCCGCCGACGACCTGTCGCGCCGCACCGAGCAACAGGCCGCCAGCCTTGAGGAGACCGCCGCGGCGCTGGACGAGATCACCGCCACGGTGAACCGCACCGCCTCAGGCGCACGTCAGGCGTCTGAAACGGTCAAGGCGGCCAAGGGCGATGCCGAGACGAGCGGCGTCGTGGTCCGGGACGCGGTCGACGCGATGGGCGCCATCGAGCAGTCCGCCCAGGAGATCAGTCAGATTATCGGCGTCATCGACGAGATCGCCTTCCAGACCAACCTGCTCGCCCTGAACGCAGGGGTCGAGGCGGCGCGGGCGGGCGACGCGGGACGGGGCTTCGCCGTCGTCGCCTCCGAGGTGCGCGCCCTGGCCCAGCGTTCGGCCGAGGCCGCGAAGGAGATCAAGGTGCTGATCTCGGCCTCGACGAACCAGGTGAACTCGGGCGTCAGTCTCGTGGGGCAGACCGGAGAGGCGCTGCAGCGCATTGTCGGCCGGGTCGCGGAGATTGACGGCCTGGTTTCCGAGATCGCCGCCTCGGCGCAGGAGCAGGCCACCGGTCTCCAGCAGGTCAACACCGCCGTCAACCAGATGGACCAGGTGACGCAGCAGAACGCCGCCATGGTCGAGCAGTCGACCGCCGCCAGCCACTCGCTGAGTCAGGAGGCGGAAAGCCTCGCCGGCTCCGTCGCCCGCTTCGAGATCGGCGCGCAGGCCCCCGCGGCTCGCCCCGCTCCGCGTCCCGCCAACCGTCCTGTCGCGGCCCTCAAGACCGTCGGTCGGGGAGGGGCGGCGCTCAAGCCCCAGGTGGTCGAGGACGGCTGGGAAGAATTCTGATGACCGCCGCCCTCGTTCTTCCCGCCGTGCTGGACATCCAGCAGGCGGGCCCGCTGCGAGACGATCTCCTGGCGCTGAGGGGGCAGCCGCTCATCATCGACGGCTCGGCCGTCGAGCGGCTCGGCGCCCTCTGTCTCCAGGTGCTGATATCGGCCCAGCAGACGTGGGCGCGGGACGGCTTCAGCCTGGCCATCGACCGGGTCTCGGAAGCCTTCGCCGACCAATGGAACGCCTTCGGCGCGCCGGACCGCGCGCCTGCCCGGAGAGACCCCGCGTGACCAAGACCGTACTCACAGTCGACGACTCGAGGACCATGCGCGACATGCTGATGCTGGCCCTGGTAGAGGCCGGCTACCACGTGATCCAGGCCGTCGACGGCGTCGATGGGCTGGAGACGCTCAGCGCCGAAGGCGCGGATGTCGTCATCACCGACATCAACATGCCCCGGCTCGACGGCTTCGGCTTCATCGAGGGCGTGCGCGCCGACCCGCGACATCGCGCGACGCCCGTGCTGGTGCTGACCACCGAAAGCGACGCCGCCAAGAAGCAGCGTGCCCGCGACGCCGGCGCCACGGGATGGATCGTCAAACCGTTCGACCCGGTCAAGCTGGTCGACGCCGTGCGCCGGGTCGCGGCCTGACATGAGCGACGCCGCCGATCCCTTTGAAGCGATCAAGGTCACCTTCTTCCAGGAGTGCGACGAACTTCTGGGAGACCTCGAATCCGGTCTCCTCGCCATCGAGGCGGGCTCGGCCGACGACGAGACGATCCACGCCGTGTTCCGCGCGGTCCATTCGGTGAAGGGCGGAGCCGGCGCCTTCGGTCTCGATGATCTCGTCCGCTTCGCCCACGTCTTCGAGACGCTGCTCGACGAGCTCCGCGCAGGCCGCAAGCCTTGCGACACACCGACGGTCAAGGCGCTGCTCAGAGCCTCTGACGTCTTGGCCGATCATGTGTCGGCGGCTCGCGGCCAGGCTGCTCCGGTGGACGAGGCGCGCTCCGCCGGGCTGGTCGCCGAGCTTGAGGCCCTGACCCACGGCGGCCCGGCTGCAACGGACCATGTCGCCGAGCCGGCTGCTCCGGACGCGGACGAGTTCGGGTTCCGACCCGTCGCCTTCGACCTCTCGGCGCTCGGCGCTCCCCAGCCGGAGCCGGCCCGGGGATGGCGGGTCACCTTCCGGCCCCACACGAGGATGTACGCCAAGGCCAACGAGACCGCCCTGCTGCTGCGCGAACTTTCGCGGCTGGGCCCTGTTGAGGTGGCGCTTGACGTCTCCGCGGTGCCTGACCTGGCGGACCTTGTGGCTGAAGAGGCCTATCTGAGCTGGACCCTGGAACTGGCCGCCGGTGTGGCCGAGGCATCGGTTCGGGAGGTGTTCGATTTCGTGGAAGCCGACTGCGACCTGACGGTGGAAGCCTTGTCGGACGCACCGTCAACGACCGGCGAGTCGGTCGCGGCCTCCGATCTGGACATCGCCGCCCTGCTCGCCCGTGCGTCCGCCGAGGTTCCGGTCGCCGGGCCCGCCTCTGCGGAAGCCGCCGCTCCGGCTCCGGTCGCCCCGGCCGCCGCCCCGTCCGGCGCTCCGACACCGGCTCCCGTCGCGGCCGCTGCCGTGACGATCCGGGTCGATCTCGACCGGGTCGACCGACTGATCAACGTCGTCGGCGAACTGGTCATCCAGCAGGCGATGCTGGCCCAACGCGTCATCGAGAGCGGCCTGGCCCGCTCGTCCGGCATCTCGGTCGGCCTCGAGGATCTCGAGCTGCTGACGCGCGAGATCCAGGACAGCGTCATGGCCATTCGGGCCCAGCCCGTGAAGTCCGTGTTCCAGCGCATGCCGCGGCTGGTGCGGGAGGTCGGCGAGATGACCGGGAAACGCGTGCGGCTCGTCACCGAGGGCGAGGCCACCGAGGTCGACAAGACAGTGGGGGAACGCCTCGCCGAACCGATCACCCACATGATCAGCAACGCCATCGACCATGGCCTGGAGACGCCGGAGGACCGGGTGGCCGCCGGGAAGGCGGGCGAGGGGACCGTTCGTCTCGTCGCCCTCCATCGGTCCGGACGGATCGTCATCGAGATCAGTGACGACGGCCGTGGAATCAACCGCGAAAGGGTGCGGGGCATCGCCGTGTCGCGCGGCCTGATCGCCGAAGACGCGGTGCTCACCGACGACGAGATCGACAACCTGATCTTCCTGCCCGGCTTCTCCACCGCCGACGCCATCTCGGACATCTCGGGCCGAGGCGTGGGCATGGATGTGGTGCGCAAGTCGATCCAGGCGCTGGGCGGCCGCATCTCCATCGCCTCTGTTCCCGGCAAGGGCTCGACCTTCACGCTCAGCCTCCCGCTGACGTTGGCGGTGCTCGACGGAATGGTCGTCTCGGCCGCCGACCAGACCCTGGTCGCCCCGCTGACAGCCATCGTTGAAAGCCTGACGCCGCGGCCCGGTGATGTGCACTACGTCGGCGGTCAGGACGCGGTGATCCTGTTCCGGGAGCAATTCACGCCCCTGATCGACGTCGGGATGGTGATGGGTTTCCGCGAGGCGGCCCTGACCCCGTCCGACGGTGTCGCGGTGATCGTCGAGACCGAGTCCGGGGCCCGGGCGGCGCTGCTGTTCGACGCCATCCAGGGCCAGCGACAGGTGGTGATCAAGAGCCTCGAGACCAACTACCGCCAGGTCGAGGGCGTCGCCGCCGCCACCATTCTCGGAGACGGCCGGGTCGCTTTGATCCTCGACGTCGACGCCATCGTCGCCAATGCCCGCCGCCGCTCGGCGCGCCTCGAACTGAAACTCGCGAGCTGATCCATGTCCGATACCGCCACGACGGCCGCCGCCGCACGCGAACTGATCGCCTTCCGCATCGGCCAGCAGGAATTCTGCGTCGACATCATGTCGGTGCGGGAAATCCGCGGCTGGACCCCGGCCACGCCACTGCCGCGGGCGCCGGGCTATATGAAGGGCGTCATCAACCTTCGCGGCGCCGTGCTGCCGATCGTCGACCTGGGCGCCCGTCTGGGCCTCAGCACCTCCGAGCCGACGGCGCGGCATGTCATCATGGTCGCCCACATCGGCGGGCGGACCGTGGGTCTGCTGGTCGACGCCGTCTCCGACATCATCCAGCTGACCGACGAGGCGGTGCAGCCCACCCCGGATGTCGCCAGCGACCAGGTCCGGACTTTCGTCAAGGGCATCTTCGCCGTCGACGGGCGGATGATCAGCCTGCTTGAACTGGAGTGGATCCTCCCCGAGACCGAGGCCGAGGCCGCATGACTCACGCTGCCGGGCGGGAGGCTCTGGTCGAAGGCGAGTTCGTCTTCACCGCCGAGGACTTTCGCCATATCGCCAACATCCTGCACGCCCACGCCGGAATCGCGCTGAACGAGGGCAAGGCGGCGCTGGTCTATTCCCGGCTGGCCAAGCGGCTGCGGGCGCTCGGGCTGCGCAGCTTCCGTGACTATTGCGCCCTGGTCGAGGGCGTCGACGGCGTCGATGAGCGGCAGGCGATGACTGCAGCCCTGACCACCAATGTGACCCGGTTCTTTCGCGAACCACACCACTTTGACCACCTGCGCGACGTTGTCATGCCGGAACTGGCCGCCCGGGCGAGGTCCGGCGGCCGGGTAAGGCTCTGGTCCGCTGCCTGCTCGAACGGGCAGGAGCCCTACTCGATGGCCATGACGGTGCTGTCGGTCCTGCCCGAGGCCGCGGAGCTGGATGTGCGAATTCTCGCCACCGACATCGACCCGAACATGGTCGCGGAGGGTGCGGCCGGAGTCTATCCGGAGGAGGCGCTCGTCGCCGCCCCGGCCCTGCTCCGTCAGCGGTGGTTCGACAAGGCGCCCGCCCATGGCCCCGACCGGTTCAGCGCGAGCGAAACCCTGCGGCGGCTGGTCACCTTCCGCGAACTGAACCTGATCGGCGACTGGCCGATGAAGGGCCGCTTCGACGTCGTCTTCTGCCGCAATGTGGTGATCTATTTCGACGACGCGACGCAGGAGCGGGTGTGGAGCCGGTTCCTGCCGGTGATGACCCCCGACGCCACCCTCTACATCGGCCACTCGGAGCGGGTCAGCGGACCGGCCGCGGGATGTCTGACCACCAGCGGCCTGACCACCTACAGGCTGGCCGGATGACCGTTTCCGTTTTGGTCGTCGACGACAGCCCTACCATGCGGGGGCTGATCACCGCCGCACTGCGGCGTGATCCCGAAATCGAGGTGCTCGGCTCGGCCTGCGATCCCCTGGAGGCCCGCGAGGCGATCAAGCGCCTGAACCCCGACGTCATCACCCTCGACGTCGAGATGCCCAACATGAACGGGCTCGAGTTCCTCGAAAAGATCATGCGGCTGCGGCCCATGCCGGTGGTCATGGTCTCCACCCTGACGCAGGCGGGCGCCGAGGTGACCCTGGCGGCGCTGGAGCTCGGCGCGATCGATGCGGTGGGCAAACCGGGCGCGGGCGTCACGGCCATGGAGGCCTTCTCCGACCTCGCCACGAAGGTGAAGGTGGCGGCCGGCTCTCGCGTCAGGGCCGGGGCCGGGACGGCCTCGAAACCGTCACCGCCGTCCAGATCCTATCGCGCCGCCGCCGGCCATATACTGGCCATCGGAGCCTCCACCGGAGGCGTCGAGGCGCTGCTGGCGATAATTTCCGCCTTTCCGGCTGACTGCCCGGCGACGGTCGTGACCCAGCACATGCCGGCGACCTTCACGGCCAGTTTCGCAGCCCGGCTGGACCGCGCCTCCGCGGCCACGGTGGTCGAGGCGACGGACGGCGCCCCCCTGAGCCGCGGCTGTGTCTACATCGCGCCCGGCGGCGAGACCCACCTCGAGGTCGCGGGCGTGACGCCGCGTTGCCGGTTGGTGCAATCCGATACGGTCAGCGGCCATCGGCCGTCGGTGGACGTGCTGTTCCGGTCCGTCGCGGCTCTGCGCCAGCCTATGACGGGCGTGATCCTGACCGGCATGGGCCGCGACGGCGCGCAGGGCCTGCTGGATATGCGCCAGGCTGGAGCCACGACCCTCGGTCAGGATGAGGTCAGTTGCGTCGTCTACGGCATGCCGAAGGCGGCGTTCGAACTCGGCGCGGTCGAACGCCAGCTCCCCCTGTCCCGCCTGCCCGCCGCCATTCTCGATCTGTGCGCCGAACCCGCTTGAGGTCCTTCAGTATGCCTGCCGCGTCCGCCATCCACACCCTGATCGTCGACGACCAACAGTCGATGCGCTCTCTTGTCCGCACGAGCCTGCAGCAGCTCGGCTTCCGGGAGTTTCGCGAAGCGGCCGACGGCGAAGCGGGGCTGCGCGAGATGATCGCAAAGCCGGCGCATCTCGTCATTTCGGATTTCAATATGCCCAAGCTCGACGGGCTGGGTCTGCTGCGCGCCGTGCGCGCCCATCCGCCGACCGCCGGCGCCGCCTTCATCATGCTCACCGGCCGGGCCGACCGGGAGCTGGTGCAGCGCGCGGTCCAGTTCGGGGTCAACAACTATCTCGTGAAGCCTTTCACCGTCGCCCAGCTCAAGGACAAGCTCGAGGGCGTCTTCGGTCCCCTGACATGACGCCCGGCGCCATCGCCGCGCCGCCGGCCCGCCGGATCCATGTGGGGCAGGGCGAGCATCACGTGACGGCCGATCCGTCCGTGCTGCTGACCACCATCCTGGGCAGTTGCGTCGCCATGTGCCTGCGCGATCCGGTCGCCGGAGTCGGCGGCATGAACCACTTCCTGCTGCCGGAGGGAGCGGCGGACGGGGCCGACGCGGGACGGCGGTACGGCGCCTACGCCATGGAGGTGCTGATCAACGACTGCCTGAAAGCCGGGGGCCAACGAGACAGGCTGGAGGCAAAGCTGTTCGGCGGCGGCCGGATGTTCGATGCGCTCAGAGACGTCGGCGAGGCGAATGCGTCGTTCGCGGAGCGCTTCCTGCGGGACGAGGGCATCGCCCACGTCGGGGGCAGTCTGCGCGGATGCGGCGGGCGGCGCGTTCAGTATTGGCCTGTGTTCGGGCGCGCCCTGCAGCGTCCCGTCGCGGATGCCATGGCGGCCCCGCCCGAAATTCACCGTCCCGCGCCCGTCCCGGACGCCGGCGCTCTGGAGCTGTTCTGATGACCGCCGCGCAGCACCTCGCCCTGCTCTCCGCCCTGTCGAGCGAGTTCCTGGCCATGCGCGGGACCGTCGACCGCCTTGAGACCCTTGTGCTGGACCATGCCCGCACCGTCGCGGCCGTGGACCGCGCGAGCGTCCTCGTCCAGGCCCAGGCGGTCGACGCACTTGGTCAGCGGCTGCAGGCGCTTCACGATCTCTCGCGGGCCCTCGCCGAGGGGGGAGCGGTCGCCGCCGCCATCGACCTGGTGCCGCTGGCGGATCTGGCCGACCCGTTGAGACAGTCCATCCTCGAAGTCGAGGCCGCTCCCGCCGCCAGCCCGGCGACGCCCGGTGCTCTGACGCTGTTCGACTGATCCGATGAGCCGTTCGCCTCGCCCCTCGACGCGCGTCAACCTCGAACACGCATCCGTGCTGATCATCGACGACAACGTCCAGGCCCTCGATATCCTGAGTTCGGTCGTGCAAGGCTTCGGTGTGCGCGAGCAGATCCGCTGCGGCTCGGCGGTGGAGGCGACCGGCATTCTCAAGCGCCGCATGGTCGATCTCATTCTGGTCGACTGCGCCATGCCCCAGATGGACGGCTACGACTTCATCCGCTGGCTGCGACGGGAGGCGCCGCAGCCGATATGCCTGACGCCGGTCATCATGCTCACCGGCCACGCCGCGCCGTCGAACGTGCAGAAGAGCCGCGACTGCGGAGCCAGTTTCGTCGTCGCCAAGCCGATCACCCCGGGCGTCCTGCTCCAGCGAATCCTCTGGCTGGCGGGCGACGAACGGGAGTTCGTGAAGTCGGAGTCCTATGTCGGTCCCGACCGCCGCGTCCGAAATTTCGGCCCCCCGCTCGGAATGCCCGGCCGTCGCGCGGGCGACCTGTCCACGCACGTCGGGGCGGCCATCGAAGCCAATATGGATCAGGCTGACATCGACACTCTGATCAAACCCAGAAAGGTCGCCCTATGACCGAGGCCAAGGTCTTCAAGTACCGCACCAACCTGGCGCGCAAGATGAGCGCGCCCGGCGGACGTTCGGTGGACGATGCGCTCACCGCGGCCGAGACCGCCCTGTCGCACCATCGTGACGCGGCGATGGAGGCGCTTGGTGTCATGGTGACCCGCCTCGAGGCAGCTTGCGCCGCGAGACAGCGGACGGAGATCTATGACCAGGCCGCGGCTCTGCTGGACCTCGCGGGCTTCTTCGACACAGGGCCTCTTCACCCGGCGGTTTTCAGCCTGTGCGAGATCAGCGACCGCGGCTCCGCCTGGGACTGGCCTTCCGTCGAGGTTCACGTCCGCGCCATCCGCCGGATTCTTGGCGGCGGCTGCCGCCAGTCGGACGAGACCGCGCTCCTCCTCGACGGACTGGTTTCCGTGCGGGCCCGGTTGCAGAAGCACGCCGTGGGCCCGATCTGAGCAGCGTCGGACGTGATCTCGATCAAACGCCGATTCCCGAGGGAAAGCCGGTGGCGGTGCTGTCAGTGTTTCGGCCTTTTCCCGCGTGACTTCCGCAAGGTGGACGGCACGGGTGACAGTTAACCAGAATCCTCGGTTCTAACCCCTGAACGACGTTCAATTTTTTGCATCCCGGCATTCAAGTCCGCGATTTCGGCCCGTGTTACCGGCGATCCCCCGCATCCCTAACGACCCGTTAACAGGGCGAGACGTGCGGGGATGTGGGCGTCCGCGTCGGGTCACCGGCGCTTGGGGGACTTTGAGCTATGTCGGGTTTTGTGCAGGCCGTACGCGGCCTTGTGAGCCGTGTCGCGCGTCTGTTGGCGCCGGCCGGAGCGATCCGGCCGGCCGCGTGGGCCCTGGCGTTGATGGCGCTGGCGACGGCCTGCGCCCTGGCGCCCGGCGCAGCGCGGGCCCAGAGTATCTCGGCGCCGGCCGTCACCGGCTTGAGTCCCGACGCCGGGCCGACGGCCGGCGGAAACACCGTCGTCATCGCGGGAACCGACCTGACCGGCGCCACCGCCGTGAACTTCGGCGCCAGTCCGGCGGCGAGCTTCGTCGTCAACTCGGCCACCCAGATCACCGCCACCGCGCCGGCCGGCACGGGCCAGGTCCAGGTCAGGGTGACGACCCCAGGCGGCACGTCCGCCGAAGTGGGGCCCGGTTATTACAGCTATGTCAGCGTACCGACCCTGACGGCCGTCAGTCCCGCGAGCGGGCCTGACGCGGGTGGGACCCGGGTCGAGCTGACCGGATCGGGATTCTTCGGTTCGACCGTGCTGTTCGACGGCGTTGCCGGGACCGACCCCGCCGTGTTCACCGGCTCGCAAATGTACATCACGACTCCCGCCGGCGCGGCTGGCACAGTCGACGTGCAGGTCGTGAATGCCGGCGGAAGCGCTACCTTGGCCGACGCCTTCACCTATGTGGCGGCGCCGTCCGGCACACTGACCATCACGGGGGCGCCGGGCGTCCTCGCCACGGGCAATCAGGCGACCATTACGGTCACGCCGTCATTCGCACCGCCGACCGGCGGCCTTACGGTTCAATTGACAGCAGGTGGGTCAGCCGGCGGGACTCTGAACAAGAGCGCCCTGACGTTCACGAACGCGAACCCTCAGACCTTCATCTTCACCGCGGCCTCTCCCGCCGGCGTGAAGACTATCCAGTACTCCCTGAGCGGGGCGGATGCAGGCGCCTATGCGGCGCCCGCCACGACCAGCATCAGCGTCGGAACGGCTGGTGTCGCCGTCACGGGCGCGCCTTCGAGCATGACCGTCGGCGAAGTCGCGACGATAACGGTGACGCCTTCGATGGCGCCGCCCAATGGCGATCTGACCCTGACCCTTTCGAAGGCCGGGGGCGGCACTCTCAGCACCTCCGTCCTGACCTTCGCGAGCGCGGCCCCGCAGACCTTCACATTTACGGCCACCGCCCCCACCGGCCCGGTTTCGATAAGCCTGGTCCGCGGCGGCGCCGACAGCCTGGCGTTTGCTCAGCCCGCCGGCGTCAACATCAGCGTGGCCGCCGCGCTCATCCCCACGATCAGCGCGATCAGTCCGGCCCAAGGTTCCGCTTCCGCGCCTGCGCCTGTCACCATCAGCGGCAGCAACTTCAGCGCTTCAGGCAACAGCGTGACCTTTGGCGGCGCCGCCGGAACCATTACGGCCCAGAGCGCCACCTCCATAACCGTGACCCCTCCGACCAGCGCCACCGAAGGACTGGTCGATGTGGTTCTGACAACGTCGGGGAACCAGTCCGTCACGCAGGGTGACGGGTATCGCTATCTGTTGCCGCCGACCCTCGTGGCCGCATTCAGCCCCGCGACCGCCGGCGTCAACACCACCGGCACTTTCCAGCTCACGTTCACGAACCCGAACAGTGTCGCCGTGAGCGGCCTGACCCTCTCGAACACGCAGTATCCGACGGGCCTGACGCTCCTCGGCGCCAGCAACGGCTGCAACAACGGAACGTCTACGGTTGGGCCAAACGGGTTTCAGATTTATGGCGGGAGCATCGCGGCGAACGCCTCGTGCACGGTCCGCCTCGGAGCCAGATCGACGACGACGGGCGCCTACAGCGTTACGACGGGCGTGCCGTCCATAACCGGGCCTGTGAGCGTCGTCGGATTGGCCACGAGCACGACGACGCCTCTGACATTCGTCCCGGTTCCGACCATCGCGACCGTCACCCCTGATAAAGGCCCCCAGGCCGGCGGAACGAGCATCACGATCACCGGAACCAACCTGAACGGAGCAACCGCCGTCAGCATCGGCGGGTCGCAGGCGACGAGCATCGTCGTGGCGAGTGATGGTCTGTCCCTGACCGCGACGACCGCCGCGTCTTCCTTCCAGGGAAACCGTAGCGTGACCGTCACGACGCCTGGTGGAATCGCATCGGGCCTCGTCTTCAACTATGTCCCCCAGCCGACCGTCACCACGGTCTCTCCAGCCTCCGGCCCGGCGGCGGGCGGCGCGGTCGTGACCATCTCGGGTTCGAATTTTTCAGACGCGACGGCCGTCACTTTCCAAGGCGTCGCGGCGACCAGCTTTACCGTAGACAGCGACGCGAGCATCACGGCGACAACGCCGGCCGGCACGGCAGGCGTTGCGCCGGTGGCCGTCACCGCGACGGGTGGTACGGGAACGAGAGCTAACGGATACACCTATGTGGCGCCGCCCACCGCGCCCGTCGTCGCTGTTCCGGCGAACGGCGCCTCGACCGGCGCCCAGCCGACCTATTCGGGCGCCTTCACCAACGCCGACACGACCATCACCGTCTACGTCGACGGCTCCAGCATCGGCACGGTGACGCCGACGTCCGGCGTGTCCTGGTCCCTCGCCCAGCCGACGGACTTGGCAGCGGGCTCGCACACCGTCTACGCCACCGCCACCACCCCGACCGGGGGCGTCTCCGCGCCCTCGACAACAATCGGCTTCATCGTCGACACGACGGCGCCGGCCCAGCCGACCATCACCACGCCGGCGAACGGCGCCACGACGGCTGACAACACGCCGACCTTCGAAGGCTCGGCCGAGGCTAACTCGACCGTGTCAGTCGTCATCGACGGTTCCACCGCCGGCACGACGGTTGCGACAGGCGGGGCCTGGTCGTTCACCGCGGCGACGCCGCTGGCGGAGGGCTCTCATACCGTTCGGGTCGAGGCGGCGGACGCGGCGGGCAATGTCTCCGACACATCCGCGACCACGACTTTCATCGTCAACACGATCCCCCCCGCCATTACCGGCCTTTCGGTAAATCGCGTCTCCGTCTCCCATCCTCTTCCGGCGATCACTGTGACCGGCACGGGCTTCACAGGGGCGACCGCTCTTACGATCGACGGCGAGGCCGCGGGCAACTTCGTCGTGGTCAGCGACACCGCGATCACCGCCATGGTCCGCTATCGCGCCACCAGTGGAACGGTTCAGGTCCGCGTCGTGGGTCCGGCCGGAACGAGCGCCGACGCCGGAGCCGTGGATGACCTTCGCTATGTCGGCCGCGCGGTCGTCACCGGGGTTTCCCCGGCCGCGGGGTCCTCGGGCGGCGGCAACGAGCTGACGATCACGGGCGTCGACTTCATCGACGTGACCTACGTCAGCTTCGCCTATCCGGCTCCGGGCGGCGGAACATACATGTTCAGCGCCTCGAACTTCACCGTCGACAGCGACACCCAGCTGCGCGCGACGATGCCGGACCGCAGGGGCCACATGCCCAACGGCGGCACGGTGGACGTGGTCATCCGCAATATGGCGGGTGAGAATGAACCCCAGGCGGGGGCGGCTGACGACTATGTGCTCGTCCCGCCGCCGTCCGTCACCGGTGTGAGCACCAGCGACGGCCCCGTCGCCGGCCCCCTCGCCGGCGGCACCCGGGTGACCGTCACCGGCAGCCGCCTGGACTCGGTGACCGGCGTCACGGTCGGCGGCGCGGCGGCGACCAGCCTCAGCGCAACGCCTGCGGAGCTATCCTTCGACAGCCCGGCAGGAACCGGCTCGGCGCCGATCGTTCTGACGTGGACCTATGGAACCGTTTCCACGTTTGATTTCACCTATGTGCCGCCCCCGGTCGCGCCGACGTTCGTCAGCGCCCCGCCGGCCCTGTCCAACTCGCGCGACGCCAGTTTCTCCGCTTCGGGCGTCGGGCTCGAGATCAGCCTGGACGCCGGCGGATTCGTCTCCATGACGCCGCAGCCGTTCACCTTCAGTGGTCTGGCCGACGGGGAGCATACGGTCAGCATCCGGTCCGTCTCGATCGGCGGAACCGGCCCGGCCGCGACCCACACCTGGACGATTGACGCCACCGCACCCGCGGCTCCGGTCATCGCGGCTCCGGTCGACGGGTCCGTCACCGACGACGGCAGGCCCACGATCTCGGGCACGGCCGAGGCCGGCTCGACGGTTCAGCTGACGCTCAACGGCGCCGCTCCGGTCGCCCTGACCGTGACCGGCGGCGCGTGGTCCTATACGCCGACCACCGACTTGCCCGCCGGGCAGAACGCCCTGTCGGCCGTCGCGGTCGATGCGGCGGGCAATGTCTCACCGGCTTCGGCGACCGTTCGCTTCACCTATTCGCCGGTGACCATCACCACCACGACCGTGCCTTCGGGTCAGGTCGGCGTGATCTATGCGGCGACCATTCAGGTCTCCGGCGGTTCGGCTCCCTATAGCTTCACCGTCACCTCGGGCGCCTTGCCCGGTGGCTTGACCCTGTCCGGCGGCGGCGCCTTGTCGGGCACGCCCACAGCCAGCGGGAATTTCGCGTTCACCGTGACCGCGACCGACGCCAATGGTCTGTCGGCCAGCCAGGCGCTGGACCTGGTGGTGGTTCGCCCGGCTGAGCCGGAAGTCACCGATGTCGACGACGTCGAGGTCACGGCCAACCCGGGCGGCTCGGGCGAGCCGACGCTGATCGACCTGTCCGGTTCGGTGCGCAACGCCACGCGGATCGAGATCGTCACGCCGCCGGCCCACGGCGTGGCCACGGTCAGCGGATTCGAAGTCACATATACGCCCAACCCCGGCTACTTCGGCCCGGACAGCTTCACCTATCGGGCCGTCGGCTTCGCCGACGGCGGCGCGGGTGGCGCGGCCCCGGCCAAGGGCGGCTCGCCGGCCTCGGCCGTTTCGGAACCGGCTACGGTGTCGATCATCATCGCCTCGCCGACCCTGACCCTCAGCGGGGGCGTCCAGCCCCCGGGCCAGATCGGGGTGGCCTACAGCCGGGTGCTGACCACCTCGGGCGGCACCGCGCCCTACACCTATGCGGTGACGGCCGGCGCCCTTCCGGTGGGGATATCCCTGGATGCCGACGGGACCTTGTCGGGTTCGCCCACCGCGGGCGGGACCTTCAGCTTCACGATCACGGCGACCGACAGTTCGACCGGCACGGGGCCGTTCAGCGTTTCGGCTGTCCATGACCTGATCATCGCGGCGCCGACCCTCGTGGTCACACCCGCGGCCCTGCCCGACGCCGTGACGGCCCAGCCCTATAGCCAGGCCTTCTCGACCACCGGCGGCGTGGCGCCCTACAGCTATGCGGTCACGGCCGGCGCCTTGCCGGCGGGACTGACACTGTCTTCGGCCGGCGTGCTCTCGGGCACGCCCACCCAGGGAGGCAGCTTCGCCTTCACGGTGACGGCGACCGACGCCTCGACCGGCGCGGGACCCTACTCGGCCAGCCAGGCGACGACCCTCACGGTGACGGCCTCGGCCATCTCGGTGGCCCCGACCAGCCTTGTCGCCGGGACGCGCGGGACGCCCTATTCGGCCACCGTCACGGGGTCGGGCGGCGTCGCGCCCTACAGCTACACGATCGCCACGGGCGCACTGCCCGCCGGCCTGACCCTGTCGACCACGGGCCAGATCACCGGCACGCCGACGGTCGTCGGGACCTTCGCCTTCCAGGTTCGGGCGACCGACTCGGCGAGTGGCGCGGGGCCCTATTCGGGCGTCGCCGACGTCAGCCTGACGATCGCCTCGGCGACCCTGACGGTGACGCCGGCCACCTTGCCGGACGTGCTGGCGGGCGTGACCTACAGCCAGCAATTGCAGGCTTCCGGCGGGCAAGGGGGTTACAGCTTCGCTGTGACCACAGGTACGTTGCCGGATGGTCTGAGCCTGAGCGCCGCGGGTCTCATCGCCGGCAAGCCGACGACCGCGGGGGTCTTCACCTTCACCGTCACGGCGACAGACGGCTTCGGCAATACCGGTTCGGCCGCCTTGAGCGTGACCGTGACGGGACGACCCGATCCGGGCGCCGATCCTGACGTGCGCGGCCTCAACTCGGCCCAGGCCGAGGCAACCCGCCGGATGGTGGATACCCAGATCGGCAACTTCGGTCGTCGCCTCGAGCAACTGCATCGTGGCGCGGCCGGCCAGGAAGGCCTGTCCCTGAACCTGAGCGTGGATGGCTCCGCCTTCACACCGCTGGACGAAAACCGGCAGAGCAGGGGCGAACTCGCCCAGATGCTCGGCCGCAACGGCGCCGGCCGGGCGGAGCTGTCGGACCGCGAAGAGCTCAACCGGATGGTGTGGGGCGATCAAGCCGCCGCCGCCGCGGGGACGACCTCGGGTGAGCGCCGCGGCGCGGCTCCGCAACAGGGCGGCGGTGAAGCGTCGAACTCTGGCCTGCGGGTCTGGGCCGGAGGCGCCATCAGCCTGGGCGAACGGGACGCCACAACCCAGACGGCCGAGATGTCGATCTCGACCTCCGGCGTGAGCGCCGGCGTGGACATGAGCCTGTCCGACACCCTCGACCTCGGGGTCGGCGTGGGCTTCGGCCAGGAGAACGTCGACGTGGGCGTGGATGGCTCCCGACTTGAGGCGGACAGCTGGGTAGGCGTCGCCTACGGCAGCTGGCGGCCGCGCGGCGACCTCTTCGTCGACGGGCTCCTCGGCTACGGCCAGATGGGCCTCGACACCCGGCGCCGAACCCCGGTGAACCAGAGCCTCGTCTTCGGCGAGCGCGATGGCGCGGTCTGGTTCGGATCCCTGTCGACGGGCGTCGACCGAACCGTCGGCTCGACGCGGTGGATCGGCTATGGCCGGGTCGACCTGCTCAGCGCCGATCTGGACGCCTATGTGGAGACCGGCTCGCCGCTCTGGGCCCTCAGCTATGAGGACCGCGGGGTCGATTCGCTCCAGGGGGCCCTCGGACTTCGCTACGAGCGGGACATCGTTCGCGGCGACGGTCGCTGGACCCCGGGTCTGCGGGTTGAGTGGAGCCATGAGTTCGCCGACGCCGACGCCCAGTCGCTGCGCTATGCGGACTGGCTGGATGGCCCCGGCTTCTCGATCAGTCAGGAGGGCTGGGTTCGCTCCCGCCTGACTCTGGGCCTCACGCTCGGCTGGACCAGCAGCAGCGGCTGGTCCTGGTACACCGAATACGAGGGCGGTTTCACCGACGAGGAGATGCTCAACGGACTGAGGCTGAAGGCGGCGAAAGCGTTCTGACCCCGTCAAGTCCGGAGGGCCGTACCGGTCCTCCGGAGGGGGGCTGTCGATCGGCCGGCCCAAGGTCGACTTCGCTGCACCGCTGATGGGTGGAGGGTTCAGAGTTCGGGCGATTTCCCTCTACTTCCCTGTTTTCAAGGGCGGGCCCAGGCAGCCGAAAACGACCCGTCGCCGGGCGAGCGGAGACGGGGCGGCAAACGCTGGGTGTTGCAGGCAAGATCCCGCGACCAGAGACAGGCTGTCCGTCTCCGGGTCCGGCGAAGGCGCGGTATGTCGGGGCTAATTCCGGGGTCGCAGGGACCCGGCGGCTTCCGAGGAAGTGCGTGGTGGCGGACAGAGAGGGATTCGAACCCTCGGTAGGCTTTCACCTACACACGCTTTCCAAGCGTGCGCGATCGACCACTCCGCCACCTGTCCGTTTCCACGACGTCGCCCGAGGGCCTGCGTGAACCGCCGGATTGGTCTTTCCGGCGGAGGCAGGCTGATAGAACAAGCCGACCCCCTCGGCAAGCGCCGCGGGACATCCCATATAGGCGACGCAACGTCCGACCGGAGTTCCCGCCATGCTGTTCCAGAAATCCCACGAAATGCCGACCGCCGACACCGCCCTGCCGGGCCGGGACCAGCCGGTGCGCACCGACGAGGTCCACTATGTCAGCGGCCGGCCGCTCAAGGGCCCGCACCCGGAGGGCTTCGAGACCGCCATCTTCGGCATGGGCTGTTTCTGGGGCGTCGAGCGGGTGTTCTGGCAGCTGCCGGGCGTCTGGGTCACCGCCGCCGGCTATTCGGGCGGCCTGACGCCCAATCCGACCTATGAGGAGACCTGCACCGGCCGGACCGGCCACGCCGAGGTCGTGCAGGTGGTCTTCAACCCGGCCGAGATCAGCTACGCCGAACTGCTCAAGACCTTCTGGGAGAACCACGATCCGACCCAAGGCATGCGCCAGGGCAATGACGTCGGAACCACCTACCGCTCGGCCATCTATTGGCTGAACGACGAACAGCGGGCCGAGGCCGAGGCCTCTCGCGACGCCTATCAGCAGGCCCTGTCGAAGGCCGGGCAGGGCGAGATCACCACCGAGATCGCTCCGGCGGGGCCGTTCTACTTCGCCGAGGACTATCACCAGGCCTATCTGGCCAAGAACCCCGGCGGCTACTGCGGCATCGGCGGCACCGGCGTGACCTGCCCGATCGGCGTCGGCGTCGAGGCCTGACCGTGGACCGGGCGGGGGTCGGCAAGGTCTGCCTGGCGCTGCCGGCGGCGACGCTGGACCATCCGTTCGGCGACGATCACGACGCCTACCGCGTCGGTGGCAAGATGTTCTGCATGGTCGGGGCCATGGGAAGCATCTCGTTCAAGGTCTCGGACATCGCCTATGAGGTGCTGACCGAGGACGGCCGCGCCCGACCCGCGCCCTATATGGCGCGCAACAAGTGGGTGAACCTGCCGAGGATCGACGACTGGCCCGACGACGAACTGGCTGAACACCTGGCCATCGCCCACTCGATCGTGGCGGCGAAGCTGACGAAGAAGGCGCGGGCGACCCTCGGCCTCGCCTAGCGGGGCGCGATCACCGCCCCTTCTCCTCCGCGATCCAGCGGTCCATCCGCTCGTCCAGCAGGGCCAGCGGCAGCGGCCCGTCGACCAGCAGGGCGTCGTGGAAGCGGCGCACGTCGAACCGGTCGCCCAGCGCCCGCTCCGCCCGCGCCCGGATCTCTCTCAGCCGGATCTCGCCGATCTTGTAGGCCGTCGCCTGGCCGGGCCAGCCGATGTAGCGCTGCAGCTCGGTCTCGATGTTGTGCGGGGCCAGGGCCGAGTTGTCGCGGAAACAGGCCCGCGCCTGTTCGATGTCCCAGCCCAGCCAGTGGATGCCGGTGTCCGCCACCAGCCGGCAGGCCCGCCACATCTCGTAGCTCAGCCGCCCGAACCGCTCATAGGGCGTGCGGTAGAAGCCCATCTCCTCGCCAAGGAATTCCGCATACAGGCCCCAGCCCTCGGTGAAGGCGGTGACATTGGCGTCCTTGCGGAAATAGGGGCCTTCCTCGGCCTCCTGCTGCAGGGCGATCTGCAGGTGATGGCCGGGCACCGCCTCGTGCAGCGTCAGGGCCGGCAGCTCGTACAGCGGCCGCTGGTCCAGCCGCGAGGTGTTGACCATGTAGCCGCCGGCCACCCCGTTCTCCATCGAGCCGGAGAAATAGCGGCCGGTGGTGTAGTTGGCCTCGATCTCGGCCGGCACCGGGCGCACGCCGTAGGGCAGGCGGGGCAGGGTCCCGAACAGGGCCGGCAGGCCGTCGTCGGCCCGCTTGGCCATCTCCGACGCCTCCTTCAGCAGGTCCTCCCGGCTGGTCGCGTAGAACTGCGGATCGGTGCGCAGGAAGGCCAGGAAGGACGCGAAATCGCCGGTCCAGCCCGCCGCCCGCATCTCCGTATCCATCCGGGCGCGGATGCGGGCCACTTCCTCGCGGCCGATCTGGTGGATCTGGTCGGGGGTCAGGTCGGTGGTGGTGTAGCCCTCGGTCAGGAAGGCGTAGAGGTCGCGGCCGCCGGGCCGGTGCACCAGCCCCAGGCTCTCCGGCGCGCGCGGCAGGTAGTCGTCGCGCAGGAAGCGCACCCATTCGCGCCGCGCCGGCATGATGCGGTCGGCGACCACGGCGGCGGCGCGGGCGCGCAGCTCGGCCTGTTCGGCGGCGGGAATGGTGTCCGGCAGGGCGGCGAACGGCTTGAGCAGCGGGTCCGTGTCGGCAGTGAAGGCCGTCTCCGGCTCGATCAGGCTGAGCGCGTTCTCGACCACCGAGCGCGGCTGGACCAGGCCGCTGTCCAGCCCGCGCCGGGCGTCGTCCAGCTGGTGGCGGTAGAAGTCCGGCATCGCCTCCAGCCGGTCGATCCACGCCTCGGCGTCATCCCGGCTGGTGATCCGCGTCACGCTGGCGATATAGGCCAGCGACTGGCCCGGCCCGCCCTCCGAGTTGAAGGCCCCGATCCGCCCCGTATCCAGCGGGATGCGCGCCAGCGCCCGCTCCAGCACCCGCCCGAGGAAGGCTTGGTTCAGCCGGTCCTCGTCGTTCAGCGAGGCCGGGTCGATGGCGGCCAGCCGGGCCGCGAAAGCCTGCAGCACCGGCGCCTGGGCCAGTTCATTGGCGCGCGACACGTCGGGCAGGCGCGACAGGGCCGCCTTGTCGCCCTCCCGCCCGGCCGAGATCGGGTCGTTGGCCTTCAGATACGCCTCATAGTCCGCGAGGATCGCGGCCAGCGCCGGATGGTCGGCGTCGCGGCTCGCCTCGGGCGCGGTCTGGGCCCCCGACTGCGCCACGGCGGGCGCGGCGGCGGCGAGCAGGGCGGCGGCCCCGATGGCGATCACGAACTTCATGGCGTCCCTCCGACTTGGCGCGGGACTGCACCGGAGCCCGGGCCGCGCGTCAACCGCAGAAGGCGAAGAAGCGCTCGATATTGGCGGTGGAGCCGGGTTGCGGCGCATAGGCCTCGCGCCCGCCGTCGCGCCACTGGGCCAGCCAGCCGACCCGGCGGAAACGCTGGAACACCGGCTCGGTTGTGGAGGCGGCGGCGTTGAGCAAGACGCCGTCATGCAGTTGCGACGGTTCGGAGGTGGCCGCGAAGCGTTCGGTCTCGCCGCCGGACTCGACGTGGATCTCCGGCTTGGCGCCCTTTTCGGCGATGGCGACCATCTCCAGGCGTCCGGCGCCCCGCCGGCAGTCGAGGCCCAGCTTGAGGTCGTCGCTCTCGGCCAGGCCGTAGGCCAGCCGGGCGGCGTCGTCGTCGGTGCTGTAGAACCAGTCGTAGCCTTCGACCGGCAACGGCGCGGGGCCTGGCGTGGCCGGCGGGGGCGGGGCTTCTCCGGGAACCGGCGGCTCCACCGTGGCGCAGGCGGCGGCGCCCACGGCGACGGCTGACAGGACGAGCAGGGCGCGCAGGCGCATCGAAGATCTCCGGGCGATCAGCCCGAGCACAGTTCTGTGAAGCGGCGCAGTTTGGCAAGGTGGGGCCGGGGCACCTCGACGGCGCGGCGCTGCCCTCCGACCGTGGCGGTCATCCGCCCGTCGGCGGCGAAGGCCGCGAAGACCGGATGATCGGTGCGCAGGGTCAGCTTCAGGGCGTCCCGCTCGGCGCTCGATTCCGTCACGGCCGAGGCTTCCCCGGCCGTGACCCGGGCCATGCCGGTCTCCGGGGCGCCGCCGTAGAAGGCCACGCGGGCCACGCCCGAGGCCGGGTCGCACTCCAGCGTGAAGCGCAGACTGGCCGTGTCCGGAACCTCGTGGGCCAGGGCCACGCGGGCCTCGTCGGTATACAGGGTCCAGGTCCAGGCGGAATCCGGCGGCGTCGTTTGCAACGCCAGGAAGGCGAGGCCGGCGAAACTGGCGATCATGGCTTCAGCCCCCGCTGAATGGTCCGCACAGGGATGTGATCAGACCGTGGCGCTTCCGCAATAGGCGAAAAACTGACGGACCAAACGCTGTTCGTCGCCCTTGGCGGTCAATTCGAAGTGACCGGCGTCGCCCTCGACCATCAGCTTGCCGCTGTGGGCCAGCTTCTGCAGGACGGGCGCGCGCAGGGGAATGCGGGCCTCGTCGGCGAGGCCGCCGCCCAGCGGATCGATGGCCTCCGCCTTCATCGAGGCCTTGATCAGGCGCGGGCTGGCGGGCTGGACGTCGCCATAGATCGTGGCCTGGGTCTGACCCGGCTCGCAGGTCATCATCAGCGCCAGCTGGTCGGAATTGGCCACGCCATAGGCCAGCTTGGCCATCGAGCCCTCGTGGCTCAGGTGCCAGCCCATCGGCGCGGGCGCGACGCCCGCCTCAGGGGTGGCGTCGGTGGCCCGGGACTGGGCGGCGACCGCGATCAGGCCGAGGGCGGCGATGGCGGGAATGGCGAACTTGAACATGGAAACTGTACTCGCGTCTGACAGGGCAAACGCAGGTTTCCGTTAACGGTTCACGGCGCCGCTTCGGCGAATGTCTGCGTCCCGGCGCTGCGGCGCCGGGGACACAGTCAGAACGGGCTGAAGCGCTCGACCAGCGACTGGGCCGCCGGCGTGGCCTGCACCCGGCTGATGTCGCCGCGGCCGCCGTAGCTGATGCGGGCCTCGGCGATCTGGGTGTGGGCGATGGTGTTGGCCGAGCTGACATCTTCCGGCCGGACGATGCCGGCGATGGTCAGTTCACGGATCTCGCGGTTGGTGCGCACTTCCTGCCGCCCCTGGATGACCAGATTGCCGTTGGCCAGCACGTCGGTGACGACGGCGGCGATGGTCAGGCTGACCTTTTCGGAACGGTTCACCGAGCCGGAGCCGTTGGCGCTCGATTCGCCCTCCAGCCCGACCAGATTGGCGGGGTCGAAGCCGCCGGGGAAGGCGCGGCCGAGGCTGTTTTCCAGGCCGAAGAAGTTGGTGATGCCGCCCGACATCTCGTTGGTGCGGGTCCGCGCCGTCGAGTTCTGGGTCTGGGCCCGGTCGTCGATGTCGATGTTGACGGTCAGGATGTCGCCGATGCGGCGGGCGCGCTGGTCGCCGAAGAAGGTGCGGGCCCCGGTGCGCCACAGGCTGTTGGCGCTGGCGGCGCGGTCGGCGCGCTGCTGCTCGGGGGAGGGCAGATAGACCTGGCTGGTCGGCACCAGGGCGGCGGGATAGCCGATCGGGGCCAGCTCGGGACCGCGCACGGCCTCGACGGCGGTTGAGCAGGCGCCGAGCGCCAGCGTCGAGGTCAGGGCGGCGGCGGTGACGATCAGGGCGGTGCGCATGGATACTCTTTCCGTCTAGCGGGCGGCGAACTGTTGGGTGCGGATGGCCGGACCGGCGATGGCCTGGCCCGGGGCGGTGGCGACGGCGTCGAAGATCCGGCCGGACTGCAGGTTGCGGATGGCGAGGCGCTGACCTTCGCCGGCGTTGCCCTCGGCCCGGCCGGTGATGGTCAGGCGCACGCCCGGGGCTTCGTAGATCACCTCGACGATGTCGTTGCGGCTGATGATCCGGTCAGCGTAGGCGGCGCGAACGGGGACGGCGCGGGCCGGAACAGGCGTCTGGGCGGCGGAAGCCTGCGCGGCCGCCGGAGCGGTCGCCGGCGCGACGGCCGCGTGGCGGACCACGACCCGGCGCAGCCCGGTCGGATTTGCCCAGTCCAGCCCCGACTGGCGCGCCATCGCCTGCAGCTGGCCGGCCTCGAACACCGCCGAGGGGCCCGAACGCTCGCCGACGACGACGCCGGAGGCCGCTCCGGCCCCGTCGAACAGGTCGCCCAGGGTGATCTGGCCGTCCGCATCGACCGGGTTGGCCTTCAGCGTCACCGGGCCCGCGAAGGCCGGCCCCGCCAGCAGCAGCGCCGCGGCGGCGGCGATCAGGGCCCTCACGACTTCACCTGCCCGGCGACCGACAGCATCTGGTCGGCGGTGGAGATGACCTTGGAGTTCATCTCATAGGCCCGCTGGGCGATGATCAGGGCGCTGATCTCGGCCACGGCGTCGACGTTGGACGCCTCGGTATAGCCCTGCAGCAGGTCGCCGAAGCCGACCTCGCCCGGGGCCCCGACGTTGGCCGGGCCCGAGGCCGCCGTCTCCAGCAGCAGGTTGTCGCCGATGGCTTCCAGCCCGGCCTCGTTGAAGAAGGTGGCCAGTTCGATCTGGCCGACGACCTGGGGCTCGGTCGCGCCCTGGGTAATGACCTGCACCTGACCCGACTTGGAGATCGAGACGTCGATGGCGTCCTGCGGGATCGAGATGTTCGGCTGCACCGCATAGCCGTCGTCGGTGACCAGTTGGCCCTCGCCGTTGAGGGAGAAGTTGCCGGCCCGGGTGAAGGCGGTCTCGCCCGAGGGCATCAGAATCTGGAAATAGCCGCGCCCATCGACGGCGACGTCGTAGCGGTTGCCGGTCTGCGACGGACTGCCCTGTTCGGTGACCCGGTAGACAGAGCCGGCCTTGACGCCCGCGCCGATCTGGATGCCGGTCGGGACCACCGTGCCCTGGCTGGACGACTGCGCGCCCATCCGCTCGACGTTCTGGTACAGCAGGTCCTGGAACTCGGCCCGCTGACGCTTGAAGCCGACCGTGTTCATGTTGGCGATGTTGTTGGAGATGACCTCCACGTTCAGCTGCTGGGCGGCCATGCCCGAGGCGGCGGTTCTGAGCGCTCTCATGTCGCGTTCTCCTTACGAGACCCGGCCCAGGCGCTCGACGGCGCGCCGGGACAGGTCGGTGGTGTTCTCGATCATCCGGCTGACGCTCTCGTAGGCGCGCTGGATCTCGATCAGATTGGTGATCTCGAGGATCGGATTGACGTTGGAGCCCTCCAGCATGGCCTGACGCACCTGCACGTCGTTGGCGGCCACGGGGGCGGCGTTGGAGGCGTTGCGGTAGAGGCCGTCGCCGCTCTTCTCGAGCACGCCCAGGGTGTCGAAGCGGACCACGCTGAGCCGGCCGACCAGTTCGCCGTCCTGGCTGATCGTCCCGTCGGCGGCCACGCTGACCTGGCCGAGCGCGGGGTCGAGGACGATGTCGCCGCCGTCGCCCTGCACCGCCGCCCCGCCCTGGGTGGTCAGCCGGCCCTCGGGGTCCAGCGTGAAGGCCCCGTCGCGGGTGTAGGCGTCGCCGGCCCCGTCCTTCAGGGCGAAGAAGGCGCCTTCGCCCTCGATGGCGAAGTCCAGCGTCCGGCCGGTCTGTTCCAGCGCGCCCTGGCCGAAGTCGCGGCCGACGCCGTTGTCCATGACGAAGCTGACGCCGGGGCGGACGAAGGCGTTGCGGGCC
>Ga0114898_1000433_pt1 | contig 32982 bp, 31 predicted proteins | sample Malvired_Geostar_FD_83496 | JGI IMG/M metagenome (GOLD analysis project Ga0114898, IMG submission 83496) | Marine viral communities from the Global Malaspina Expedition - Malaspina viral metaG DeepMed_Geostar | ecosystem: Environmental > Aquatic > Marine > Oceanic | place: Mediterranean Sea...
CGACCCGCCGGCCAAGTTCCCCTGGAACTGGAAGGTGATGTTCGAGAACAACAATGACGGCTACCACGCCAGCCGCCTGCACCAGGGGCCGCTGCACGACTTCGTCCCCAGCGCCCAGTCGGTCTTCCCCGATCCGCCCGAGGGCGCGGCCGGCTACCTGCGGTTCAACGGCACCCTGCACCCCGACGCCAGCTTCAACGTGACGCAAAAGGCCCTGCTGCCGGTCTTCCCCAAACTGACGGAGGTGGATCGCAACCGGATGACCTTCGCCAACATCCCGCCGACCCTGTCGCTCGTGGTGACCAGCGACATGGTGATCTATCTGATCGTCCGGGCCGACGGGGCCGAGACCCATGAGATGGACACCGGCCTCTTGTTTGCGCCGGGCGCCATGGAGGACCCGGCCTTCGAGCACAAGCTGGCCATGAACATGGCCGCGGCCGGCGCCATCATCGCCCAGGACCTGCATGTGGACGGCCTGGTGCAGGCGGGCCTGCGCTCGCGCTTCGCCATCCGCGGCCGCTATTCCTGGCAGGAGGGCGCCCAGATCGCCTTCAACCGCTGGCTGACGCCGCGCTATCAGCAGACCTGGAAGGCGATGCGCGCCGATGCGGCCGCGCCGGCCGCAGCCCCGGTCGGGATCCCGGCATGAGCGCGCCCGCCGAACGCCTGCCGGTGGTCTTCTTCGGCCACGGCAGCCCGATGATCGCCATCGAGACCAATGACACCACGGCGGCCTGGGCCGCGATCGGCGAGTCCATCGGCAAGCCCAGGGCCATCCTCTGCGTCTCGGCCCACTGGCTGACCCGCGGGGTGGGCGTCACCGCCATGACGCAGCCGCGGACCATCCACGACTTCGGCGCCTCCTTTCCCCAGGCCCTGTTCAACGTGCAGTACCCCGCCCCCGGCGATCCGGCCCTGGCGCGGCGCGTGGCCGAGCTGCTGGCGCCCCTGCCTGTGGCCCAGGACGAGGGCTGGGGCCTGGACCACGGGACCTGGTCGGTGCTGTGCAAGGCCTATCCCAAGGCCGACGTGCCGGTGGTCCAGCTGTCGATGGACGCCAGCAAGCCGCCGGCCTGGCACTATGAGATGGGCCGCAAGCTCGCCCCCCTGCGGGACGAGGGCGTGCTGATCGTCGCCACCGGCAACATCGTCCACAACCTGCCGGCCATGGACTGGGGCGCCCGCCACCGCCCGGCCTTCGACTGGGCCGCGGCCTTCAACGACCACATCAAGGCCGCCATCGCCCAGGACGAGCCGCAGGCGGCGGTGGCCTATGAGGCCTTCGGCGAGGCGGCCAGCCGCTCGGTGCCGACGCCCGACCACTACTGGCCGCTGCTCTATGCGCTGGGCGCCCGGATGCCCGGCGACCGCGCCGTCTTCGGCCCCGACCACATCGAACATGGCTCGCTCAGCATGACCACGGTGATGCTCGACAGCCGCCCGCCGGCCGCCCAGGCCGCCTGATCCCAGCCTTCCCAAGGACGTCCCATGGCCTTCATCTGCGAGCCGACCGAGACCCGGGCCGACACCCTGCCGGGCGCCCTGCACACCCTGAACGCCACGCCCAGGACCGTGCATTGGGGCTATTTCGATCCCGCCCGCGGCCCGGCCTTGCGCATCAAGAGCGGCGACCTGGTGCAGGCCGAGGCCATCACCCACCATGCCGGCGATGATCCCGAACTGATGATGGACGAGGCGGTCACCGCCATCTTCCGCGAGATCCCCGAGGCTGACCGCAATCCCGGCGTCCACATCATGACCGGGCCGATCTACGTCGAGGGCGCCGAGCCTGGCGACATGCTGGAGGTGCGCTATCTGCGCATGGTCCCGCGCTGCAACTACGGCTCCAACCTCGCGGCCAACTGGGGCCACCTCTATGATGAGTTCGACCAGAAGGAGCGGGTGACCATCTATGAGCTGGACGCCAACGCCCAGACCGCCAGCGCCCTCTACGCCTACGACTTTCCCGGCAAGTATCTGACGCCCGGGACCATCACCAACTGCCCCGTCTGCGACCGCCAGGGCGCGCTGCCCGGCGTGCGGGTGCCGGTGCGGCCCCACCTGGGCACGGCCGGCGTCGCGCCCAATGTGAACGGCCGGGTCAGCACCATTCCGCCGGGCCTGCATGGGGGCAATATCGACAACTGGCGCATCGGCGCCGGGGCGACCATGTACTATCCGGTGCAGGTGGACGGGGCCCTCTTCTCCATCGGCGATCCCCATGTGAGCCAGGGGGACGGCGAGATCAGCGGCACGGCCATCGAGGCCTCGCTGAACGTGCTGATGCAGATCGTCCTGCGCAAGGATTTCACCTTCCCGTCGCCCCTGCTGGAGACGCCGAACTGGTGGATTGTCCATGGCTTCGACCCCGATCTTAACCGGGCGATGAAGAACGCCGCCCTGGACATGCTGGGCCTGCTCACCGAGCAGCAGGGCCTGTCGCGCAATGACGCCTATTCCCTGATGAGCGTGGCCGCCGACTTCTCCATCACCCAGGTGGTGGACGGCACCCAGGGGATCCATGTGCGCATCCCCCGCGGCATCTTCCCGGCCAAGGGCGGCGTGCGTGACCCGACCTAGGCCACGACCTTGAAGGCCTGGCAGTTCACCACCGACGCCTATCTGAAGCCCGAACGCCGGGACGCCTGGCGCGAGGCCATGGAGCGGCTGCGCCTGCCGGTGGGCGACCTGCCCGCTGAGGGGGCCTTCCACGCCCAGGTCTCCAGCCTGACCTCCCCCATGGGGGTGGAGTTCTCGGTGGTGGCCTCCACGCCGCAGGAGATTTCCGGCCGCAATCCCCACCAGCCCGCCGCCATCTGGCTGGCCGTCCTGCTGGAGGGCCAGGCGACCCTGCTGGATGGGTCGGGCGAGACCCCCATGGCGGCCGGCGACATCGTCTATGGCCCGACCGGCCATGCGGCCGGCCTGCGTCTGGAGAGCCGGTTTCGCCTGCTGTTCATCACTGCGCCGCGGGTGGCCCTGGACCACCGGCTGCTGGCGCCCTCGGCCCTGCGGCTGGGGCACCTGGCGGCGGGCGAGGGCGTAAATCACGTCTTTTCAGGCCTGTTGCGCGCGACGGCTGAAGCCTTGGATGAGCTGACCACTGACCAGCTTCGCCCCGTCGAACTGGCGCTCACCGAGTTCCTGGTGGCCTGCCTGGCCCAGGACGGCGGCCCGGCGGCGCGCGGCGGGGCGGAGGGCGCGCGGGCGGTGCAGATGCACCGGGTCCGCCAGACCATCGAGGTCCTGCTGGCCGAACCGGAGCTCACCCTGCGCCGGGTGGCCGACGAGGATGGGGTCTCGCCCCGCTATCTACAGAAGCTGTTCGCCGGCCAGGGGCAGAGCTTCACCGGCTATGTGCGCAGCCGGCGCCTTGAGCGCTGCCGGGCTGACCTGGCCAGTCCCGCCTGCGCGCAGCTTTCGATCTCGGAAATCTGCTTCCGCTGGGGGTTCAACGGCTCGGCCCATTTCAGCCGGGCCTTCCGCAGCGCCTATGGGCAGTCCCCCCGGGAGTACCGCCGCGCGGCCATCGGCGAGGCCGCCAGCGCCTAGGTCGTCGCCAGCAGGGCCTCGACCTCGGCGGCGGTGGGCATGGAGGCCGCAGCCCCAGCCCGGGTGACCGAGAGGGCGGCGGCGGCGTTGGCGAAGGCCATGGCGGCGGGCAGGGCGAGGCCCCGGTCGAGGCCCGCGGCCAGGGCGCCGCAGAAGCAGTCGCCGGCGCCCGTCGTGTCCACCGCCTGCTGGCGCAGGCCCGCGATGCTGAACAGCTCGTCCCCATGCACCGCCACAGCGCCGGCGGCCCCGAGGGTGGCCAGCACCGTCTGGCCGGGCCTGGCCAGAGACCGGGCCGCGGCGACGGCGGCCTCCATATCGGCCGGTTCGGCGTCCAGGCCGGCGAAGCTCGCCAGCTCGGTCTCGTTGAGGATCAACATGTCGGCCAGGGCGAGCAGGGGCGCGCCGTCTGACAGGGCCGGGGCGGTGTTGAGAATCTTGAGCGCGCGGGCCGCCTCGGGGCGGGTGAAGATGGTCTCGATGGCCGCCAGGGTGGCCTCGAACTGGGTGAGGATTACGCCGGCTCCGCCGAGGTCGGCGGCTCTCGCCGCGTCCGCGCCATAGAGGGCGTTGGCGCCGGCGGCCACCACGATCATGTTCCGCGCGGCGTCATCGACGGTGATGAAGGCCTGGCCGGTAGCGGCCTCGGCCTCCCGCCGCACGCCGGTCACATCCACGCCGGCGCCGCGGAGGAAGTCCAGCATGACGTCGCCGGCGGCGTCCTGGCCCACCGCGCCCAGGAGGTGTGTCTGCGCCCCCAGGCGGGCGGCGGCCACGGCCTGGTTGGCGCCCTTGCCGCCCGGATATTGGGCGAGGCTCCGGCTGGCGACGGTTTCTCCGGGACGCGGCAGGGCTGACACCCGGGCCACATGGTCCAGATTGACGCCGCCCAGGACGCAGACGCTCATGGGACGACTCCTCGCCGATGACCTAGGGCTCTGCACCTAGGACATTTGCTTTGAAATGTCAGGAGCCTCGGGGCGGTCTCAGATCGCCTTGGCGTGGCGCTGGGCGTCAGGGGCCAGATAGGCGTCGAACAGGGCGCAGATGGAGCGCACCAGCATCCGGCCGCGGGGCGTCACCACGAGCCTGCGCCCGTCCCAGGTCGCCAGGCCATCCTGCTGGAAGTCGTGCAGCCGGACGAGGGAGTCCTCCAGGTCGGCCAGCTCGCGGCCGTGCCGCTCGCAGGCGGCGACCAGATCGACGGCGAAGTCGCACATCAGTCGCTCGATGATGTCGGCGCGGAAGCGGTCTTCGTCGGTGACCGCGACGCCCCGGGCGATGGGCAGCTTGCCGTCGGCGACTGCGTGCCGCCAGCCCAGCTCGGCGGTGATGTTCTGAACATAGCCCCCCGGCGTCGTGCCGATGGCCGAGGCGCCGAGGCCGAGCAGCACGCCGGCCGCGTCGGTCGTGTAGCCCTGGAAGTTGCGGTGCAGGCCGCCGTGGGTCGCGGCCTTGGCCAAGGCGTCGTCCGGCAGGGCGAAGTGGTCGAGGCCGATCTGCACATAGCCCTCGGCCTTCAGCCGCTCGGCGGCCGCCTGGCTCTGTTCCAGGCGCTCGGCGGGACCGGGCAGGGCGGCCTCGTCGATCAGCTGCTGGTGGGCCTTCATCCAGGGCACATGGGCGTAGCCGAACAGGGCCAGCCGCTCGGGCCGCAGGGTCAGCACGGCGTCCAGGGTGCTTAGCGTATTGCGGGTGGTCTGGTGGGGCAGGCCGTACATCAGGTCGAGATTGATCGAGGCGACGCCGGCGGCCCGCAGAGCCTCGACGCAGTCGGCGATCTCCTCGAAGCGCTCTTGCCGGTTGACCGCCTTCTGGACCTCCGGCGCCAGGTTCTGGACCCCGAGGCTGGCCCGCGACAGGCCATGCCGGGCGGCGGCGGCGATCCAGTCCCCCGACAGGACGGCGGGATCCAGCTCGGCGGCGATCTCCGCGTCGGCGGCGACGTCGAACACCTGGCGCAGGCCGGCGAAGATGATGTCCAGCTCTTCGACGCTCAGCATGTTGGGCGAGCCGCCGCCCAGGTGGATGTCGCCCACCTCCAGCCGCGCCGGCAGGGCCTGCGACAGGGTGGAGAGCTCGCGCATCAGCAGGGCGACATAGTCACCGATCGGCTCGCGTCGGGTCACCGCCCGGGTGTTGCAGCCGCAGTACCAGCAGAGCCGCTCGCAGAACGGGATGTGCATATAGACCGAGACCGGGGTGGTCGTCGGCAAGGCCGCCAGCCAGGCGCGGTAGGTGGCCTCGTTCACCTCAGGGGTGAACTGCACGGCGGTCGGATAACTAGTGTAGCGGGGCGCGCGGCCATCATACTTGGCGATCAGGTGCGCGTCGGCGGGGGCGTGAGGATTGTAGAGCACGGTCATGGCCCCATCATCCGCAGGGGCCGGCGCGCCGCCGTGACGCAGATCAAAAGCCGGAAGGCCGCCACCCCTGCGGGCGACGGCCTCCGGAAGGCTGGAGCCTCTAGGCCGACGCGGCCCATTCCTCGTCATCATCGACCGGCAGGCTGAACTCGTGCCAGAGGCCGTTCAGGATGCCGAAGGCGACCGCCAGGCCAACGCCCAGTATCCACGCGAAATACCACATTTGGGGCTCCTTCAGCGGTCAGTAGAGGTCGGGATTGGTGCGCAGGCTGTCGAGGGTGACGCGGCCCCAGAGGACCCTGAACACCCAGGCGGTGTAGGCGAGCACGAGGGGCAGGAAGACCAGGGTCACCACCAGCATGACGAACAGGGTCGTGTGGCTGGAGGAGGCGTTCCAGACCGTGAGGCTGGAGCGGGGATCGATGCTGCTGGGCAGGATGAAGGGGAACATGGACAGGCCGACCGTCGAGATGATGCCGAGCGCCGCCATGGACGATCCACCGAAGGCCAACGACTCGCGCCCCATGCGAATGCCCAGGAAGGCCAGGGCCGAACCCAGGAAGCCCAGCGCCGGGGCGGCGATCATCCAAGGATAGAGGCTGTAATTGTGAAGCCAGGCGCCCGGCGCGGCGAAGGCCCCGCTCCGCAGCGGGTTGGAGGGGCCGGCGATGTCGGCGCCGGCGTCCAGGCTGAAGCCCAGCCCGCCGAACCTCACGAAGGCGAAGCCGAAGGCGAACAGGACGAGGGAGGCCAGCGCCGTGACCGACCCGATGACCCTGGCTCGGTCGCGCACCGGCCCGTGATCGGCCTTGATGGTCAGCCAGGCCGCCCCGTGGGTCAGCAGCATGGTCACCGACAGGAGGCCGCAGACCAGGGTGAAGGGGGTGAAGAGGCCCAGGAACGGCCCCTCATAGACGGATCTCAGATCGCTATCGAGGCGGAAGGGCACGCCCTGCAGGACATTGCCGACCGCGACGCCAAAGACGAGGGCCGGCACGAAGCCGCCGACGAACAGGCCCCAGTCCCAGAAGGCGCGCCAGCGGGGATCAGGCCGCTTGGAGCGGTATTTGAAGCCCACCGGCCGCAGGATCAGGGCCGAGAGCACCAGGAACATGGCCAGGTAGAAGCCGGAGAAGCTGACGGCGTAGACCAGGGGCCAGGCGGCGAAGATCGCCCCGCCGCCCAGGATGAACCACACCTGGTTGCCCTCCCAGGTCGGGCCGATGGTGTTGATCGCCTGCCGACGCTCGGCGTCGGTGCGCCCCACGAAGGGCAGCAGGGCGGCCACCCCGAGATCGAAGCCGTCGGTCAGGGCGAAGCCGATCAGCAGGACCCCCATCAGGGCCCACCAGATGACGCGGAGCGTCGGATAGTCGAGGAGCAGTTCCATGGGGATGATCCTTACTCGGCCGCCACGGGGATCGGACCGGCCGGCTCATCGGCCGGATGCTGGTCCTCGCTCCTGGCGTACGGGCCTTTCTTGACTGTGTGGAGAATGAGCCCGACCTCGACGATGGCCAGGACCCCGTAGAAGAGGGTGAAGCCTATGATGGTGGTCCAGAGCTGCGGCACGGTGAGGCTGGAGGTCCCCAGGAAGGTCGGCAGGACGCCCTCGATGGCCCAGGGCTGACGACCGACCTCGGCCAGGACCCAGCCCAGTTCGGCGGCGATCCAGGGCAGGGGGATGACCAGCACCGCCAGGCGCAGGAACCAGCGGGTCTCGTGCCGACGCATGGAGGCCAGGAGGAAGGCCGTGGCGAAGAAGGCGATCATCAGGAAGCCGATGCCGGCCATGATCCGGAAGGACCAGAACATCAGCGGCACGTCGGGAACCGTGTCCCAGGCCGCGGTGCTGATGGCCGCCGCGTCCGCCTGGCGGGGATCGTCCACATAGCGCCGCAGCAGCATGGCGTAGCCAAGGTCGTTCTTGTGCGCCTCGTACTGCGCCCGGGCGGCGAGGTTCTCCGGATCGGTCTTCAGGCGCTCCACCGCGTCATAGGCGATGACGCCGGACTCGATGCGGGTCTCGGCCACGGCCACCAGGTCGAGAATACCCGCGACCTCCTGGTCGAAGCTGCGGGTGGCGATCAGGCCCAGGACATAGGGGATCTTGATTTCGGACCCCGTCGAACGGGTCTCCAGGTCGGGCAGGCCAAACAGGGTGAGGCCCGCCGGGGCCGGCTCGGTCTCCCACATGGCCTCCAGGGCCGCGAGCTTCATCTTCTGGTTGTCGGTGAGGGCGTAGCCGGACTCATCGCCCAGCACGACCACCGAGAGGGAGGCCGCCAGACCGAAGGCTGCGGCGACCGTGAAGGAGCGGATGGCGAAGGCCCGGTGGCGCTCCTTCAGCAGGTAATAGGCCGAAATCCCCAGCACCACGACCGCGGCCAGGACATAGCCGGCGCTGACCGTGTGGACGAACTTGGCCTGGGCCACGGGATTGAACAGCACGGCCTGGAAGTCGACGATCTCCATCCGCATGGTCTGCGGATTGAAGGCCGCCCCCACGGGGTTCTGCATCCAGCCGTTGGCGATCAGGATCCACAGGGCCGAGAGGTTCGAACCCAGGGCGACCATGAAGGTGACGCCCAGGTGGGCCAGCTTGGACAGCTTGTCCCAGCCGAAGAACATGAGGCCGACGAAGGTGGCTTCGAGGAAGAAGGCCATCAGGCCCTCGATGGCCAGGGGCGCCCCGAAGATGTCGCCCACATAGTGCGAGAAGTAGGACCAGTTGGTCCCGAACTCGAACTCCATGGTGATGCCGGTGGCGACGCCAAGGACGAAGTTGATCCCGAAGATGGTCGCCCAGAACCGGGTGACGGTGCGCCAGATCTGGCGGCCGGTCATCACATAGAGGCTCTCCATGATGACCAGCATGAAGGAGAGGCCCAGCGTCAGGGGCACGAAGAGGAAGTGGTACATCGCCGTCAGCGCAAACTGCAGGCGAGATAGCTCGACGACGGCGAGGTCCATGGGGGACTCCTAGGATGCTGCGCCCTTGGTATGTGCGCCTTCGCGCATGTTCATTGATTCAGATCAGGCTGCGGCCCGGCTTGAGGGTCTAGGAACGGCTGATGCCCTTCCCCCTGTCCGACCACCTGGCCGCCGGGTCCCGCCTATCCCGGCTGGGGCCGGGCCTGTTCTGGGCGCTGGACGCCGTCGGCGCGGTGGTCTTCGCCCTGGGCCTCGCCGGCGCCGTCACCCATCTGGCCGCCCCGGACCTTGGCGGGCCTTGGCCGTGGCTCTCAGCCCTTGTGCTTGGAGCGGTGCTGCGGGCCTTCGCCAACTTCGCCGCCACCGCCGCCGGCGCCCGACGGGCGCGACGGTTGAAGGGCTATCTGCGGGATCGCGTGTTCCGCGCGGCCCTTCGGACTCCGGCGGGCCAGGCCGCGCCCGTCGGCGAGCGGGCCGCCGCGGTGGTTGACGAGGTCGAGGCCCTGGATGGCTGGTTCGCCCGCTTCGAACCCTTAAGCCTGGCCGCCCGGATCAGTCCCATCCTGGTGCTGGGCGCCATCGCCCTGGCCAGTCCGATCAGCGCCCTGATCCTGGTGGGCGCCCTTGTCCCCTTCGCTTTGGTGATGGCGCTGGCAGGCATGATGGCGGCCGACGCCGCCCGGGCGCAGTTCGAGGCCCTGGGCCGACTGTCAGGCCTGTTCGTGGACCGGGTCCGCGCCCTGCCGGTGGTGCTGGCCTTCCAGGCCGAGGCGGCCGAGGCCGCACAGGTGGAGGGCGCCGCCCGTGGGGTGGCGCGCCGAACCCTGACGGTGCTCCGCTTCGCCTTCCTGTCCTCGGCCGGACTGGAATTCTTCGCCGCCCTGTCGGTGGCCCTGGTGGCGGTCTATGCGGGCTTCAACCTGTTGGGACTGCTGCCGATTCCGGTTCCTGAGCGCCTCGACCTGGGTCGCGCCCTCTTTGTCCTGGCCCTGGCGCCTGAGGTCTATCTGCCGCTCCGCCGCCTGGCGGCCGCCTATCACGACAAACAGTCCGGCCAGGCGGCCGCCGAGCGTCTGGCCGATCTGCTGACCGGACCCGCCATTCCGGCGGCCGGAGGCGAGTCCCTCCGTACGCCGCCAGAAATCGTGTTTGAGAACGTCCAGCTCGCCTATCCCGGCGGCGCCGGGGTCGGGCCGATCAGTTTCATCGCCCCGGCTGGTAAGATCACCGTGCTTCTGGGGCCTAGCGGCTCAGGCAAGACCTCGCTCCTGTCCCTGCTCGTGGGGGCCGCGCACCTTTCGGCAGGGGAGGTCTGGGTCGGGGGGCTGCGCCTGTCGGAGACGCGCTCCTTCGCCAAGGCTGTGGCCTGGGCGGGCCAGAGCCCGGTCCTGGCGCCGGGCGATGTGGCGATCAATTTGGCCCTGGGCTGTCCCGGCGTTTCGCGGGAGAGGGTCGAGGCGGTCGCCGGCGCCCTGGGCCTGACAGCGGCCTTGTCCCGTCGGCCCAAGGGCCTGGACACCCTGCTGGATGAGCGGGGCTCGGGCCTGTCGGGGGGTGAGCGCCGCCGAATTGGTCTGGTCAGGGCCTGGCTGAAGCCGGCGCCCATCCTTTGCCTGGACGAACCTACCGCCGACCTCGACTCGGCGGCCGAAGGCGAGGTGATCGCGGTTCTGTCGACCATGGCCGCCGGCCGCACCGTGCTGATCGCCACCCATTCCGAACAGGTCGCCGCCATGGCCGATCATGTGGTGCGTCTCCCATGACCGTATCGCTCCAGGGCCTGGCGGCCGAACAACGCCGGCGGCAAGGGACAGCCCTGAGGCTGTCGGCCCTGTCTGCAGCGCTTCTGGCCCTTTGCGCCGTCCTTTTGATAGGGCTGTCGGGCTGGTTCATCGCTGCGGCCGCTGCGGCGGGCGCCGGCGGTAAGGCCGCCGTCCTGGCCTTCAACTATCTGCTGCCCAGCGCGGGCGTCCGGCTGCTGGCGATCCTGCGGACCGCGGCCCGCTATGGCGAGCGGCTGGCGGGCCACGCGGCGGCCCTCAACGCCCTGGCCGAGATCCGGCCCGCCCTCTACCGGGCCCTGGCCCGGGGCCGGCCGGAGGCCGCGCTCGCCCTGTCTTCGGGCGAGGCTTCGGCCCGGCTGGTGCAGGATGTCGATGCGATCGAGACCCTGTTTGTGCGTCTCTCCGCGCCCTGGGCGGCGGCTGCGGCTCTGGTCGCCGGCCTCGGCCTGACCTTGCTGGCCGGGCCCGCCCCGGCGCTTTGCCTGCTGGTCGCCATGGGGCTGCTGCTGGTGCTGGGGAGACGGCTCGCCCAGCGGGTCGCCACCGCGCCGGGGCGTGAGGTTCAGCTGACGACCGGCGAGCTGAAGGATGCGGTGGCCGCCTATCTCGCCGCCAGCCCGGACCTCGTCTGCTACGGCCTGGAAGACCGCGCCGTGGCCGCGGTCATGGCCCGTGACCAGCGCCTGGGCCTGGCCCAGGCCCGGGTGGTGGATGGCGAGGCCCTGATGGCCGCCCTGCAGGCGGTGGTCGGCGGCCTGGCGGCGGCGGCGGTGCTGCTGGCCGCCCGCGACGCCCCAGTTCCCCTGGCCGCCCTGGCGGCGCTCAGCGCCATCGTCGCTCTGGAAGGCGCTACGGGCCTGCTGCGCGCCTTCGAACGGGCCGGCGCGGCGGCGGAAGCCGAGCGGCGCCTCGACATGGTGCTGGCTCCATCGCCCGAGCCCGCACGCAGTCCAGACCCGTTCGGACCTCGGACCCTCACCCTGCCCATCGCCGGCGGCGTGCGGCTGGCGCCCGGCGTCCGGGCGGCCCTGGTCGGGCCGTCCGGCTGCGGCAAGACTCAGATGTTGGAGCGATTGATCGGTCTACGGACAGTCGGTCTCGGAGGCTTCGCCATCGCCGGAACGCCCCTGGCCCGGCTGACGCCGAGCTTCGTCCGCAGCCAGTTCGCCTATGGTCCACAGGACGCCCGGCTGCTGACGGGAAGCATAGGCGACAATCTGCGCCTGGCCTCGCCCAGGGCCAGCGAGGCCGAGCTGTGGCTCGCCCTGGCCGATGCGGGTCTGGAGGATCGGATCTCCGCCCTGGCCGGCGGCCTCGACGCCTGGGTGGGGGAGGGCGGCGCGCGGCTGTCGGGAGGCGAGCGCCGGCGTCTGTCTCTCGCCCGGGCCCTGCTGCGTCCCGCGCCCTGGTTGGTCCTGGACGAGCCCACCGAGGGCCTGGATGGGCAGACCGAAGCCCTGGTGATCGGCAGGCTGGCCCAGCGCCTGGCGCGGACGGGACAGGGCCTGTTGCTGGTCTCGCACCGTCCGGCCCCGCTTGTCCTGTGCGACCAAGTTCTGAGGTTGACGGTGGATTCCGTCAGCCTTGACCGCCTTGCGACCACCGCCGGCTGATGTCGCCAACCGTCGGCGCCTGGTCGTGAAGAGGGCGCTCCGGGCCTGGACCTCCCGGGGCGCCTTCACAGTCCGGAGAGACTCAAAGGCGGCTATGCGGACGCAAAAGAGGAGCCCGCCCTCAAGGAGGGCGGGCTCAAGGCGACAGACGGCGGAAGAAGATCGCCGGCGCGGCTCTGCGGGACCCGATCTTACGGGGGCAGGGGGATAGCCGCGCCGACGGGCGCTGAAGCTGGAGGCCGGGACCGAGGCGATGGTCGTCCGGTCCGCAGGCTCCTATCTCGACGAACCGTTCGGCGGCTTGGGCTGGGCCGCAAAACGGGGGGTCTATTCGGCGAGACGTTCCAGCGCATCCCAACGCTTCACGCGGAAGCGACGGCAGCCATCGAACTCGACCACCGAGGCGCCCTGGAGCTGGGTCAGCATCCGCGAAACGGTTTCGATGGTCAGTCCGAGATAGTCGGCCATGTCCTGGCGGCCCATGGGCAGGGAGATCTGCTCGCCCCCTTCGCGCTCAGCCAGGTCCATGAGAAAGGAGGCGACCTTTTCGCAGGCGGTCTTGCGCCCCAGCACCAGCAGGTGCTCCTGGGTGCGCTCCAGCTCGCGGCGGGTGGCCTCCCAGATGGCGCGGTCCACGGCCTCGTCCCCGGCGAAGGCCTTGAGCGCGCTGCGCTTGACCACCAGCAGGAGGCTGTCGCTGAGCGCCTCGGCGGAAAACCGGTGGATATCGCCGGTTTCCAGGCCGACCAGATCGCCCGGATAGTAGAAGCTGCCCACCTGTCGTCGCCCGTCGCTCAGGAGGCGCGTGGTGCGCACCGCGCCGGAGACGACGAGATAGGTCAGGTCGGCCTCCTCGTCCTGGCAGAAGATCTCTTCGTCCTTGGCGAAGTTCATCCTCAGGCCCAGTCGCTCCATCACTTCGGACAGAGCATTGATGCCGACGGGGGCGGAAGGCGCGTAGGCGAGGGTCATGGCGGGGTTCCTTGAGCCGTTGACCCATAGTTGCGCCGGGACCCTCATCGCGAAATCTGGGGGCTTCACCTAAGTAGCCCTACGGAGGCTCGGCTTGACCCTGGTCAAGGCCCTGGGCCGCGCCTGGCCGGAAGATGGCGCCAGGGAGACGCCCATGATCGCCAAAGCCAAGACCCCGCGCCGCATCCTGCTGGTCAATGGTCATCCCGACCCCAGGCCAGACCGCCTTTGCTCGGCCCTGGCCAGCGCCTATGCCGAGGGGGCGAGCGCGGCTGGCCATGTGGTCCGCCGGGTGGATGTCGGCGCGCTGGATCTGCGGCCGGTCGGCTCCCAGGCCGATTTCATGGCCGAGGCTGGCCCCGTGGTCGCCGAACTGCAGCAGGCCCTGCGCGACTCCGACCATCTGGTGCTGATCTATCCGCTCTGGCTCGGCGCGCCGCCGGCGGCCTTCAAGGCGTTTCTGGAGCAGGTGTTCCGCTATGGCGTCGCCCTGTCGGCGCCGGGGACCGGGAAGGGCCTGAAGGGCCTGCTGGTCGGACGATCCGCGCGGGTGATCGTCACCATGGGCATGCCGGCCTTCATCTTCCGGCTGGTCTTCTTCTCCCATGGGCTGAAGTGCGTCAGCCGCGGCGTGCTGTGGATCTCCGGCTTCCGACCGATCCGCGAGACGGCGCTGGGTCCCACCGAGGGCCGTGATCCCGGCCAGAGGCTGCAATGGCTGGCGCAGATGCGCCGGCTCGGCGCGGCGGCGGCCTAGGGCGCCTGTAGGGGCAGGATGTCGTGGATCCGGGCCAGGAGAAGGTCGCCGAGCAGCGGCTTCTCCACCAGGATCGCCTCCAGGCGTTCGGCGCGGGCATGCACGTCCGGCTTGGGATGGCTGGTGATCAGGATCGCCGGGAGGACCACCCCCCGCGCCCGCAGCGCCTCGAGGACATCCAGGCCGGTGCCGGTTTCCAGCCGGTAGTCCAGCACCAGGCAGGCGTCGGCCTCGGGCAGGGTCTGGTCCAGGAGCTGCTCGCCGGTTTCGCAGGCCAGCACCTGGTACCCCTCGATCTCCAGGGAAAAGGTGAGCGCCTGCCGGAGGGCCGTATCGTCGTCCAGCAGGATGACCATGGGGGCAGGACGGGCGACGACGGGCATGGGGCGAGCAAACCAAGGGGGCGGGAAGCCGTTCCATCCCGGATCGCCGCCGACGGCGCCTTGATTCAGCGCAAGGCGCCTCAGGGACGAACCAGCAGCACCATGCGGATCAGTTCCGACAGGCCCCGGGCCCCGGTCTTGGACATCACATTGGCGCGATAGACCTCGACCGTGCGCGGGCTGATGCCCAGCTCATGGGCGATCACCTTGTTCAGCTTGCCGTCCACGACCCCCGCCAGCACCTCATGCTCGCGCGGGGAGAGGCTGTCGAGGATGGACCGGATCCGCTCCCGCTCGGGGTCCTGGCTTTCGCCGGCCCCGATATCCTGCGCCGCGCGAATGGCCGAGAGCAGGCTCTCGTCGTCGAAGGGCTTTTCCAGAAAGTCGACCACCCCGGCCTTCATGGCCTCCACGGCCAGGGGCACGTCGCCGTGGCCGGTGATCATGATGACCGGATGAGGCGCGCCCCGGGCCTTCAGCCGCCGCACCAGCTCCAGGCCGGTCATCTCGGGCATGCGGATGTCGGTGACGATGACGCCGGCCGGCGCGCGGTCGAGCGCCTCGAGGAACTGGGGCGCCGATTCGTACGTCAGGGGGTTGAGCCCGGCGGTGTCCAACAGAAAGGCCAGGGACTGACGCATGGCCTCATCGTCGTCGATCACATGCACCACAGACTCAGCCATCGTTATCCAACTCCTCACGCCGCACCGCGCGGAGGGTGAAGCGGAACACCGTGCCACCGCCGGGATTGGGCTCAGCCCAGATCCGCCCCCCGTGCGCCTCCACGATCGTTCGCGAGATCGAGAGGCCCACACCCATACCTTGTGGTTTGGTGGTGACGAAAGCCTGGAAGAGCCGATCGGCCATCGCCTCGGCGATGCCAGGCCCCGTATCGCTGACGATCACGCTCACCATCTCATTGTCGGCCGGCCGGGTGGCGACGATCAGCTCCCGCCGCGGCGAGGTCTCCATGGCGTCGATGGCGTTGCGCATCAGGTTCAGGACCACCTGCTGCACCTGGACCTTGTCGGCGAGGACGAGTTCGAGGGTGTGGTCGATGTCGAAGCGCAGCCGCACGCCGCGCTCCTTGGCGCCGATCATGGCCAGGGCGCCGGCCTCCTCGAGCAGTTGCGGCAGGTTCTCGATCCGGCGGTCGGCCTCGCCCTTGGAGACGAAGTCCCGCAGGCGCCGGATGATCTGACCGGCGCGCAGCGCCTGATCGGCGGCGTTGGAGAGGGCCCCCTTGATCTTGGCGCGGTCGGGTTCGGGGGCGTCCAGCAGGCGCTCGGAGCCCTTCACATAGTTGGCGATGGCCGAAAGCGGCTGGTTCAGCTCATGGGCCAGGGCCGAGGCCATCTCTCCCAGGGCCGTGAGGCGCGAGACATGGACCAGTTCCGACTGCAGGTCCTGCACGCGCCGCTCGGTGCTTTGGCGTTCGGTGAGATCGCGGACAAAGCCTGTGAAGAAGCGGTTGCCGCCGGTCTCCATCTCGCCGACGGCCAGTTCCATGGGAAAGGTCGAGCCATCCTTGCGCTCGCCCACCACCACCCGGCCGATGCCGATGATCCGCCGCTCGCCGGTCTGCATGTAGCGGCCGAGATAGGCGTCATGCTGCTCGCGATAGGGGCTGGGCATCAGGACTGAGACGTTGCGCCCTATGGCCTCGTCGGCCCGCCACCCGAACAGGCGCTCGGCCGCCACGCTGAAGGCGCGCATGACGCCTTGGTGATCGATGACGATCATGGCGTCCGGCACCGTCTCCAGGATCGAGCGTAGCCGCGCCTCGCTCTCGGCCAGATGCATGATCGCCGCCCCGCCCTGGGCGGTTCGGCGCTGATGGATGTGGCCTGCCGCGCCGATGGACAGGCCCGCAACCAGATAGAGGGCGCTGTCGAGGAGATTGCCGGGGTCGGCGAACAGACTTGTCCCGCCAAGGACTGCGACCACCGCCAGCCCGCCCAGCGTGGCCAACAGGGCCGGCCCCAAGCCCCCCGCCAGTCCGCCGGCTACAGCGGCCGGCAGAAAAATCAGGTAGAAGGTCCGGCCCTCGGTCAGGGGCTGTGCGAGCAGATAGCCCGCCGCGCAGGCCGCCAGCGCGGCCATAGTCAGGGCATAGGCCCGCCAGGCCGCTTTGCCGTGCTGACGTTCCTGGATGAACCAAGGCATGAGGAGATGCGGTAGAAGGGCGGCCAGGCCTTGGCAAGCCGCACGTGGCGCCGCGCTCATCTGTTTGGGCTGCAGGGAAGAGGGCCGTTCATGACGCTATCGTCCGTCCTGCAGTTCCTGATCGCGGCGACGCTCATCGAACTGACGCCAGGGCCGAACATGGGGTACCTGGCCCTGGTCTCGGCCCGCCGCGGCCTGGGGGCGGGGCTGCTGACCGTGGTCGGGGTGACCCTGGGCCTTACGGCGCATCTGATCGCCGCCGCCGTGGGGCTGTCGCAGATGGCGGTCGGTCAGCCGGTGCTCTACCAGGCCCTGAGATGGGGCGGGGTGGCCTATCTTCTCTGGCTGGCCTTCGACGCCTGGCGCAGCCGGACGACGCCGACGGGGCTTGATCGGGCCGGCCGGGGCGATTGGCGCGATGTCCGCCGCGGCTTCCTGACCAATGTGCTGAACCCTAAGGCCCTGATCTTCTATCTGACGGTCGTTCCGAGTTTCGTCCCGGCCGATACGAGCCATGCGCCAGGGGCCTTCCTGACCCTCGGCGCCCTCCACCTGGCGGTGTCGGCCACGATCCACCTTGGGCTGGTCGCGCTGGGGGCGAGAGCCTATGGCTGGGTCGCCCAGGCCGGCCGCGCGCGCAGGGTGCAGGGCGCCTTCGCCATCGGCCTTGTGGCGGTGGCGGCCTGGGTGGCCTGGAGCACGCGCGGCGCCTGAGGCGGCGTCAGTCCTTGCGCATGTTGGACCAGGTGCTGACGCCCAGCAGGGTCACGCCAAAGGCGCCAAAGGTGGCCAGAACCAGGGCCAGGTAGAAATCTTGGACAGTCATGGTGGGCTCCTCTCATCTTGCGACGGAGAAGATCGGTCTAGCTTGACCGCCCGAAAATTCCGGTCCGGCGCCTAGGTAGGACTACGGAGGCGCGGCCGGGCCCGGAGATCGGCTAGGATCAGGCCAGCGAGAGGTGATCCCCATGCGCCATGTCCTGACGGTTCTGGCAATGACGGCGGCGCTGACCGCCTGCGCCACAGGCGAGGGTCCGGCGCCGGCCTCCCTCAGCCCGGCCGCAGAGCGCGGCCAGCAATTCGTCCTGCGGGCCTGTGCGGGCTGTCATGCGGTGGCCGGGCGCGAGGCCAGCCCCAATGCTGTGGCGCCGGCCTTCGCCAGCATCCGCATGCGGCACACCGAGATCGGGTTGGAGCGGACCCTGACGCAGATTTCCCGGGAAGGTCATGGCGAGATGCCGCCCATCTATATGACCAGCGCCGAAATGAGCGACATCGTCGCCTATATCGAATCCCTCGCCCCGGTGGCCGCCGCTCCGTGGCGCGGCCGTGGGCCGCAGTTCACGGCCGTAGGCGCGCCGCTTTAGACGATCCGGCGGGTCCAGCCCCCATAGCGGCCGGTGATCGGCCCCCGCGGCGCGGCCAGGGCGATCAGGGCCAGGCCGCAGACGAGGCTGGCGACCGTCTGAGCATTGGAGCTCTCGAAGGTGAACGGCGTCACCAGCAGGGCGACGCCCAGCAGCGGCAGGGCCAGGCGCGCGGTCCGGGTCACCTCGGCCGCAGCGATGGCGATCGTCGTCACCACCAGAGCGCCGATCAGGTGATCGGCGTCGGCCATGCCGCCCGTAGCGTCCAGGGTCAGGCGGGTGAACATCAGCCAGACGCCGACCAAGGCCGCCAGGGCCAGATTCCAGGGCAGGTTCACGCCCCCCTGGACCATGTCCTTGGCGATCGCGCCGAACGGCCTGGCCAGCTCATCGACCGGGGGCTCGTTCGGACCCTCGTCGGTGTCGCCGCGGAGCAGGGTGCGCAGGACCGGATGACCGGCCCGCCGGCGCCGGGCCAGGAACTGCAGGCTCGCGATCAGCTCGTCCATCGCATAGGGCACCTGCAGCAGCATGGCCGCCGCCCCGATCAGGCACAGGGTGCACCAGGTTCCGATGACGATCGGCTGGATGATGATGAAGCCGATGGAGACCACGCCCAGGGGGACGATCATCAGGCCAAAGGCGATGACCAGCCAGGGCATGGTGCGCCAGCGGCGCCGCGACCCGATGATCCCGGTGACGATCTCCAGCGCATAGACCAGGGCGCCGATGGCGGCGTCGGGGATCGGCCAAGCCTCGGACACCTCGGAGGTGATGATCTCTTCGGCGCCGTTCTTGGGGTCGGGACCGCCGGCGAAGAAGGGCTCCCAGACCGAATCGATGTGGCCCAGCTGGTAGGCGGCCAGCGACAGGGAAAAGAACAGGCCAAACAGGGCCAGGCCGATGATCGGCAGCCTCTGGACCCAGTCCGAGGGGTTGTAGCTCCAGCCCGGCGGCGTGGTCGGTCCGTCGAGCTCGGCCACGGGCGACACCCCCGGATCGGGGCGGAAGCCCAGCGCCAGGCTCATGGCCAGGCCCCCGACCAACAGGGCGTTCAGAAAGGCGCCGGACACAGGCGTCCAGAACAGCATGGGGGCGAAGACGATCCACAGGCCGACGGCCGCGGCCGCGAAGCGCGCCAGCCAGAAGCGGGGACTGAGCGACAGCCCGCCGAGCACCATCAAGGCGAAGCCGGACGCCAGCTGGCTGATGAGGAAGCGGTCGTCGTCGAGCCCCAGAAGCGGCGAAACCGCCACCAGCCAGGCGCCGAGGCCCATATTCGCCAGATGCGCCCACCGACTGGCGCCATGGGCGGCCTCAACCTGCTTTTCGTGCGTCTTGCGAACGTCTTCGGGATCAAGACCTTCGGCCTCGGCGTCGTCGATCCACGGCGGGACCGGCACGCCATTGGCCTCATGCCAGGCCTTCGGGTCATCCTTCAGCCTCTGGACCAGCGCCGGCAGAATCTCGGCCAACTGGTGGCGGGGCGTCCAGCCCAGCCAGGACGTCGCGCGGCTGATGTCGAGGGCGTAGTGGTCGTCGGCCATCCGCACCATGAAGGGCCGGATGAACGGCTTCTCCCCCTGGTCCAGGGCGTCGGGCACCACCGGCTCAAGCTTTTCCTGCGCCCAGGCGCCGGCGGCGGCGATCGGTTTGGGGGCCTCCAGGGTTGGCCAGTCCTCGCCGTGGATCAGCTGGCCGACCTGGTCCTGAATCTGTTGGTAGGCGAGGGCGTCCGGCTCGCCGACGAGGATGGCGGTGTCGGCAGGCAGGTCGCCCCGGCGATCCACGGCCCGGACGAAGGCCTCGACCATGTCGTCCTTGTGCAGCATCGACTGGCCCACATCGGTGTCGCCGGAATAGAGGTGGCTCTCGAAGTCCCGGGCGTAGATGCGGGCGATCTGCTGCGACAGCGTCGGGACCGCGCTCGCCGCGTCATAGACCCCGGCCAGCCGCAGCAGGACATAGGGGATGTGGCCGTGAGCCTCGGCGATGGCGGCTTCGGCCGCAGCCTTGGACTGGGGATAGATCCAGCGGGGGTCGAGGGGCTGGGTCTCGTCGAGCGTCTCGCCGGGGCGGACCGGCGCATGGACCAGCATGGTGCTGGCATAGACGAACTGCTCGACCTCGAACCCCTGCAGCGCCTGAAGAAGCAGGCGGGTCCCCTCGACATTCAGCTTCTCGTAGAGCGGATGGTCTTCGCCGCTGAAGTCGAAATAGGCCGCCAGATGGATGACGCTGGCCAGCCGCCCGCCAAAGCGGCGGCGCACCTGGTCCAGAGCCTTTTCGATGGAGGCCTTGTCCGTCAGATCGGCTTCGATGAGGGGAAAGGTGTCGCTGTCGCCTTTCAGATCCAGGCCGACCACCTGGTAGCCTGCGGCCAACCCCTTGGCGAGGGCGGCGCCGAGATTGCCCGCGGCCCCGGTCATCAGAACAACGGGTCGGGCCGACGGCGCGGCGGTCTGCTGGGCGGCGGTCTGCTGGGCGTCGGTCATGTGGGGCAAACCCATCTTGACCGCAGCGGTTCCAGCTAGCCCTGGCGGCCGTCATCTTCCCCGGTGTGGTGCTCGGTGCGGCCGTTGGCGGCCTCGGCTTCTGCGAACACCTCTTCCTGGCCGTCATCCAGGCCGGCGCGGGCCTCGCCCTCATCAGCCTCGGCCTGGGCTAGCACCAGACGCAGGGCCTCGGCCTCGCTATGGGCGTCCACCACCGCGCGGCGCAGGGGCCTGGCCTCGGGCCGTTCGCCAAGTCGGATCTCGATCACCCAGGTCGTCGTCATTCGAGAGTCCTAACACTGTCGTGGCCGATGAACGGTCGGCGGGCGGCCTTGGCTCCCCGTCGTCCACAGCATCGGCCACGAAAAAGGGCCGGCGCAAGCGCCGGCCCTCCTGTCGTTCTGCAGTCTGAAGAGGCCTTAGGCCGCTTGCAGGTTGGCTGCGGACATCTTGCCGTTGCGGGCGTCGCGCTGCATTTCGAAGCCGAGCTTTTGGCCCTCGTGCAGCGAGGCCATGCCGGCGCGCTCCACGGCCGAAATGTGGACGAAAACGTCGGCGCCGCCGTCGTCAGGTTGAATGAAGCCAAAGCCTTTTTGGCCGTTGAACCACTTCACGGTTCCAGTGCTCATGTTGATCCCTTTCCGGGTCTAAATATTCACGCGCCCAAGAGTGGTTGCGAGATCAAATCTTCGGAGAGGGTCGAGGAGTCCAGAAGTCCGTACGTAGTTCGTTCGGTGGATTTTAGGCGAGCCAAAACGATATTCGATCACCCTTTATCGCACGAAATTGATCGGTTTGGCAAGATTGTTTTCCGAAAGGCCGGACTCTTGGGAAAAATACCTATAGTATGGTAAGACAAACTACATGTTCTGGCCGATCGGCCCTCTTCGCGATTTTCGCCCTGTTGAGGCCAAGGCCGGACCTTTCAGGAGCCATGCATGCGCGAAATTCGGGACCGTACCGTCATCACCGTGGCCCGCCATGACGGACTCTGGGCCGTCGAGCATGAGGGCGCCTTTTCCGATCACAGCCTGGACAAGGAAGAAGCCAAGGCGGCCGCGAACAAGCGCGCCCGGGCCTCTCAGGATCAGGGCCGCCCTTGCCTCGTGCGGGTGAGTGGCGAACACGGCTTCTTCGCCACCACCTGAGGCCGCTGTTCCGTTCGCCGTGGGCCTGACGTCGAGCCGCCTCAGGGGGCGGGCGACTCATTCAGGCCCGCAGGCGACACCGGGTCACTGTGAACTTCCGACGGGACGCCGCCGGGCTCGCCATATGTGGGGGTCTGGCCCTGACCCGTATTGAGCGGCTCTTCCGGCGCCTGGTCGATGGCGTCATTCCGGGCGTCCTCATTCTCCATCTCGACCAGACCCTCGGCGCCCTCGCCGGGATAGGTCGGGGCCGCGGCGCCGTCCAGCCGGTCGCCGGCCTGGGTCTCATCACCCTGGCCGCAGGCGGCCAACAGGAGGCCGAGGCTGGCGGCGGCGGCAAGACCCGCCACGCTTGAGCGGTTCAGGTGTTTCATCTTCCGGTTCTCCCTCTGCATAGCTGGACAATGCGCCCCGCAAGGCGACGGTTCCGCTGACGCAGCGCTCAGGGCTTGGGCGTCGGCCCCTCCATTTTGGCGTATGGGTTGAGCAGCCCTGGCGCTGAACCTGTGCCACACTAGGCTCCAGACTCACCAACAAGCGCCCTGTGCGCCCGCTGAGGACAGAGCCCATGATCATCCCGAACCTTGCCGCCCTGACCGACCGCGCCCGTTTCGGCCTGACCGGCGTCGCCCTGGCCCTGCTGGTGGCCGGTTGTGGCCAGCAGGCCGCCGAAACCGAGACCGAGACGGCGGCTGCCGAGGCGCCGCCGATCGTGAAAGAGCGGCAGGAGGGCTACAAGGCGCTGGGCTCATCGTTCAAGCTCATCAATGACCAGCTGAAGTCGGGGGCGCCGGACATGACGCAGATCGCCCCGGCCGCCGATCGCATGCACGCGCTGGCCCAGCAGATCCCCAACTGGTTCCCCGCGGGCTCCGGTCCCCAGGACGGCGTCGAAACCGACGCCCTGGAAACCGTCTGGACCAATCCCGAAGGCTTCGCCGCGGCCCAGCAGCGGCTGGTGGAGACCACCGCCGAGCTTCAGCAATTGGCGGCGGCTGGCGACGCCGCGGCTCTGCAGGTCCATGTGAAGGTGGTCGGCGCCAGCTGCGGCGGCTGTCATGACGACTTCCGCGTCGAGCAATAGAGATGGACTCGGGCGCATCTTCGGCGCGGGTGCGGGTCTGGGACCTGCCCACCCGCCTCGTCCACTGGGCTCTGGCCGTCCTTGTGGTGGTCGCCTGGCTGACCGGGGGCGAGCGGATGGATATCCACCGCTACGCCGGCTACGGAATCCTCGGCCTGGTGATCTTCCGGCTCTACTGGGGCGTCGCGGGCGGATCGACGGCGCGGTTCTCGGAGTTCGTGAAAGGGCCGGGCACGGTCCTGGCCTATGTCCGGGGCTGGCGCGGCGCGCCCGCCAGCTTCGGCCATAACCCGCTGGGCGCGCTCAGCGTTCTGCTGCTGGTGGTTCTTTTGATCTCCCAGGTGGCCCTCGGCCTGTTCGCGGTCGATGTGGACGGCCTGGAGTCCGGCCCCTTCGCCCGTTTCGTCACCTTCGAGACCGGACGAACCGCCTCGGACCTGCATGAGCTGAACTTCCGCCTGTTGCAGGCCGCCATCGTGCTGCATCTGCTCGCCATCGCGGCCTACGGCCTCTTCAAGCGCCGAAACCTGGTGGGGCCGATGGTGACGGGGCGCGACGCCACCGCAGGGCTTGAGGGCGAGCTGCGTCCGGCGCCCCTGTGGCGGATTGTGCTTGGGGTGATGATCGCCGTCTTGGTGGTGGTGCTGATCGCCCGCGCAGGCTAGTCAGCCGCCTCATGATCCTGACCCTTTCCTGCGCCGACCGGCCCGGCATCGTCAGCCGGGTGGCGAGTTTCCTGTTCGACCGCGGCGGCAACATCATCGACGCCCAGCAGTTCGGCGATGTCGAGACCGACCGCTTCTTCATGCGGGTGGTGTTCGAGGCCGGCGAAACCTCGGCGCAGGCCCTGCGCGAGGCCTTCGCCCCCATCGGCGCGGAGTTCGGCATGAACTGGACCCTGCGCGACCCCAAGGTGCGCCGCAAGGTGATGATCCTGGCCTCTCAGGCCGACCATTGCCTGTCGGACCTGGTCTGGCGCTGGCGTCGGGGCGAATTGCCGATGGACATCTGCGCGGTGGTGTCGAACCACCCGGCCGACACCTATTCCAGCATCGATCTCAGCGGTCTGCCCTTCCACCACCTGCCGGTGAACCGCGACACCAAGCTGGAGCAGGAGGCGGCCGTGTGGTCGCTGGTCCAGTCCACCGGCGCCGAGCTGGTGGTGCTTGCCCGCTACATGCAGATCCTGTCCGACGGCCTGGCCGGCAAGCTGGAGGGCCGCTGCATCAACATCCACCACTCCTTCCTGCCGGGCTTCAAGGGCGCGCGGCCCTATCACCAGGCCCATGCCCGCGGCGTGAAGGTGATCGGCGCCACCGCCCACTATGTCACCGCCGACCTCGACGAAGGCCCGATCATCGAACAGGACGTGGAGCGGATCAGCCACCGGGACACGCCTGCGGCCCTGATCCGCAAGGGCCGTGACATCGAGCGTCGCGTGCTGGCCCGGGCGGTGCGCTGGCATCTGGAGGACCGGGTCCTGCTGAACGGCGCCAAGACCGTGGTTTTCACAGACTAGGCCCGCTCTCAATAGGAGCGCGGCAGGCCCAGGACGTGCTCGGCCAGATAGGCCAGGATCAGGTTCGTGGAGATCGGGGCCACCTGATAGAGGCGGGTCTCGCGGAACTTGCGCTCCACATCGTACTCCTCGGCGAAGCCGAAGCCGCCATGGGTCTGGAGGCACATGTCGGCCGCCGCCCACGACGCCTCCGACGCCAGCAGCTTGGCCATGTTGGCTTCTTCCCCGGCCGGATCGCCGGCCTCGTAGCGGGCCGCGGCCTCATAGGTCATCAGCTTGGCGGCCCGCACCTGGGCGTAGGCCCGGGCGATGGGGAACTGGACCCCCTGGTTCTGGCCGATGGGGCGGTTGAAAACCACGCGGCTGGTGGCGTAGTCACGCGCCTTGTCCACGAACCAGCGCCCGTCGCCGACGCACTCGGCGGCGATCAGGATGCGCTCGGCGTTCATGCCGTCGAGGATGTAGCGGAATCCCTTGCCCTCCTCGCCGATCAGGCAGGAGGCCGGGATTTCCAGGTCATCGAAGAAGAGCTCGGTGGTGGCGTGGTTGAACATGGTGCGGATCGGCTTGATGGTCAGGCCGCGCCCGACCGCCTCGCGCATGTCCAGCAGGAAGACCGAGAGGCCTTCGGTCTTCTTCGTGGTCTCCTCCCGCGGCGTGGTGCGCGCCAGCAGGACCATCAGGTCGGAGTGCTCGGCCCGACTGATCCACACCTTCTGGCCGTTGATGACATAGGCGTCGCCCCGGCGGACCGCCTGGGTGGTGATGGCGGTGGTGTCGGTGCCGGCGCCGGGCTCGGTGACGCCAAAGGCCTGCAGGCGCACCTCGCCCGTGGCGATCTTCGGCAGCCACTGGGCCTTCTGGGCCTCGCTGCCGTGCCGCAGGACGGTGCCCATGGTGTACATCTGGGCGTGGACGGCCGCGGCGTTGCAGCCGCTGGCGTGGATCTCCTCCAGGATGGCGGCCGCCGCCGACAGGCCAAGGCCGCTGCCCCCATAGGATTCCGGGATCAGCACGCCGAGCAGGCCGGCCTGGGTCAGGGCCTGGACGAACTGCGTCGGATAGGTCCGCTCCCGGTCCCGCGCCCGCCAGTATTCCCCAGGGAAGTCCGCGCAGAGCCGCCGCACGGTCTCCAGTATCGGCTGCAGATCCTCATCGCGCATGACGCCCTCCGTCGCTGGATGGATCCGGCATAGATCACCGAGCCCAGAGGAGGGAAGGGCGCCGCCAGGGAAGGCCTCCCCGTGTCATGCTACTAAGAATCGTTTGCAACTTTGATCGAGCCAGCCTATCCGCACCCCAACCGCGCCCCGGGGGGCGCTTCAGTAGGGGATACGATCCGTGCGCAGCTCATCTTCAATCCGGCGCAACTCGGGCGCGCTGCTCCTGGCGCTTCTGGCCAGCTCGGCCCTGACCGGCCAGGCCATGGCCGCAGACGACCAGGCCGCCACCCTTCGCGGGGTCATCGTCACGGGCAAGAAGGACGGCTATGCGGTCGAGGTTACGGACTCGGCGGCCAAGCTGCCGCTCTCCCTGCGCCAGACACCGCAGTCGGTAACGGTGATCACGGCCGAGCGCATCCAGGACTTCGGCCTCTCTTCCATCGCCAATGTGCTGGAGCAGACCACCGGGATCACGGTGCAGGAGAACGACTCTAACCGCGTCAACTTCACCTCCCGCGGCTTCTCGATCAGCAACTTCCAGCTCGACGGCGCGCCCACCAGCTATTCGTCGGGCAACAGCGCCATGGGCGACACCTCGCTCTATGAGCGCATCGAGGTGATCCGCGGCGCCGCCGGCCTGGTGACGGGCGCGGGCGATCCGTCGGCGACGATCAACCTGATCCGCAAGACGCCGACCCGGGACTTCACCGGCTCGGCCAGCGTGACGGCCGGCAGCTGGTCGCGGGGGAGGGTGGAGGCCGACGTCTCCGGCCCTCTGGTCGCCTCGGGGCGCGTGCGCGGCCGCGTCTCCGCCGCCTTCGAGGACCGGGAGTCCCACATCGACCTCTATGAGGAGAAGAAGACCGTGGCCATGGCGGTGGTCGAGGCCGACCTGACCCCCAGCACCCTGGTTCGCCTGGGCTATGACTATCTGGAGGCGACGCCGCGGGGCTCCACCTGGGGCACAGCGCCGCTCTTCTACAGCGACGGCACGCCCACCGACCTGTCGCCCTCGTACAGCGTGGCGGCCAACTGGAGCTCCTGGGACCGCAACAGCTCCAGCCTCTATGGGATGGTCCAGCAGGACCTGCCCGGCGACTGGTCGCTCCGCCTGACCTTGAACCAGCGCGACAGCGAGTCCACGGCGCTGCTCTATTACGGCTATGGCGGCTATCCCGATCGGGTGGACGGTTCGGGCCTGTTCGTGGCCGACTATTACAACGTCTATCAGGAGGAGGAGACCGGGTTCGACCTCTTCGCCTCAGGCCCCTTCCAGCTGTTCGGCCGCCAGCACGAGGCGGTGATCGGCGTCAACGGCTTCGACCGGGAGGGCGTGACGCTCAACGACAAGATCGACGCCGCCCGCCGCCCCTACGCCATGACCATCCCAGACTTCCGAAACTGGGATGGCCGCATTCCCGAACCCTACCTGCTGGAGTACGGCACGCCCGCCCAGATCACGACCACGAAGGAGACCGGCGTCTATGGCGCGGCGCGGCTCAACCCGTCAGACCGCCTGAAGGTGATCCTGGGCGCGCGCAGCACCCGCTGGGAAACCCAGGTCGATCTGTTCGATCTGGCCGGCGCCTATGTCCGCACCAGTAGCGACTATGCCGATGAGCGCATCACCCCCTATGTGGGCGTGATCTATGACCTGACCTCGCAGGTCTCGGCCTATGCGAGCTATTCGGATCTGTTCAAGCCGCAGAGCAACAAGGACAAGACCAACGAACAGCTGGCCCCGGTGATCGGCGCCAGCTACGAGCTGGGCCTGAAGGGCGAGTTCCTCGACGGCGTCCTGCTGGCCTCGAGCACCGTCTTCTACGCCCAGCAGGACAATCTGGCCGCCCTGGACGCCTCGGTCCCCGACGGCTTCCTGCTGCCCGACGGCAGTTCGGCCTATGTGGCGGTCAGCGGCGCCGAGACCCGGGGTTTCGAGGCGGAGATCACCGGCAAGGTCAGCCCGCGCTGGAACGTGGTCGGCGGCTATACCTACGCCTATACCGAGGATGCGTCCGGAACGCGGATCAGCACCCTGAGCCCCCGCCACATCGCGCGGATCTACAGCACCTACGACCTGGGCGGACCGCTGGAGGGCCTGCGGATCGGCGGCGGGCTGAACTGGCAGAGCGAGATCTACACGCTCGCGACCATCCCGGTTCCGGGCAATACGAGCACGCCGCCGCAGACCCTGCGCACCAATGTCGCCCAGGACGCCTATGTGCTGGCCAATCTGGTCGCCCGCTACAGGTTCAACGACCATCTGAGCGCCCAGCTCAATGTCGAGAACCTGTTCGACAAGACCTATTACCGCCGGGTCGGCTTCTACAACGGCGGCTATTTCGGCGAACCGCGGCGGGTCACGGTGAGCCTCCGCGCCACCTTCTGAGCCCAGGCCGGGCCCAGCGGCGGGCGGCGGCGGGGCATGCGCCTCGCCGCCGTCTGCGTCGCCCGCGTCCGGTTAGCCGTGCGCCCGAAAGGTCAGCCCCCCTCAGGGGCGAAGCGCCGGGCGTCGGGGCTGTGGTCGAGGGGGACCTCCGGCAGGCGGAAGCTGCGGATCGCGCCCGTGGGACGATGGATGGTGAAGAGGATCCGCTCATCGCTGCTGTGATCCCAGGCGATGGCCTGGCCCGGCGCGTCCACAGAGATGGTCGCCACATGGATCAGGGTTGGCCCCATCACCGGCCGGGCGACCACATAGAGCTCGGGCCGGTCATGGCCGAACAGGTAGAGCAGACCGTCCGGCCCGAGGACTCCGCCGGACGCCGCATGGGGCGCCATGCGTTCGAGCACGCTCTGCGGCAGGGCGTAGCCCCCCGTCCGGCGCCAGGCGCTGTCGTAGAACACGATGCCGGCGAAGACGGCGTCCTTGTACGACAGGCCGCCGATGTCGTCGTAATGGGCGTAGCCGGCGATCCAGCCTTCGCCGAACCGCTCGAAGAAGGTCAGCGAGCCCTCGTCCAGAATGCCCAGGCTATGGGAGGCGGCGTGGGTCATGTCGGCGGTGTTGAACACCTCCACCGAACTGGCCATCGGGGTCTGCGGGAAGTTGGAATTGGCGCACCACAGCTTGCCCGCCTCGGCGAAGCAGGAGTTCAGGTGCCGGATCAGGCCTTCGCGGGGCCCCGACCACACCCCCAGGCGCTGGCCGCTGGACTTGTCGTACTTGGCGATGGTGGTGTTCACCACCGCATAGACGTGGTCGGCGTCCACCGCCACGCCCTGACGCGCCTCAGGCGCCGCATACTCCCGGAGCCTCTCAGCCTCCAGGGCGATCACGGGCGGCGCGGCATAGGCCGGCGGCCGGCCGGCCGGCTGGGCGCCTGAGGGGGCGGGCAGCCCCAGGATTGTGGCGGCGAGGCCGAGGCTGGCGAGGGCGGTGCGCATGGGCGCCTTCCTTCTTCAGGGGCGGGGCGCCGAGACCAGGCGGACGCCGATGTGATTGGCCGAGGGCCGCTCGCGGCCCGGGACCCCGGTATGGATGGGCGAGTTCATCACGACGGGCTCAGGGCCGCGGCGAACCACCAGGGTGGTCGATCCGCCGCCGTCGAGGTTCATGGCGTCCTCGGCCCCCAGCTCGTCGAAGATGGCGATGAGGTCGTTGAGGGAGGCGCCTTCGCTCAAGCCCGGCTGCCGGCCGTCGACCACCACCAGCCAGGCCCGCGGCGCATCGGCGTCCAGGCCGATCGCGGTCCGGGGGTGGCGGTTCTCGCCATAGGCCTGGCCGAACGCCTCAAAGCTTCGCGCCTCGCCCTTCGCCAGCAGGCGAGGTCCTGCGGAGACCGCGTGGTCCACCCGGCCGCCGCAGTCCTGGCCGTCGGCGATCCTGGCCCGGGCGGCCCGGATGCAGAGGATGGCGTTGACCCGTTCGTCCTCGTCGGGCTCCACCGGCGAGACCCGCCGGCCGAAGGCGATGGCCGCGCCCGAGACGTCGGCCCCATCGCCGGCATGGGGATAGTAGTCGTCGCCGCCCAGCGTCCCGCCCTTGAACGGGGTGAAGTAGCTGGCGTTCACGGCGGCGGCCAGGCCGTTGCGACGCACATAGTCCGATGTGGTCTGGGCGACGTGCTCACGCCCCTGGGCGTCGTCGCCGGCGGTGAGCTCCAGACGCACCCGGCGCAGATCAAGCTCCAGAATGTGCACCTGCATGAGGGCGGGCGCCGTCCGGGTCTCGCGCCAGTAGCGTCCGCCCGGAAAGACCGCCTCGCCGCGCTGGGCGGCGAGGGCGCTCTCGGCGGTGTGCAGCGTTCCGCAGCCGCCAAGGCCCGCCGTGAACAGCAGGAGGCCGGCGAGGGCCGAACGCAGGCGCATGGCGTGTCTCCGGGCCATCAGAACTTGGCCGAAGCGCCGAGCCAGAACTGGCGGCCATAGAAGGAGACGTCCCGATAGACCCCGTTCCCGCCCAGGTTGACCTTGTCCTGGTCCGTCACGTTGCGCACCTCGGCGATCAGCTCGACGCCGTTGGTCAAGGTGTAGCGGGCCTGGACGTCGACGGTGTTGGTGGCCTCGTCGATGCGGTCGGACAGCCCGCTGGCGTCGGTGGCGCTGACCGAGGTGGTCGCTTCTCCGATGTGGGCGTAGCTCGCCCGGGCGCGGAACGGGCCCTGCTCGTAGAACAGCGCCATGTTGAACAGGAAGTCCGACTGGCCCTGCAGCAGGTCCACCGCGCCGCGGGTTCCGCCGGTGTCGAAGCTGCCGTCCAGGAAGGTGGCGTTGGCCGAGACGCCGAAGTTCGACAGCAGGCCGGGCAGGGGCAGGGTGTTCAAGACCGCGTTCAACTCCAGGCCGGTCACCTCGGCGGTGGTGACGTTGATCGGCTGGGTCACATCCTCGCCATTGGGCCCGGCGCCCGGCGTCAGGCGGGTGATGATCTCGTTCTCGATCTCCTTGCGGAACACGCCCACCGCAAACAGGCCCTCATTGCCCGGCAGGTAGTATTCCAGCGAGGCCTCGTAGCTGTCGCCCTTGCGGGCCTGCAGGTCGGGGTTGCCGCGGTTGATCGCCCCGGTGGTCTGGTTGACCGTCTCGCCCGAGGCCAGCTGGCTGGGATTGGGCCGCCCCACGGCCTGGAAGGCGGCGGCCCGCAGCTTCAGCCGGTCGGTCAGGTCGTAGCTGACGGTGATGGAGGGCAGGAAGTCGTCATAGCCGCCCTCGCGGGCGACGCGGGTGACGTTGGTTCCTTGGGTGCGGGCGCGCTCCACCAGGGTCTTGGTGTCCTCGAAACGTCCGCCGAGGATCACCGTGTGACGTTCGCCGGCGTGGCGCAGCAGGGCGTAGGCCGCCGACACCTCTTCGGTGAACACCCAGTCCGAGGTCACCGCCTCGTCGCGGCCGCCGGTGAAGCTGGCCCGGTTCTGCTGGAAGAAGCTGTTGAAGGCGTCGAAGTCGATGAACAGCTGATTGAAGTTGGCGTAGATCGGCGTGTAGCTGTGCTGGACGTCGAACTGGTCGAGGGTCAGCGGCGCGCCGTTATAGACCCAGTTCCAGGTGGTGCGGTCGTTGTCGCGGGTGATCTCCCGCCACTTGGCGCCCAGGCCGAACCCCCATCCCAGGTCGCCGGGCTTGGTGTTGAAGCCGTAGTCGAGGGCGACTTCCTCCACATATTCGTCGCTGTCGTCCTCGTAGGGCGTGAAGGCGTTGCCCGCCAGGACGTAGTTGGCCGGGTTGGCGGCCCGCGGATCGATGTTGGAGGCCACCGGCACGCCGTCGCCATTCAGCGCCAGGTCGAAGTTCAGAGCCGCGCCGGACAGGTTGAACTGCAGCTGGTTCGAGGGCTCCAGGAAGGTGGCTTCCGAATAGGAGGCCCGCGCCTCCAGGTGCTGGCGCTCGCTGATGTCCCAGTTGTTCTTCCACTGGATCACCGTCAGCGGCTTCTCCAGGGGGAAGTCGTTGAAGCGCACGAAGCTGGCGTTGTTCCCGGTCTGGTTGCGCAGCCGCTGGCTGTGGCGCAACTCGTTGTCGTCCTGCTTGTAGTGGGCCAGGGTGAGCGCGCTGCGGAAGCTGTCCACGGGCTCGTATTCAAGCTTCAGGATGCCGCCATAGCGGGTGATGGTGTTGGGATAGTTCGACCACAACAGGTCGGTGGTCCCCAGCGTCGAGACCGGGGTGGGCGTGGCGCTGATCGCCCCTGGGACCATCTGCGGCAGCAGGCGTTCCTGGTCGCGATTGCGCTCCATGAAGTTGACCCCGAACAGCACGCCGAACTGGCCGTCAGACCCGAAGCGCTTCGAGACCGTCGCGTCGACCCGGTAGTTCAGGCCATCATCGGTGTCGCGGTTGAAACCCTCGCCGGGCACGGCCTGGGAGTCGGACATGCCGATCATCACCGTGCCGGCGGCGTACATGTCTGAGACGTCGAAGGCCGAGCGGGTGATCAGGTTGAGCGTGCCGCCGATGGCGTTGCCGTCCATGTCCGGCGTGCGGGACTTGGCCACCACCACCTGGCGGACGGCGCCCGAGGGGATGGCTTCCATGTTGAGCTGACGGTTCTGGCGCTCGGCGGTGGCGAGCGTGGCGCCGTCCAGGGCGCCCAGGGTGTAGCTGGGGTTCAGGCCGCGCACGGAGACGTAGCGGCCCTCGTCCTCGTCGAACTGGGTCTGGACGCCGGGCAGGCGACGCAGGGCGTCGGCGATGTTGTAGTCGGGCTGGGCGCCGATGTCGTCGGCGGACAGGTACTCTGCGACCCGGTCATCCTCGCGCTTTTCCGCCACGGCCTGGGCGTTCTGGGCCCGGTAGCCGACGACCACCAGTTCGGACACCTCGGTGGAGTTTTGCGCGGCGGCGGGCAGGGCCACGGCGCAGGTCACGGCGGCGCTGCAACCCATGAGGAGGGCCCGTCGGCCCCGCAATTTGGTGAAGATCATGTCAGTCGGCCCCCAAGATCCATAGGACGGGCCCGGACCCATCCTGGCTTTCCCCTAGGTCTAGGAACGAGGCGAAACAGGACGACGACATTTGCGCGAAAGACGAATGCCGCTCCGGCGACGGTTCGATGACGGCTGTCGAAGTTGTGCAGGCCTGTGGCCGCTGGCGCCTTGCGGCGGTTTGCGGCAAATGGCGGCGTCTGTCTGCAACCCCGATGGAGCCGCCCCGTGGACCAGCTCAAGGCGCTGATCACCTCGCCGCGCACCGAGAAGATCATCACCGCTCTGATCGTGCTCAACGCGATCACCCTGGGGCTGGAAACCAGCGCCTGGGCCATGGCCCATTTCGGCCAGGTCCTGCTGGTGCTGGACCGGCTGATCCTGGCGGTCTTCGTCGCCGAGATCGTCGCCCGGATCGCCGTCCACCGCCTGGCCTTCTTCAAGGACCCCTGGAGCCTGTTCGACTTCGCCATCGTGGGCATCGCCCTGGTCCCGGCGGCCGGCGCCTTTTCGGTGCTGCGGGCCCTGCGCATCCTGCGGGTGCTGCGCATGATCACCCTGGTGCCGTCCCTGCGCCGGGTGGTGGGCGCCCTGATCAGCGCCCTGCCGGGCATGGGCTCGATCATCCTGCTGATGACGCTGATCTTCTATGTGGCCTCGGTGATGGCCACCAAGCTGTTCGCCGCCGACTTCCCGGAATGGTTCGGGACGATCCCGGCCTCGGCCTACACCCTGTTCCAGGTCATGACCCTGGAGAGCTGGTCCATGGGCATCGTGCGGCCGGTGATGGAGGTCTATCCCTATGCCTGGGCC
>Ga0114898_1000439_pt1 | contig 32712 bp, 25 predicted proteins | sample Malvired_Geostar_FD_83496 | JGI IMG/M metagenome (GOLD analysis project Ga0114898, IMG submission 83496) | Marine viral communities from the Global Malaspina Expedition - Malaspina viral metaG DeepMed_Geostar | ecosystem: Environmental > Aquatic > Marine > Oceanic | place: Mediterranean Sea...
CCCCCCTAAGAGAATGGGGCGCGGGGCTCCTCAGGACGAGGGGGAGAAGGGGATCATCGGTGGTGCCCCTTGGTTTTTTGCTGCACCGGCAGTGCCACCGGGTGACCTCATGCTGAGGAGCCGCCAAAGGCGGGCGTCTCGAAGCATCGGGCGGCGGGCTGAGTATTCCCCCTCACCCGGTTCGCTGACGCTCACCACCCTCTCCCTCCAGGGGAGAGGGTAAATTGCCGATCTTTCTTCTCCCTCTCCCCTCGCGGGAGAGGGTTGCGCAGCCTTAACGAGCCGGAGGCGAGGTTAGGCGGAGCTGGGTGAGGGGGACATAACCTCCCGCCCCACCCCTGAAAAACCACGCATAATCGCGGTGCCGGGGTTGCGTTCGCGCGCGGCGGGCCAATATTAGGGGCCGCCGGGCGGTCCCGCCCGTTTTCGCGTGCCCGCCCACAACCTGGTCCTTATCTCCCATGCTTCTCGATTTCGGAATGGTTGCCGCCGGCCTTGTCCTTCTGTTCCTGGGCGGCGAAGGGCTGGTGCGCGGCAGTGTGGCCATCGCCACGCGGCTGGGCATCTCCAAGCTGGTGGTCGGCATGGTGATCGTGGGCTTCGGCACCTCCGCACCCGAACTGGTGGTGTCGCTGCAGGCCGCATTGGCCGGCTCGCCCGACATCGCGCTCGGCAATGTCATCGGCTCCAACATCGCCAATATCCTGCTGATCCTGGGCATCGCCGCTCTGCTGACGCCGCTGGCCAATGAGGATGGCGGCATCAAGCGCGAGGCGCTGGTCATGCTGCTGGCCGCCGCCGCGCTGGTGGCCGCGCTGTGGTATGGCGAGCTGAACCGCCTCATCGGCTTCGCGCTGCTGGCCGGCCTTGCGGTGCATCTGACGCTGGCCTTCCTGAAGGAGCGCCGCAGCCGCGCCGATATCGCCGAAGGTGCTGCTCCAGAGGGCGCTCACGAGCATGAGGCGGACGAGGTCACCGACATTCCGCTGAAGCTGCCCATCGCCATCATCGCCACGCTGACCGGGCTGGGGCTGCTGGTGGTGGGCGCGGAGCTGATGGTCGAGGGTTCAACCGCGATTGCCCGCGATTTCGGCGTGTCGGAGGCGGTCATCGGCCTGACCATCGTTGCTGTCGGCACCTCGCTGCCGGAGCTGGCGACCGCCATCGTCGCCGCGATCCGCCGGCATTCCGATGTGGTGCTGGCCAACATCGTCGGCTCCAATATCTTCAACGTGCTGGCGATCCTGGGCATCACCGCCACCATCGCGCCGATCGGCGTCAGCGAGCGGTTCCTGCTGATCGACGGGCCGATCATGCTGGTGGTCACGCTGCTGGCCTTCGTGATCCTGCTGCGCGCCCGCACCGTCTCCCGGCTGATCGGCGGCGGGTTCCTGGCGTCCTATTGCGGCTATATCCTGTTTCTTGCCAGCATGGGCTGAGCCGGCAGGGAGCCAAGCGGGAAGAGGTTATTGCGGCTCGCTATTTTCAGCTTGATCGTTAATAAAAACAAAAGACCTTTAGGATAATGTTCCGGCAAAATGCCGGATCAGAACCCGGCCAGAACTGGATCAGACCGAATATGAGCGTGCCTCCCGAGGCCCCCTGGACCGACCCGACGGACGCCGATGTCGAGCGTGCGGCAGACCGGATTCTGGCTGCCGATACCGAGGTGCCGGCGGCGGAGCTGCGGACGATCAGCGATTGCACGATACGGGTTTCCTGGATTTCCGAGTCGTCCCGCATTGGCGAGCCGACCCTCGCCTTCCTGTTCGATTACTGGCGCGGGCTCGACGCGGCGCAGCCGGATGGCGTGCCGTTCGCCGCTGAGGTCGATGGCATCGACCTGATGCCGGCACTGGGCAACATCATGCTGCTGGATGTGGAGCGCGACGGGCTCGACGCGCGCTACCGGCTCTATGGCACCAAGGTCGCCAGCAAGGCCGGGCGCGACTGGACCGGCTGGCTGGTCTCCGAAATGGGCCGCACCACGCAAACCCCGGCCACCCTGCTCTACCGCGCCGGCTACCGGGCCGTCTTCCAGCGGCGCGCGGCGCTGTTCACCGAGCATAACTCGCCCCCCTGGGTGGCGGCCGAGGCCTGGCGCCGGCTGATCCTGCCGCTGTGCGACGAGACCGGGAACTGCATCCGCTTCCTGGTCGGCAACATGGCCGTCGGTCACCGGCTGATGAGCGAGGCGCAGATCGAGGCGCAGCAACGCCACCTGCGCAAGCACTGAGCTTTCATCCGACCGCCAGGTTAGGGTAACCTGCTGCGCGGAAAGGGAGAACTCATGCTGGAAATTCCGAAGATTGCGCTGCCCGGCGGCGAAACCGTGCCGATTCTGGGCCAGGGCACCTGGGGCATGGGCGAGGATGCGCGCCGCGCCGGGCAGGAGGCGGACGCGCTGCGGCACGGGCTCGACCTCGGCATCAACCTCATCGATACGGCGGAGATGTACGCCGATGGCCGCGCCGAACAGATCACCGGCGAGGCGATCAAGGGGCGGCGCGAGGCGGTCTTCCTGGTCAGCAAGGTGCTGCCCGGCAATGCCAGCCGTGCCGGCACCATCGCCGCCTGCGAGCGCAGCCTGAAGCATCTCGGGACCGACCGGATCGATCTCTACCTGCTGCACTGGCGCGGCCCGCATCCGCTGGCCGAGACGCTGGCCGGCTTCGAGGAACTGCAGCAGGCCGGCAAGATCCGCCATTGGGGGGTCAGCAATTTCGACATGGAGGATTGCCGGGAGCTGGACAGCCTCGCCCCCGGAATCAGCCCAGGAAAGGCCGCGACCAATCAGGTGCTGTTCAATCTGATGCGCCGCGGCATCGAATACGACCTGCTGCCCTGGTCACGCGAACGCGGCATGCCCGTCATGGCCTATTCGCCGATCGAACAGGGCCGGCTGCTGAAATATCCGGCACTCGGCAAGGTGGCGGAACGCTATGGCGCCACCCCCGCGCAGGTCGCGCTGTCCTGGCTGCTGCGCCAGCCCGGCGTGATCGCCATACCGAAAGCCGCGCGCGCCGCCCATATCGAGGAGAATCTGGCAGCGCTGGACATCAGGCTGGACCGCGACGATCTGGCCCTGCTCGACCGCACCTTCCCGCCCCCTGCCAGCGCCCGGCCGCTGGAAATGCTCTGACACAAATAATTCGGGATTTTCATGTTGCTTGGCGTGCATAAAACATAGAAATTTAGATAAATAAATCACCCTGAACGGGTACGGCCATGAGCGACAATCCTGATCTCATTCATCCGCGCGGCCGTGCGTTCGGTGCGTACTGGATGTGTCTGCCGAAACGCGATTTCCTGCCGGACCGTGACCAGATCGATCTGGCTCAGCTGAAGGAAATCCTGCCCTCCTTCGTCATCCTGCAATATGAATCGCCGTCCATGGTCCGCTTTCGCCTGGCCGGTACGGATGAGGTGAAACGCTACGGATTCGAAGTGACCGGCAGGAACTACCTGGATTTCGTGCCGGACGAACGCAAGGCGGAAGCCCTGCAGACCTTCGAAACCATGCTGCGGCACCCCTGCGGTTCGCGGAACCTGATCGAGACCGTCACCTCCGCCGGCCGCATCGTGATAAACGAGGCCATTGGCTATCCGATGCGGGGCAGCGACGGGCGCGCCGACCAGCTGATGTTCAAAGCAACGATATCGAGGGCAAGCTGGAACCTTATCAGCGCAAGGATGTGGTGGCGCAGCATCGCCGTTTGCGCGAACGCCGCTTCATCGATATCGGCGCCGGGCTGCCGTCACTCACCGCCTGACGCCTGCCTTCCCTAGCTGCCGGTCAGACCTGATCCAGCGGCGTTTGCTTTCCCAACAGCGAAGCCTCATACTGCGCGGCAAGGCTGAGAAAATCAGCAAATGCAAACGCTTGGGAGGGTTCTATGAGTCATGGCAGCCAGCCTTCAGCCGGCACGCGCCGGCTTCGCTCGCAACTCTGGTTCGACAATCCCGACAACCCCGCCATGACCGCGCTCTATCTGGAGCGCTACCTGAATTTCGGGCTGACACGGGCGGAGCTGCAATCCGGCAAGCCCATCATCGGCATCGCCCAGACCGGCTCCGACCTGTCGCCGTGCAACCGCCATCATCTCGACCTCGCCAAGCGGGTGCGCGAGGGCATCAATGCCGCCGGCGGCGTGGCGTTCGAGTTCCCGGTCCACCCGATCCAGGAAACCGGCAAGCGCCCGACGGCGGCGCTGGACCGCAACCTGGCCTATCTGGGGCTGGTGGAGCTGCTGTACGGCTATCCGCTCGATGGCGTGGTGCTGACCACCGGCTGCGACAAGACCACGCCGGCCTGCATCATGGCCGCCGCCACGGTGAACATCCCGGCCATCGTGCTGTCCGGCGGGCCGATGCTGAATGGCTGGTGGAAGGGTGAGCGCACCGGCAGCGGCACCATCGTCTGGAAGGCGCGCGAGCGGCATGCGGCGGGCGACATAAACTATGACGAGTTCATGGATATCGTCTCCTCCTCCGCGCCCTCTGTCGGCCATTGCAACACGATGGGCACGGCCTCGACGATGAACGGGCTGGCCGAGGCGCTGGGGATGTCGCTGCCGGGCTGCGCCGCGATTCCCGCCCCCTACCGCGAGCGCGGGCAGATCGCCTACGAGACCGGCCTGCGCGCGGTGGAGATGGTATGGGAAGACCTGAAGCCGTCGGACATCCTGACGCGCGAGGCCTTCGAGAACGCCATCGTGGTGAACTCCGCCATCGGCGGATCGACCAACGCGCCGATCCACATCAACGCGATTGCCCGGCATATCGGCGTCGAGCTGAACAACGACGATTGGGAGAAGATCGGCTACGACATTCCGCTGATCGTGAACCTGCAGCCCGCCGGCAAATATCTCGGCGAGGAATTCCACCGCGCCGGCGGCATCCCGGCCGTGGTCAACGAGCTGATGAAGCACGGCAAGATCCGCGAGAATGCCATCACTGCCAACGGCAAGCCCATCGGCGAGAATTGCCGGGGCCGTGAGGCGGAGGGCGGCGATGTCATCCTGCCCTACGAAAAGCCGATGGTGGACAAGTCGGGCTTCCTGCATCTGCGCGGCAATCTGTTCGATTCGGCGATCATGAAGACCAGCGTGATCTCGCCGGATTTCCGCAAGCGCTACCTCTCCGACCCGCAGGACCCCAACGCCTTCGAGGGCCGCGCCATCGTGTTCGAGGGGCCGGAGGATTACCACCACCGCATCGACGATGCGTCGCTGAAGATCGACGATTCCTGCATGCTGTTCGTGCGCGGTACCGGCCCCATCGGCTATCCCGGCGGCGCGGAGGTGGTGAACATGCAACCACCGGCGGCGCTCATCAAGCAAGGCATCCTCGCCCTGCCCTGCATCGGCGACGGGCGGCAGTCCGGCACCTCGGGCTCGCCCTCGATCCTGAACGCCGCCCCCGAGGCGGCGCTGAATGGCGGGCTGGCGATCCTGCAGACCGGCGACCGGGTACGCATCGACCTGAACAAGCGCACCGCCGATATCCTGATCCCGGCGGAGGAATATGAGAAGCGCAAGGCCGACCTCATCGCCAAGGGCGGTTTCCCCTATCCCGATCACCAGACGCCCTGGCAGGAAATCCAGCGCGGCATGGTCTCGCAATTCGACGAGGGCATGGTGCTGAAGCCGGCCGTGAAATACCAGCGCGTTGCCCAGACCAAAGGCGTGGCCCGGGACAATCATTGAGGACGGAAGAGGACGCATCCCTCGCCCCGGAAGGGGAGAGGGAAGAGAGAAAACAGCCGCTCCACGAAGAGACGGCGACTGAAACAAAACAGGGAGAGAAGCTTCATGCGGATTCTGATTATCGGGGCGGCCGGCATGATCGGCCGCAAGCTGACGCAGCGTCTGGTCGCGGATGGAACGCTGGGCGGCACGCCCATCGGGCACCTGCATCTGGTCGATGTGACGACACCCGAAAAGCCGGACGCCCCCTTCACGGTGGAGGTGGAGCCCGCCGATCTGTCGCAGCCGACAGCCGCCGCCCGCCTGACCGCCAGCCGGCCGGATGTGATCTTCCATCTGGCGGCCATTGTCTCCGGCGAGGCGGAGGCGGATTTCGAGAAGGGCTACCGCATCAATCTGGACGGCACGCGCTACCTGCTGGAATCGATCCGCCGCACCGGCGGGCAGGATTATTGCCCGCGCCTGGTCTTTACCTCCTCCATCGCCGTGTTCGGCGCCCCCTTCCCCGAGGCCATCGGCGACGAGTTCCTGTCGGCGCCGCTGACCAGCTATGGCACGCAGAAGGCCATCGGCGAGCTGCTGCTGGCGGATTACACCCGCAAGGGCTTCGTCGATGGCATCGGCATCCGGCTGCCCACCATCTGCGTGCGGCCGGGTACGCCGAACAAGGCGGCGTCGGGCTTCTTCTCCAACATCATCCGCGAGCCGTTGGTGGGCAAGGAGGCGGTGCTCCCGGTCTCCGAGGATGTGCGGCACTGGCACGCCAGCCCGCGCGCGGCCATCGGCTTCCTGCTGCATGCCGCAACCATCGATGGCGACAAGGTCGGCCCGCGCCGCAACCTGGCCATGCCGGGTCTCTCCACCACGGTCGGCGAACAGATCGAGGCGTTGCGCGGCATCGCCGGCGAGAAGGCGGTAAAGCTGATCCGCCGCCAGCGCGACCCGATCATCGAGACCATCGTCGCCGGCTGGCCGCGCAATTTCGACGCAAAGCGCGCCCTCGCACTGGGCTTCAAGGCCGAGAGCAGCTTCGAGGAGATCATCCGCATCCATATCGAGGACGAGCTGGGCGGCAAGCTTTGAGGCAGGGCGCGCTTTGTAAATTCAGACTATCTTATTCAACCTAAAAAGGAATCGAACAGGCCGTCACACCTATCCACTTGCGCGAATTAGAAACCCCTTCTATGTTTTTTCCTAATAAAACAAAGCCCGCCTCGATGCGGGTGTTGGGAGGGAAAGCATGGCGTCCGTGCAGATTCGGGACGTGCGCAAGGCCTTCGGCCCGGTCGAGGTTCTTCATGGTGTGTCGATCGACATAGACGATGGGGAATTTGTCATCCTCGTCGGTCCGTCGGGTTGCGGAAAATCCACATTGCTGCGGATGATCGCCGGGCTGGAAGGCATATCCGGCGGCGATATCCTGATCGGCGAGCGTGTGGTGAACCATGTGCCGCCCAAGGAACGGGACATCGCCATGGTGTTCCAGAATTACGCGCTCTACCCGCATATGACGGTCGGCGAGAATATGGGCTTCTCGATGAAGCTGCGCGGCGCGTCGAAGGAAGAGTTCGACAGCCGGGTCAAGGTCGCTGCTGAGATATTGGGGCTGACCCAGCTGCTGGACCGCTATCCGCGCCAGCTCTCCGGCGGCCAGCGCCAACGCGTCGCCATGGGCCGCGCCATCGTGCGCGACCCGCAGGTCTTCCTGTTCGACGAACCGCTGTCCAACCTCGACGCCAAGCTGCGCGTGGCCATGCGCACCGAGATCAAGGCGCTGCACCAGCGGCTTGCTTCCACCACCGTCTATGTGACGCATGACCAGATCGAGGCCATGACCATGGCCGACAAGATCGTCGTCATGCATGACGGTATCGTCGAACAGATCGGCGATCCGCTGGGCCTGTACGACCGGCCGGACAATCTGTTCGTCGCCGGCTTCATCGGCTCGCCCGCCATGAACATGCTGAAGGGCCGGATCGAAACGAACGGCCAGCTTTCCTTTGTCAGCGATGGCGGTGTGCGCCTGCCGCTATACGACGCGCCTTCGGCATCGCATGGCAAGGCGGTGGTCTACGGAATCCGCCCGGAACATATGGTGCTGGCCGATGACGGCGCCGAGGCGACGGTAACCGTGGTCGAGCCCACAGGTTCCGAAATCCAGGTGGTGGCAGATATGGGCGGCACCGAGATCATCGTCGTATTCCGCGAACGCCATGCCTTCCGGCCGGGCGAGCGCATCAAGGTGGCGCCGACGCCGGGTCACATACACCTGTTCGACGCGGAGACCGGCAACCGCCTCTGACGGACGGTTTGCCACTGGCCCGGACAAGGGCCGAAAACGGCCGGCAAACAAGCCGGACCGACAAGCAAGCAAGGGAGGAATGGGCAATGAGTTTTACCAGACGCGATCTGTTGAAGAGCAGCGCCGGCGTCGTTGCCGGTGTGGCCGGGGGTGCGGCGGGTGCCGGGCTGATCCGCCCCGGTGGGGCTGCCGCCCAGGATATGAGCTTCAAGCCGGAGGCCGGCGCCACCCTGCGCGTGCTGCGTTGGCGCCGCTTCGTCGCCGGCGACGAGGAACAGTGGGTGGCCAACACCAAGAAATTCACCGAGAAGACCGGCGTCGATGTGCGCATCGACAATGAAAGCTGGGAGGATGTGCGCCCGAAGGCGGCGGTGGCCGCCAATGTCGGCTCCGGCCCGGACATCATCATCGGCTGGTTCGACGACCCGCACCAGTATCCCGACAAGCTGGTCGATGTCAGCGATGTCGCCAACTATCTCGGCAAGAAGTATGGCGGCTGGTATCCGGTGGCCGAACAATACGGCAAGAAGAACGGCCGTTGGATCGGCCTGCCGCTGGGCGCCGCCGGCGCCTGCATGGTCTATCGCCGGAGCTGGGTGCAGGAGGCCGGCTTCGAGAAATTCCCGCAGGATTACCGCGAAGTGCTGAAATGCGCCAAGGCGCTGAAGGCCAAGGGCCATCCGATGGGCATGGCGCTGGGCAATGCGGTCGGTGACGGCAATGGCTGGGTGCACACCATCCTCTGGGGCTTCGGCGGCAAGATGGTGAACGACAATAATGAGGTCGTCCTGAACAGCCCGGAAACGGTCGCGGCATTGGAATATGTGAAGGAACTGTACGAGAGTTTCATCCCCGGCACGCTGTCCTGGCTGGATTCCAACAACAACAAGGCCTTCCTGGCCGGCGAGATCGGCGCCACCAACAACGGCATCTCGGTCTATTACGCCGCCAAGACCTCCAAGGATGAGGCGATGAAGGCGATAACCGCCGACATCGAACATGTGAACATGCCGATCGGCCCGGTCGGCAAGCCGACCGAACTGCACCTGTTCACCCAGGCGATGCTGTTCAAGCACACCAAATACCCCAATGCGGCGAAGGAATATCTCCGCTTTATGTGGGAGAAGGAGCAGTACGAGCCCTGGCAGCAGGCGGCCATCGGCTACATCACGCACCCGCTGGCGGCCTACGAATCGAACCCGATCTGGACGGTCGATCCGAAGCACACGCCCTACCGCGACTGCGTGAAGAACATGCTGTCGAACGGCCATTCCGGCGATCTGGGCTATGCCTCGGCGGCGGCGATGGCGGACTACATCATCGTCAACATGTTCGCCGAGGTGTGCGGCGGCAACCAGACGCCGAAACAGGCGGCCGAGCGCGCGGCCAAGCGCGCCGAACGCTATTACCGCGTCTGATTCGTGACGGGGACGGCGCCATCCTTCGGGGTGGCGCCGGTCTCCCGCGATAAACCCTGACGACCCGTCCCAGCCCCGACGAACGGAGTCCGCATGGTCGCCGAAACGCCCGCCGAAACGCCGACCAAGGCGCGCCCGGCCTGGTCCGCAAAAGCCGAGGCCTATATGGTGCCGCTGACGGCGCGGCTGATGAACAACCGCAACTTCCTGGCGATCTGGTTCATGCTGCCGGCCGCCGCGATCCTGTTGCTGTTCCTGGCCTGGCCGCTGATTCTCGGCATCTACCTGTCGATGACCGACACCACCATCGGGCGGCGCGGTGTCTTCATCGGGCTGGAGAATTTCGAGCTGCTGGCCGACGACCCGGTTTTCTGGCTGTCGGTCTATAACACCTTCCTCTACACGCTGGTCGCCAGCATCCTGAAATTCGTGCTGGGGCTGTGGCTGGCGCTCATCATCAACGAGCACCTGCCCTTCAAGGCCTTCATCCGCGCCATTGTGCTGCTGCCCTGGATCGTGCCGACCGTGCTGTCGGCCATCGCCTTCTGGTGGATCTACGACGCGCAGTTCTCGGTGATCTCCTGGTCCCTGCAGCGCATGGGGCTGATCGACGAATACATCAATTTCCTGGGCGACCCGGACAATGCGCGGGCCAGCGTGATTGCCGCCAACACCTGGCGCGGCATCCCGTTCGTCGCCATCACGCTGCTGGCAGGACTACAGACCATTCCGCAATCGCTGTACGAGGCGGCCACCATCGACGGCGCCAGCGCCTGGCAGCGTTTCCGCTTCGTCACCTTCCCGATGCTGACGCCGATCATCGCGGTGGTGATGACCTTCTCGGTGCTGTTCACCTTCACCGACTTCCAGCTGATCTATGTGCTGACCCGCGGCGGCCCGCTGAACGCGACGCATCTGATGGCGACGCTGGGGTTCCAGCGCGCGATCCCCGGCGGCCAGCTGGGCGAGGGTGCGGCCATCGCGGTCGCCATGATCCCGTTCCTGCTGGCGGCCATCCTGTTCAGCTATTTCGGCCTGCAGCGCCGGCGCTGGCAACAGGGCGGCAAGGATTAGGGCGGCAAGGATTGAGGGCGACATCATGAGCACCGCGACACACCGCCACGCCGACAGCGCCGGCACCGATATCGAGGCCCGCGAAGGCGGCCGCTCCCGTGGGCCGGCACCCGACGAGGGGATGCGCTATCTCTCCTCCATCCCGCGCCGGGTGGTGACGGTCTATATCCCGCTGCTGATTTTCCTGTTCGTGCTGCTGTTCCCGTTCTACTGGATGGCGATCACCACCTTCAAATCGAACGAGGAGCTGTATAATTTCCGCGATTTCAGCCCGTTCTGGGTGGTGAACGCGACGCTGGCCAATGTCGAGAAGCTGTTCTTCGAGACCAGCTATCCGACCTGGCTGTGGAACACCATGCTGGTCTCCACCGTGGCGACCTTCCTGTCGCTGTTCTGCGCGGTGGGGGCCGCCTACGCCATCGAGCGGTTGCGCTTCACCGGTGCGCGCGCGGTCGGGCTGGCGATCTTCCTGGCCTATCTGGTGCCGCCCTCGATCCTGTTCATCCCGCTGGCGACCATGGTGTTCTCTTACGGGCTGTTCGATACCAGCTGGGCGCTGATCCTGACCTACCCGACCTTCCTGATCCCGTTCTGCACCTGGCTGCTGATGGGCTATTTCCGCTCCATCCCCTACGAGCTGGAGGAATGCGCGCTGATCGACGGCGCGTCGCGCCTGCAGATCCTGGTGCGGATCATCCTGCCACTCTCCGTCCCGGGGCTGATCTCGGCGGGTATCTTCGCCTTCACCCTGTCCTGGAACGAGTTCATCTACGCGCTGACCTTCATCTCCTCCTCGGAGAACAAGACCGTGCCGGTCGGCGTGGTGACGGAGCTGGTGGAGGGCGATGTCTATCACTGGGGCTCGCTGATGGCGGGCGCCTTGCTCGGATCGCTTCCTGTCGCCATTCTGTATTCCTTCTTCGTGGAGCATTACGTCTCCTCGATGACGGGTGCGGTGAAAGAATAAGAACAGCGACAGCGGAGGACGTCTTTCCATGAACCAGATCGATCTGAAGGGCCGCCGGGCGGTAGTCACCGGCGGCGCGCAGGGCATTGGCCTTGCGATCACCCAGCGCCTGCTGCACTCAGGCGCTTCGGTGGCGGTCTGGGATGCCGATGCCGGCGTGACGAAGAAGGCGCTGGAGCAGCTTTCCGGCCACACCATCGGCGTGCCCGTGGATGTGACCGATTACGACGCGGTGGCCGAAGCCGAGAAACAGACCGTCGCGGCGATGGGCGGCATCGACATCCTGATCTGCAACGCCGGCATCGCCGGCATGAACACCACCATCGCCGACTACCCCATCGAGGAATGGAAGCGGGTCATCGATATCGACCTGAACGGCGTGTTCCATTGCTGCAAGGCCGTGGTGCCCGGCATGGTCGCCCGCGGCTATGGCCGCATCGTCAACACCGCCTCCATCGCCGGCAAGGAGGGCAACCCCAATGCCGGCGCCTATTCGGCGGCGAAGGCCGGCGTCATCGCGCTGACCAAGTCGCTGGGCAAGGAGCTGGCCGGCCACGACATCGCGGTGAACTGCATCACCCCGGCCGCCGCGAAGACGCGCATCTTCGACCAGATGACCCAGACCCATATCGACTACATGCTGCAGAAAATCCCGCGCGGCCGTTTCGTGCAGGTGGAGGAGATCGCCGCCATGGTCGCCTGGCTGGCCTCGGCCGAAAATTCCTTCACCACCGGCGCGGTGTTCGACCTGTCGGGCGGGCGGGCGACGTATTAGCAGCCTTTTAGAATTCCATTCCTGATTTCAGCCCGGGAGCCTCCGCCCCGGCGGCAAGGGCCGTAATGGTAGCAGCCAGGCTGTCGACATCGAAAAGCTGCCTGCCGTCCCAATCCCGCATGACGCCAAGTTCATCCGGGCGTATTCCGAGATTCACCAAGAAAACCGCCAGTGCCTGCACATCTTCAGGATAAGCGTGTAGAACCTGAACCCATTCTTCGTCTTCGGAAGCGGCAAGAAGGCCGCATGTTGCCTTATCGATATCGGCACCGCCAAACAGCAAGGCAATGTCGCCCCCGGCCTCAAGCTTTCTTGCCAGCCCAAGGGAGGGGATATACCGCTCGAATCCGGCTAGCGGCCTGTGAACGAAGACGTTCGTTTCCTTGACGCTCATGTCGCACCCGCCTTCCAAAGGCTAAAGGCAAATGTACTACGTTAAATAACCCTGATGCACGATCTTATATATGGTAACTGCCAGCGCGATTGTCTCGTCATCCTCGCGCCGGAGACCTTCCACGGGTAAATCTTCCATACGCCAATGCGCTATTCCACCTGGACTTATACTAGGGCGAGCGACCGCCATGAACTCGATGCCATCGGAATCGTCGCAATCCGCTCCAGCTGGCTCGCCCAGGCAAAGCGGCTTCTTATAGGCCCTCACCGTCGGGAATAGCCCGTTAAGTCTCCCGGGCCTCCCCCATATCTCGCCTGACCGCTTCTGTATCTGAGCTATTTCGAAGGTTTGCGTTGGGGATTCCTTTCGATGAAATGGGCCGTACATTACCACCCCTACAATACCAACCCGCGATAGCGTTCAGTATAAGGTAACAATTTTTAAACTTCACTCCCCCCGTGCCAGCTGCTTCAGCGCGTCGGGGATATCGTCCCAGCCGTCATAGGTGCCGTCCTTGAAGAAGGCGACCACGCCGTTGCGGTCGATAATGAAGGTGGTGGGGGTGCGGGCGCGCAAGCTCTGGCCGTCAGCGAAGGTGATGCCGTGATAGGCGTTGGCATCATAGACCGGGATATCGATCTTCTTCGACTTCAGCCAGTCGCGCGTGACCGAGGCATCCTCGCGGATCGGGATCAGGAAGAAGGCGATGGCGGGATCGTCCTTCACCTGCCTGTAGGCCGCGTGCACGCGGGAAATCTCACCCTGGCAATAGGGGCACCAGGTGCCGAACTGTTGGAACAGCACGGCCTTGCCGCGCATCCCTTCCAGCGTCAGCTTGTTGCCGGCTTCGTCGGTGAGGTCGAGGTCGGGAATCGGCTCGCCGACAGCGATGCCGCGCTTCACCCCGTCCGAGGGCGGGCTTGATGTGCGCAGGGCCAGCGCCGCGCTGCCGGCGGCGGCATATTTCTCGGCCAGTGCGGCATCGTCCGGCTGCGGTTCGAACACCACGTTACGGTCGCGGGCATAGATGCGGCAGGGCGTGCGCGCCCGCTTGTTGCAATAGGAGAGTGCATACTGCTCCGCCTCGTAGGCGCTGCCGCCGCGCCCCCAGCCCCAGCCGCCATCGGGCGACAGGGCGAACACGTAATCGCGCCCCGGTTCGTCCCGCACCTTGTCGAGATAGGCTTCCCACCCCTTCAGCCCGCTGGCATGCAGGAAGGGCGGCGCCTCGGCCAAGGCCGGCCCCGCCGGCAGGAGCAGCGCCAAAATCGCAAAGAAGACATTCCGTACAGACCGCCGCATCTCACACCTCCGGCTTTTCTCTACAGCGGTAAAATAATGCCATGGCCGTGCGGCGCTGCCGACAATTTTTAGATGACAAAAGCGTGATGGACGATTTGTCCCCAGCCATGCGTCAGCCTTGACCCTTGGCTTCGCCTGTCAGGGCTACTAACATCCGCGCCGAAGTCCGACATAACAGTTGCGACCGATCCGAATCACAGGAGAAACGCCAATGTATCCCGAGGTTTCCCTCTATATTGACGGCAAATGGTGCAAGGGCGCCACGGGCCGCAGCGAGCCGATCCTGAACCCGGCCAACGAAGAGGAAATCGGCACCGTCCCGCATGCCGACAAGGCGGACCTCGACCGCGCGCTGGCCGCCGCCGAGAAGGGCTTCGCGCAGTGGAAGCATGTCTCGGCCTATGACCGCTCGAAGATCATGCGCAAGGCCGCCGACCTGCTGCGCAGCCGCGCCGACGACATCGCCAAGGTGATGACGCTGGAGCAGGGCAAGCCCGTCGCCCAGGCCAAGGGCGAGACGATGGCCGGCGCCGATGTCATCGACTGGTTCGCCGAGGAAGCGCGCCGCACCTATGGCCGCGTCATCCCGGCCCGCGCCGACGGCATCTACCAGCTGGTGATCAAGGAGCCGGTCGGCGTCGTCGCCGCCTTCACCCCTTGGAACTTCCCGATCAACCAGGCGGTGCGCAAGATTTCCGCCGCCCTGGCCGCCGGCTGCTCAATCATCATCAAGGGCCCGGAGGAAACCCCGGCTGCCTGCATGGAGCTGGTCAAGGCCTATATCGATGCCGGCGTCCCGGCGGGCGTCATCAACCTGGTCTATGGCGTGCCGTCCGAGGTGTCGGAATATCTGATCCCGCACCCGATCGTGAAGAAGGTCACCTTCACCGGCTCCACCGCCGTCGGCAAGCAGCTCGCCGGTCTGGCCGGCCTGCACATGAAGCGCGTGACGATGGAGCTGGGCGGCCACGCCCCGGCCATCGTGTTCGAGGATGCCGACCTCGACACCGCCGTGAAGATCCTGGGCGTGAATAAGTTCCGCAATGGCGGGCAGGTCTGCGTCTCCCCCACCCGCTTCCTGGTACATGAATCGCTGTACGGCAAGTTCGTCGATGCCTTCACAGACATCGCGAAGAACACCAAGGTCGGCAACGGCCTGGAAGACGGCGTGGAGATGGGGCCGCTGGCCAATGGCCGCCGCGTCACCGCCATGGAGGCGCTGGTCGCCGACGCCGTCTCCAAGGGTGCCACGGTGAAGACCGGCGGCAAGCGCATCGGCAACAAGGGCTATTTCTTCGAGCCGACGGTGCTGACCGACGTGTCGGACGATGCCCGCATCCTGCATGAGGAGCCGTTCGGCCCGGTCGCCCCGATCATGCCGTTCAGCAGCTTCGACGAGGTGGTCAAGGAAGCCAACCGCCTGCCCTACGGCCTGGCGGCCTATGCCTACACCAACTCCGCCAAGACCGCGAACGCCATCGGCGCCGCCGTCGAGAGCGGCATGGTGTCGATCAACCATCACGGCCTGGCCCTGCCGGAAGTGCCCTTCGGCGGCATCAAGGACAGCGGTTATGGCAGCGAGGGCGGTTCGGAAGCCATCGAGGCCTACCTGAACACCAAGTTCGTCACGCAGGCCGGCCTGTAAGGGGCTGGTCTGTAAGCCGGTCCTGCCGACAAGAAAAAAGGCCGTCACCCTCGCGGGTGGCGGCCTTTTCCGTGTCATGTGGCAAGAAGATCAGGCGGTCTGTCCTGCCCCGTCGCCCAGCTTGGAGGCCAGCGAGGCTTCCAGGAAGCGGTCGATATCGCCATCCAGCACGGCGCCGGAATTGCCGGTCTCAACCCCGGTGCGCAGATCCTTCACCATCTGGTAGGGCTGCAGCACATAGGAGCGAATCTGGTGCCCCCAGCCGATATCGGTCTTGGCGTCTTCCTGCGCCTGCGCCGCCTCCTCGCGCAGCTGTAATTCCCGCTCATACAGACGCGCCTTCAGCATCGAGAAGGCGGTGGCGCGGTTCTTGTGCTGCGAGCGGTCGCTCTGGCACTGCACCACGATGCCGGTCGGGATGTGGGTGATACGGATCGCACTGTCGGTCTTGTTGACGTGCTGGCCGCCGGCGCCCGAAGCCCGGTAGGTGTCGATGCGCAGGTCCTTTTCCTCGTATTCCACCTCGATCTCGTCATCGACCACGGGATAGACCCACACCGAGGAAAAGCTGGTGTGGCGCCTGGCCTGCGAATCGAACGGCGAGATGCGCACCAGCCGGTGCACGCCGCTTTCATGCTTCAGCCAGCCATAGGCATTCGGGCCGGTGATCTTCAGCGTGGCCGATTTCAGCCCGGCTTCTTCGCCGGCGCTTTCTTCCAGCCATTCGACCTTGTAGTCATGCTGCTCGGCCCAGCGTGTGTACATGCGCGACAGCATCAAGGCCCAGTCCTGCGCCTCGGTGCCGCCAGCGCCGGCATGCACTTCAAGATAGCAGTCATTGCTGTCCGCCTCGCCCGACAGCAGGCTTTCCAGCTGCTTCTTGGCCGCGATCTCGCGCAGCCGAGCCAGTACCTTCTCGGCCTCGGTGACGACATCCTGGTCGCCCTCCATCTCGCCGAGTTCGATCAGTTCCAGCGTATCGTTCAGCTCGCGCTCGATGGCGCGATAGCCCTCGATGCCCTTTTCCAGCTGGGTGCGCTCGCGCAGCAGCTTCTGCGCCTTGTCGCTGTCGTTCCACAAATTGGGATCGGCCGTGAGGGCATTCAGCTCGTCGAACCGGGAAACCGCACGATCCCAGTCAAAGATGCCTCCTCAGCAGCGCCAACGAGTCTCTGATCTCGTCGGCGACCGCTTGAATTTCCGCGCGCATCGCGTCTCTCCAAATCCAGTCAGGTTGCCGGCGGCATGCCGGCAGGAAGCGCCCTTAATACAGGCCGCCGAGCCCGGTCGCAACCGGCGCCCTTTCATCTCCGGTCGTGGTATCGCCGATGGAAGGCGGCATGTCCGCCTGCCCCGGTTCCGGCGCCGTGCCGGGCCGGAACGCTTCCAGGATCACCGCACCGCCATCGCCGGACCGCGCCAGCTGGCCCGTGGAGGCGTCGATGCGCACGAACTGCACGCCGGGCGGCACACGGAACGGGACCGAGGGCTCGCCTTCCAGCGCCTCGGCCATGAAGGCCTTGAAGATCGGCGCCGCGACGGTGGAACCCGACTCGCGCCCCCCCAGGGTGCGGGGCTGGTCGAAACCGACGAACACGCCAACCGCCAGATCCGGCGAAAAGCCGACGAACCAGGTGTCCAGACTGTCGTTGGTGGTGCCGGTCTTGCCGGCCAGCGGGCGGTTCAGCTCGGCGATCCGGCGGCCGGTGCCACGCAGGACCACCCCCTGCAGCATGGAGGTCATCTGATAGGCCGTCACCGGCGCGACCACCTCCTCGCGCAAATCCGGCACCCGGGGGACGCTCTGCCCGTCCCAGACATCGACGAGGCAGTCCTCGCAGGGCCGCACATCGTGACGGTACAGCGTCCGGCCGTTGCGGTCCTGGATGCGGTCGATCAGATGCGGGGATATCCGCTTGCCGCCATTCACCATCATGGCGTAGCCGGCGGTCATCCGCATCAGCGTGGTTTCCCCGGCGCCCAGCGACATCGACAGCAGCGGCTGCAGATCGTCCATCACCCCGAAACGGCGGGCATACTCCACCACCTTCGGCATGCCGACCATCGCCGCCAGCCGCACCGTCATCAGGTTGCGCGACTTCTCGATGCCGACGCGCATCGGCTGCGGGCCATAGAATTCGTTGGAATAGTTGGAAGGCTTCCATTTCGGCAGCCCCGGCCCCTGGTCGAGAACGATGGGGCCGTCGATGATGACGGTGGCCGGCGTGAAGCCATTATCCAGCGCCGCCATATAGACGAAGGGCTTGAAGGAGGAACCGGGCTGCCGGTTCGCCTGGGTGACCCGGTTGAACTGGCTTTCGTCGAAGCTCCAGCCACCGGTCATCGCCAGCACGCGGCCGGTATGCGGGTCCATCGCTACCAGCGCGCCCTCCACATCAGGCACCTGGCGCAGGGCGAAATTCCCCTCCGACGACAGCGCCTCGACAGCAATCACGTCACCGACCGCCAACACATCGCCGGCGCGGCGCACCTCCGCCCCCAGCTTCTGATCCTCCTGCCAGGGCCGCGCCCAGCGCAGCTCAGCGAAGGGCACGGTGCCGCGCGCGCCATCGGTCAGCCCGACACGGACCTGATCATTGGCGACCTCCAGAACCACGGCCAGCCGCCACGGCGCCAGCCCGGCCGGCGTCTTCACCTGCGCCAGCGCCACCCGCCAGTCGCCGCCCACATCGATCCGGTCGATGGGGCCGCGCCAGCCATGCCGCCGGTCATAGGCGACCAGGCCGTCGCGCAACGCGCGGTCGGCAATAGCCTGAAGCTCCGGCGAGATCGATGTCCGAACCGACAGGCCGCCGCCATAGGCGCCATCCTCGCCGAAGCGGTCAACCAGTTCGCGGCGCACTTCCTCGGCGAAATAATCGGCGACGGTGAACTGCTCCGAATCGCGGCGCCGCATCATCAGCGGCTCGGCCATCGCCATATCGGCCTCGGCGGCCGAGATATGGCCGTTTTCCAGCATGCGCATGATAACCCAGTCGCGCCGCGCCTTGGCGGCATCGCGATGCCGTACCGGATGGTAATTGCTGGGCGCTTTCGGCAGCGCCGCCAGATAGGCCGCCTCGGCGATCGTCAGATCGACCAGCGACTTGTTGAAATAATTCAGCGCCGCCGCCGCCACGCCATAGGCGCGGTTGCCGAGGAAAATCTCGTTCAGATAAAGTTCGAGGATGCGTTCCTTGCTGAACGCCTTCTCCATGCGGAAGGCGAGCATCGCCTCCTTGATCTTGCGGTCGATGGAGACCTCGTTGGTCAGCAGGAAATTCTTCGCGACCTGCTGGGTGATGGTGGACGCTCCCACCGGGCGCCGGTCGGATCCGAATTGCTGCAGGTTCTGCACCACGGCGCGCAGGATGCCCTGGACGTCGATACCGGGATGCTCGAAGAAATTCTTGTCCTCGGCCGACAGGAAGGCATTCACCAGCCGCTTCGGCATCGCCTCATAGGGCACGAAGACGCGGCGTTCGGTGGCATATTCGGCCAGCAGCCGGCCGTCACCGGCATGCACGCGGGTCACCATCGGCGGACGGTAGTCCGCAAGCTGCTTATAATCCGGCAAATCCTGGCTGTAATGATGCAGCACGAAAGCCACACCGGCGACCCCGACAATCGTCAGAAGCAGCACGAGCCCCGCCAGATATCCAAGAAACCGAGTCATTTTCCTCCGAAACCCGTCTGATCCGCCGGGAAGGCCACAATGCGACGGCCAGCCCCCGGGCCACCCCGGGCCCAATCCCGTAAGTGGCATCACCATCCTGTCACAACGTCACCACCATGGCAGCCGTTCCCAAAGAAGGGGATGCCTAATGGGATGTCTGGCCGATGGTCCGTCCGCCCCAGATCAGGCCCCCAGATCAGGCCCCTGGTCAGGAACGGCTGACGCTATCCTTGAAAGCGAAAAAAGCGTCAATGCCGCTGGCGATCCCGCGGGCCAGCTTGTCGCGATGGCGGGCATCGCGCAGATGGCGTTCGTCGGTCGCGTTCGACAGGAAGCCGAGTTCCACCAGCACCGAGGGTACGTCCGGCGCTTTTAACACGGCGAATCCGGCAAAACGATGGCTGCGGCGCAGCAGCGGCGTCACCGGGTCCAGTTCCTTCAGCAGCATGGCGGCGAACCGGGCGCTGTCGTTCATGGTTTCGCGCTGCGCCAGGTTGATGAGGATGTTGGTGACCTCGGGACTTTCCGTGGACAGGTCGATACCGCCGATCAGGTCGGCCTTGTTTTCCTTCTGCGCCAGCGCCTCGGCCTCGGCGTCAGAGGCGGTTTCCGACAGCGAATAGACCGACAGGCCACGCAAATTCTTGTTCTTGATCGCATCGGCATGCAACGAGATGAACAGTTCCGCCCCCTCGCGCCGGGCGATGGCGAAGCGTTCGCGCAACCGCACGAAGATGTCGCGCTCGCGGGTCAGCAACACATGGTACTTCCCGGTACGCTCCAGCACCTGCTTCAGCTGCTTGGCCATCGCCAGCGTGATGTCCTTCTCATAGACTCCGCTGGTGCCGATGGCGCCCGGATCGACGCCGCCATGCCCCGGATCGATCGCCACCACGCGCTTGCCGTCGGCGCGGCGTGGCGTTTCGGCGAACGGAACCAGCGGCTGCCCCCGTGGCGGTGCCGGTGCCAGGCTGCGTCGCACCGCCATGCTGGTACGCGAGGCGGCCATGAACTTCGCCGGCGAACTTGCGGCAACATCGATCACCAGCCGGTAATGCGGCGTCTCGCCCGGCGGCAGCAGGAAAGCCTCCTGCACCTCGAACGGACGCGCCATGTCCATCACCACGCGCGACACGCCGGGCTGGAACAGGCCGTAGCGCAGGCCCTGCACCTGACCGTCCCTGCCCGCGGCCATCTCCTCATCCAGCCGCCATTCGATCTCCGGCAGGTCGATGACCAGCCGATAGGGATCGGGCAGCAGGATGATCTGGAACTCGACCGACTGGCTGATATCGAAGACGATCCGGGTCTTGTCCGGGTGCTGGCCGACCCGCATGCCGGTCACGGACGGTTCGGCCACGGCCGCGTTCGTCAGCCCCAAAAGGAGAAGAAAAACTAGCAGGGACAATAATTTAGGAAACGCGGATTGCACCGCGCGGCGGCTTCCGGCGGCGGCAAGGGAGATCGGTCGAAGGGGTCCTGCCAGCTTGGCGAACATCTAGCGCCTCAGCGTCAATTCGCCACAAAATCTACATCAACTCTATCCGAAAGATCAATTCAAAACGCCAAATTTCGTTATTTTTTCGTCGCTTGCGGGATTTTCTTACAGTAGCGACAATTACGTTGTGGCGGACCCGCCCCCGGATTATGGTGTACACGCAAATTCCCGCTGTCTGTCGCACCCCTTCTAAAATTATCTTGGGCGCGACGGCGTCGCGATTGAGTGGTCAGGTAGAGTTTCTTGCTCCATCGGCTCCGATGCGAGGCGCTCAGGACAAAAAAGCGGAGAAAATGTGGAACCCTGGGGCCCCCGCCCTTGCCCTGCCAAGCGCAGGCAGGACGGGTTGGCCGACCGGCTATCCTTCATACTGGCCGCTTCACAGCGCCGTTCGGGATAGGGATGGCCCAGGCTGGCCCCGCTGATTGACCCGCAAGGGTCAGACTTTATTGCCGCGCCGGCGCCGCTGACCTTGAAACGGTTACGGTTAGCCTAGGCGCGCCCGGAGAAGGATATATGACGAAGCGTATGCTTATCGACGCGACCCATTCCGAAGAAACGCGGATGGTCGTGCTAAACGGCAATCGTCTTGAAGAGTTCGATTTCGAAACTGCCGCCAAGCGCCCCCTGAAGGGAAATATCTACCTCGCCCGGGTCACCCGGGTCGAACCCTCGCTGCAAGCGGCGTTCGTTGAATATGGCGGCAACCGCCACGGTTTCCTGGCCTTCAACGAAATCCACCCCGACTATTACCGCATCCCCATCGCCGACCGCGAAGCGCTGGTCAGCGAGATGGAAGCCGAACGTGACGAAGGCGCCAACGGCAATGGCGATTCGGTCGAGGTGCTGGGCGGTGACGATGTCGAGGAAGTCCAGCGCCGGCGGCCCAACCTGTCGCGCCAGTACAAGATCCAGGAGGTCGTGAAACGCCGCCAGATCATGCTGGTGCAGGTCACGAAGGAAGAGCGCGGTACCAAGGGTGCTGCCCTGACCACCTTCCTGTCGCTGCCCGGCCGTTATTGCGTGCTGATGCCGAACACCGCGCGTGGCGGCGGTGTTTCGCGCAAGATCACCAACGTCAACGACCGCAAGCGCCTGAAGAAGATCGTCGAGGAGCTGGAGCTTCCCACGGGCATGGCGGTCATCGTCCGCACCGCCGGGTCGGAGCGCACCAAGGCCGAGATCAAGCGCGACTTCGACTATCTGATCAAGCTGTGGGACGACATCCGCGAACTGACGCTGCAGTCCAATGCGCCGTCGCTGATCTATGAAGAGGGCAACCTCATCAAGCGCGCGCTGCGCGACATCTATGACAGCGAGATCGAGGAAGTGCTGCTCGAGGGTGATGAAGGCTACAAGAGCGCCAAGACCTTCATGAAGGACCTCATCCCCAGCCACGCCAAGAAGGTTCAGCAGTACAAGGATCCGGTGATCCCGCTGTTCCAGCGCTATCAGGTGGAAAGCCAGCTGGACGCGATTCACAGCCCGACCGTGCAGCTGAAGTCCGGCGGCTATATCGTGATGAACCAGACCGAGGCGCTGGTCGCCATCGACGTGAATTCGGGCCGCTCCACGCGCGAGCGTAATATCGAGGAGACGGCCTACCGCACCAATCTGGAAGCCGCCGAGGAAGTGGCGCGCCAGCTTCGCCTGCGCGACCTGTCGGGCCTGATCGTGATCGACTTCATCGATATGGAGGAGAATCGCAATCAGCAGGCGGTCGAGCGCAAGCTGAAGGAGTCGATGAAGAACGACCGGGCGCGCATCCAGATCGGCCGGATCAGCCATTTCGGCCTGCTGGAACTGTCGCGCCAGCGGCTGCGCCCCAGCGTGTTCGAGACCGCCAACCAGCCCTGCCCGCATTGCGCCGGCACCGGCTATATCCGGTCCACCGACACCACCGCCCTGCATGTGCTGCGCGCCATCGAGGAAGAGGGTATCCGCCAGCGCGCGTCGGAGATCGCCGTCTATGTGCCGACGCAGATCGCCCTCTATATCCTGAACCAGAAGCGCGCCGCGCTGGCGCTGATCGAGGCGCGTTACAGCTTCGAGGTTATCATCGGCAGCGACGATACGCTGATCCCGCCGGCCTTCCGGCTGGAACGGCTGCGGCAGCGCAGCGCCGAGGAGCAGGCAGCCCTTGAAGCTGCGGCGCCGGCCCGGATCGAAGCCCCGGTCGAGATCGACGAGGACGAGGACGAGATCGAGGAAAGCGTCGTGCAGGGCGACGCGGTCGATGCCGAGGACGGCCCCCGCGGTGGCGCCCAGGACGACACCCAGGATGGCGAAGCCCGCGAGGGCCGCCGCCGGCGGCGCCGGCGCCCGGGCCGTGGTGGCCGCGATGGCGAGCCGCGTCAGCTGGCGTCGGACGATCAAGCCGACTCCGCCGACAGCGACGACGACACAACTGCCGATGCCGAATCGGAAAGCGCTGGCGAGTCCCATGCCGGCGAAACCCTGAGCGCCGAAGAAGAAGAGCGGCAGCGCAAGCGGCGTCGGCGCGGCCGGCGTGGCGGGCGGCGGCGGCGGCGCACGCAGGAGGAGCAGGACAGCCTTGCCGCCTCCGGCGAAGCGACTGAGTCCGATGCCGATACCTATGCCGACAGGGATACCGGTACGGATGCAGCCACCGAGGCGCAGCCCGCTGCTGAACCAACGGATGCAGAGAAGCCCAAACGCTCCCGCCGTGGCCGTGGCCGTGCCGCCACCCAGGAAGCTGTGGAAGTGACCGCCGAGGCGCCTGCAGCGGTAGTTGAAGCCGCGCCGGAAGGCGTTATGGAGACCGAGGCGCCGGCCAAGCCGAAACGCCCCAGCCGCCGCAAGGCCGAGGCTGCAGCTGCCGTGACAGACGAGGCGGTGACGGCGGAAGCGGTAACCCCAGAAGGCGTAACGGTCGAAGTGATCACGCCGGAATCCGTTGCCGCTCCCGAGGCTGGCGAGGAAAAGCCGAAGCCGGCCCCACGCAAGCGGGCGCCCCGCAAGGCAGCGGCGAGCGCGGAAACCGTGGAGGCCGAAAAGCCGAAGCGCGCCCGCGCGCCCCGCAAGCCGAAGGCACCTGCGGCAGCAGAAACCGTTGATGCGGCAGCAGAGACGGTTGATGTGGCAGCAGCGGAAACGGTAGCCAGCCCGATCGTAGAGACAATCGTCGTCAAGGCGGAGCCGGCAGCGGCTAAGCAGCCAGAGGGCGAGCCGGACAAGCCGGCAAAGCGCGGTTGGTGGAGCCGTGCAGTCGGCCGCTGACCTGAAATAGATACAAGTTTAAGACAAAGACCCCCGAGACAAAAACTCGGGGGTCTTTTTATTGTTTATTTCAAATTTTCGGAAAATAGAGCTTCGTTACAACAAGAAATATATGACCATTGCTTCAAAATAAGCCGCCCATTAATAATTCATCAATCATTTCGCTGAAACATGAGGGCACGCCAGATAGAAGGCGCACCAACCAATAACCTACCCCTCCAGTAATCTGCCCCTCCAGCAATCTGTCCTGTCGTCCCACCAGCCGGCCCCTCCCCCTCCGTCGTCATCGACCGAAGAGCCAGAACCATGAAATTCCTCGACAACCTGAAGGTTTCGACCAAGATTTCCACGAATTCCGGCCTTATCTTGCTCCTGCTTCTCGTTTGCAGTGGCGTGACAATCTACGGGCTGGAGACGGCGAAGCAGTATTTCGCCGATTACCGAAGCCTGACCGTGCAGACGGTAAGCGCCGCCGAGGTGCAGACGAACATGCAGAGCGCGCGCATCGGCGTTACCGGCTTCATCCTGAACGGCAACCGGCAGGCCGCCGGAATCGTGGTCGAGAACGTGACCCTGGCGCAGGAGAACATCCAGCGGATCCTCGACCAGATCGAGGATCCCGCCATCACCGCCCGGATGGAAGGCGCTGCCAGTCAGATCCGCGCCTATAACCAGACCTTCCAGTCGTTGCTTCCCATGCAGGAGCGTCGGGAAGAGCTGATGGGCAAGATGATCGCCCTGGGTGAGGCCTCAAGCGCCGCCCTGAACGGGCTGATGACCGGCATGCAGCAGGAATTCAACACGGACGGTGTGTTCATGGCCGGCCAGGCGATGCGCCAGCTCATGCTGGCGGAAATCCAGGCCACCCTGTTCCTGTCGGAGAACGGCAGCAAGCAGGTCGATGCCTTCGCCGACCATATCAGCCAGTTGAAGGAGATGATGGTGGGGCTGGACGTGATCGTATCCAGCACCGAGGGGCGGCAGCATGTCGATACGCTGACCACCGCCATCCCGCAATATGAGACACTCTTCAGCGAGGTCGTCGGCATCATCCTGCGGCGCAACGCCACCGTCTCGCACCGGCTGGACCGGATGGGCCCGCAGATCGCCAACGATCTCGATCAGATCAAGGGCGACAATGCAGCGCAGATGCGGGAGATCGGCGAGGCCGCTTTTGTCGCCATCGACCGCTCCTTCATCATCGGCGCCGGGGTTTCGGCCTTCGCCCTGCTCGCCGGCATCGCGCTGTCGGTCCTGATCGGACGCGGCATCGCCAGGCCGATCATCGGCATGACCCAGGCGATGACGGCCCTGGCCGGCGGCGATAAGGAAACCGATATTCCCGCACAGGACCGCAAGGATGAGGTCGGCCAGATGGCCGGCGCCGTCCAGGTGTTCAAGGAGAACATGATCCGCGCCGATGAGCTCGCCGCCCAGCAGGCGGTGGAACAGCAGGCCCGCGAAAAGCGCGCCCAGGCCATCGAGCAAATGACCCAGGATTTCGACGCCGCTGTCGCCGGGGTGCTGGCCCAGGTCGGCGCCGCCACGGCCCAGCTGCAATCGACCGCTTCTTCCATGTCCGCCACCGCGGAGGAGACCAACCATCAGGCCGGCGCCGTCGCCGCCGCGTCAGAACAGGCCGCCGCCAATGTCCAGACGGTCGCCGCCGCCTCGGAGGAGCTGTACAGCTCGATCCAGGAGATCGGCCGTCAGGTCAGCCAGTCCTCGACCATCGCCGACAAGGCCAGCAAGGACGCGCGCAAGACCAACGAGCAGGTCGAGGCGCTGGCCCTGGCCGCGCAGAAGATCGGCGAAGTGGTCCGGCTGATCCAGGACATCGCCGAACAGACCAACCTGCTGGCGCTGAACGCCACCATCGAGGCGGCGCGGGCAGGCGAGGCCGGCAAAGGCTTCGCGGTGGTCGCGTCAGAGGTCAAATCGCTCGCCACCCAGACCGCGCAGGCGACCGAGCAGATCGGCCAGCAGATCGGCAGCATCCAGACCGAGACGACATCGGCCGTCGCCGCCATCCGCGAGATCGGCGATACCATCTCCGAGATCAACGACATCGCTGCCAACATCGCCGCCGCGGTGGAGGAACAGGGAGCGGCGACGCAGGAAATTTCCCGCAATGTGCAGGAAGCGGCGAAGGGCACGCAGGAAGTCTCGACCAACATCGTCGGCGTGACCCAGGCCGCCGCCGAGACCGGTCAGGCCGCCGATCAGGTGACCCACTCCGCCGGCAATGTCGCCAACCAGTCGGAAGAGCTGCGCCTTGCGGTGGAAAACTTCCTGAAAGGCGTGCGCGCCGCCTGATAGGGATGCCCCATAAAAAGAAAAAGGCGCCGGTGACGGCGCCTTTTTTCGTATCAGCTCAGGAAATTCCCGATCCGTTCGGCCGCCTTCGCCACATCCTCCGTCGCACCGGCATAGGACAGGCGGACGAAGCGATTGCCCCGATCCGGGTCAAAATCCATGCCGGGTGTCAGCGCCACCCCGGTTTCGGCCAGCAGGCGGCGGCAGAATTCCGCGCTGTCATTGGTGAAACGCCCGACATCGGCGTAGATGTAGAACGCGCCATCGGCCCGCGAGAACTCCGTGATACCGGCTTTCGGCAGCGCCGCCAGCAGAATGTCGCGGTTGCGCCGGTATGTCGCGACCAGCGCGTCCAGCTCCTCCGTACAATCAAAGGCGGCAACCGCGGCGTGCTGCGACAGGGCGGAGGCGGAAATGAACAGATTCTGCCCCAGGCATTCGACCGGTCGGATCATATCCTCCGGCAGCACCAGCCAGCCCAGCCGCCAGCCGGTCATCGAGAAATATTTCGAAAAGCTGTTCACCACAACGGCACTGCTGGAGCTGGCCAGCGCCGTTGCCGCCTGCGCCTCGAACTCGATACCATGATAGATCTCGTCGGAGATCAGCCGGATGCCTTCTTCGTCGCAATAGCGGGATATCTCCGCCAGCCCCTCGGCGGAGACGATGCTGCCGGTCGGGTTGGCCGGGCTGGCCAGAATCAGCCCGTCGATGCGGCCCCCCTCTATTCCAGCCTGGCGCTGCATCTCGCGCAGCAGCGGTACGGTCGGCTGGTAGGCGCTGTCCGGCCCGGTCGGAATCTCCACCGGCTCCAGCCCCAGCGCCACCAGGATATTGCGATAAGCGGGATAGCCGGGGGCGGCCAGCGCCACGCGGTCACCCGGCTCGAACGCCGCCAGGAAGGACAGGATGAAGCCGCCCGACGAGCCGGGCGTCACCACGATGCGCGCCGGATCGACCGACACGCCATACCGCGCGCGGTAATGCCCGGCCAGCCTTTCCCGCAGGGGCAGGATGCCGAAGGCCTCGGTATAGCCCAGCAATTCGCTGTCGATGGCGCGCTTCGCGGCTTCCAGAACCCTGGACGGCGCACCGGTCGAGGGCTGACCGATCTCCAGATGCAATACATCGGCGCCGGTGGCCGCGCGTTCGTTGGCGGCACGCATCACATCCATGACGATAAAGCCGGGAATTCGCCCGCGCTTTGCGATCTTCATACTCTCTTCCTCAATGTATCGGTCTGTCAGTCGCCGCTGGCGGCAAGCCCATAGCCACGCGGATCGGTGGCGCGGACGCAGAGCGGATTACCCGGCAACCCTTGCGGGCAGTGCGCCGCCTGCACCCGGCCGAAATGCCGTCCCTCCTCCAGCCGGTAGCCGCGTGCCGCAAGATCGGTACGCACCGCCTCCGGCATGGATTTTTCGTACCACAGCGTATCGGCGGTGCCCCCCAGATGCAGGCGCGGCGCGGCGATGGCCTGATCCAGCGGCATTTCCGCCGCGACCGAGTCGAGCGCCACGCGGATCAGCGCGCTGGTGGCGGAAAACCCACCGCTGCCGGTGCCGGTGAAATAGACATTCTTGCTGTTCTCGTTGAACACGATCAGCGCATGGCCGACCGGTCCCAGCTGGCCGGCGGGTGCGGGCGGCGGCGCCACGATGAAGCCAAGGCCCGGCACCTTGCGCAAGGTGCCGAAGGGCGTGTTCATGGTGAAGCTGCAGGCCACCATCTGGCCGGTGCCGTCATAGGTGGCAATGCCGGCCGCCCCCGGCCCGCCATGCGCCGGCGCGGACAGCGGCAGCGCCGCCGAATCGCCGGAAGCCTTCGCCCGGTCGTGCTCACGCATCGCGGCTTCCGCCTCTTCCTTGCCAAGCGGCCGGACCTTGCCGTCCGCGCGAATCTGGTCGGCGACGGCCTGGTGTGCGCGCAGGCTGGCATCCGCCAGCAGATGCGGCCGGTCGGCAGGGCTTGCAGCGGCATAGGACCGCCCGTCGGTCAGCAGCCGCCACAGGCTGCCGGCAATCGCGCCATTCACCGCATCGGTGCTGGCCAGCGCCACCTTGTGCACGCCAAGTTCCAGCCCGTCATGCGGCCGCCAGCGCGGCACATAGGCCTGCAGCGCCGCCTGAGGCAGGCTGCCGCCGCTCTGTTCGATGGCGGCGGACAGCTCACGCGCCAGCCGTCCGGTGTAGAGATCGCCGATTCCGGCCTGCCGCAGCCGGCCCAGCGTGGCACCCAGATCGAGATGGGTCATCGGGTCGCCTTCGCGCACCAGCCGCCCCTGGGTGACGAAGCTTTGCCGCATATCGGGAATCTGCGCGATGGCGCGCCCGGCGAAGGCCACATCCTCGGCCAGCGCGCGCGAAACCGGCTCGCCAAAACGCGCCAGCCGCTCGGCCGGCAGGATCAGCTGGTCGATGGGCATACGGCCATAGCGCGCATGCAGCGCGAACACGCCACGCGGCGCGGCGGGGATCGCCACGGCGTTCGATTCGGTGCCGGAGGCGACAGCCGGAAATTCGAGGATCTCGCCGACATTGCTCCGCCGGTCATATACCGCGCAGGCACCGCCGCCGCCAAGCCCGACCGAAGAGGGCAGCGTCACCGACAGCGCGAAATAGCCTGCAGCCGCCGCATCGGCAGCCGTGCCGCCCGCCGCCAGCACGTCGCGCGCGACCAGTGCCGCCCTCGGCTCCCCGGACACGGCGCCACCGACAAAGTCCGGCGCGATGAATTGCGTGGACTCCGTGCTGCCGCAACCGGCGAGAACGCCAAGCGAGCATGCAATGCCCATCGCCGCCGCTATCGGATGACGCCAGGCGGTCAGTGACTGCATAATCTCGAAAACCTTTCATTGACGGGAGAGACTGCCCCACTTACTTACCAAAGCGGGGCGAGGAGAGACGCTATAGTGCTTCAGAAATTTCGCGTTCTGGTCGCCATAATCCTGTCGGTCGTCATTGCGGGCTCGCCGCTGCCGGCGATGGCAGCGGGCATGAGCCTGATTCGCGATACGGAAATCGAAAATACCATCCGCGACTATGCGACGCCACTGTTCGCGGCGGCCGGACTGCAACCGGACAATATCCGCATCTTCATCGTCAATGGCGACGACATCAACGCCTTCGTCGCCGGCGGGCAGAACCTGTTCCTGAATTCCGGGCTGCTGGTGCGCTCCGACAACCCCAACCAGATCATGGGGGTGATCGCGCACGAAACCGGCCATATCGCCGGCGGCCATCTGGCGCGCCTGCAGGACGAGCTGCGCCGTGCAAGCATCGCGCAGATCCTGTCGATGGTGCTGGGCGCCGTCGCCGTCGCCGCGTCCGGCCAGGGCGAGGCCGGTATGGGCGTCATGGTGGGCGGGTCGGAAATGGCGCGGCGCGTGCTGCTGCAATATAACCGCAACCAGGAACAGGCGGCCGATCAGGCCGGCGTGAAATATCTGGATGAGATCGGCCAGTCCAGCCGCGGCATGGTGGAAATCCTGGAAAAGCTGAGCGGCCAGGAAATGCTGCTGGCGAGCCGACAGTCGCCCTATGTGCGCAGCCATCCGCTGACCAGCGAACGCATGAATTTCGTGCGCAACCACTTGGCCAACTCGCCCTATGCCGACGCGCCGCCGCCCGAGGGCTTCCCGATGCGCCACAAGCGCATGGTGGCAAAGCTGCACGGCTTCATGCAGCAGCCCGGCAAGACGCTGATGGATTATCCCGCAAGCGACACCAGCCTGCCGGCGCGCTATGCAAGGGCCATCGCCTATTACCGCATCCCGGACATGAACCGCGCCGTGCCCGCCATCGACGCGCTGATCGCCGATCATCCCGACGATCCCTATTTCCGCGAGCTGAAGGGGCAGATGCTCTATGAGAATGGCCGCGTCGCCGAGGCGCAGAAAGCCTATGCCGAAGCCATCAAGCGCCTGCCCGACGCGCCGCTGGTCCGCGCCGCCCATGCCGAGACGCTGCTGGCCCTGAACAAGGAGGACGACACCCGTTGGGCCCTGGCGGAGCTGCAGGAATCGGTGCGCCAGCAGCCGGAAAACAGCCGGGCCTGGCGCCAGCTCGCCATCGCGCATGGCCGGCTGGGCGATACCGGCCTCGCCGCCCTGGCGCTGGCCGAGGAGGCGCTGTTGACCGGCCAGCGGCAGACCGCCCGCCAGCAGGCGCGCCGCGCCCAGGCGCAACTCCCCACCGGATCGCCGGGCTGGCTGCGCGCCGAGGATATCGAGACCACGACACGGCGCGACGCCGAGCGCTGAGTGCCCGCCGCCATTCCGGCCGTGGACACCACACCGTGGACAGGCCGGTCCCTGCCCCGCATAGTCTGCACGCCATTACCAAAGGCAAAAAAGGAGAAAGCCCGGTGGGTCGATATACGGCGAACCCTCTTTCCGCGCTGGCGCTGGCCGGTACGATGATCTTCCTGGCAGGGCTTCCCGCCCTGGCCGATACGCCGAAGACGGAAACCGCCCCTGCGGCGACACCCCCGGTGGCTCAGGCGCCGGCCGGCTTCGACGAGCCCCAGAAGCAGGCCATCGAACAGATCGTCCGCGATTATCTGCTGGCCAACCCGGAAGTGCTGCGCGACGCCCTGATCGTCCTTGGCAGCCGCGAGAAGGCCGCCGCCGAGGGACAGCGCAAGCAGCGCATAGAGGCCCTGCGCGCCGAGCTGGAGCACCAGCCTGACGATCCGGTGCTGGGCAATCCAGACGGCCGGATCACCATTGTCGAGTTCTTCGATTATCAGTGCGGCTACTGCAAGGCGATGAAGCCGGCCATGCAGAATATCCTGGCCAGCGAGAAGGATGTCCGCGTGGTGATGAAGGAATTCCCGATCCTCAGCGAGGTCTCCACAATCGCCGCCCGCGCCGCGCTGGCCGCCCAGGCGCAAGGCAAGTACGCGGTATTCCACGACCGGCTGATGGGGCATCGCGGCCGGCTGAGCGAGGAGGCGATCTTCGCCGCCGCCCAGGAGGTTAGCCTCGATGTCGAGCGCCTGAAGGCGGACATGCAGGCCCCGTCGGTGGACGCGGTGCTGAAACGCAACCACATGCTGGCGGAGCGGCTGGAGATCAGCGGCACCCCCACCTTCATCGTCGGCGAGACGCTGGTTCCCGGCGCGGTGAACGAGGAAGGTATGCGCAAGCTGATCGCCGAAATGCGGGCCAAGCTGTAGGCCGGCTCGCGCACCTCCGTTGCCTCTGGCGACGGGCATGCTATAAACGCGTCAATTCAGAAACAGCCGAGAGCAGCCGCGCGCGTGACCGACCGCCCCGAGATCATGATCCTGAACGGGCCGAACCTCAACATGCTGGGGGTTCGCGAACCGGCGATCTATGGCCGCGAGACGCTCGGCGATATCGAGGATGCCTGCCGGACAATGGCCGAGGATCTCGATCTCGGCATCGATTTCCGGCAGTCCAACCACGAGGGCGAGCTGGTCTCCTGGATTCACGAGGCGCGGGACAGCGCGGACGGCATCATCATCAATGCCGGTGCCTATACCCATACTTCGGTTGCCATCCTGGATGCGCTGACCCTGGCCGAACTGCCGGTCATCGAAGTGCATCTTTCCAACATCTACAAGCGCGAGAGCTTTCGCCATCACTCCTACATTTCGCCTGTCGCCCGCGGTGTCCTGTGCGGGTTCGGCGGCCAGGGCTATGTTCTGGCAATGCAGGCGATGGCACGCATCATCGGCCAAACGGACGAGTAAATGTCTAAGGAAAAAGAGAAGATCGACGCGGCCATGATCCGCGAAATGGCCGCCCTGCTGGACGAGACCGGGCTGGGCGAGATCGAGTACGAAACCGACGAGGTACGCATCCGCGTCGCCAAGCCGGGCGCGCCCATGACCTCGGTCATGGCGGCACCGGCGCTGGCCGCCAGCGCTCCGGTCGCAGCCAGTCCCGCGCCAGCGGCCCCGGCCGGCGACCTGCCGGGCACCGTGCCCTCGCCGATGGTCGGCACGGCCTACCTGACGCCGGAGCCGGGGGCCGAGCCCTTCGTGCGCCAGGGCGACGTGGTGCGCAAGGGCCAGACCATCGCGATCGTGGAGGCGATGAAGGTGATGAACCCGATTCCCGCCCCGCGCGACGGCACGGTGACCAAGATCATGATCAGCAACGGCCAGCCGGTTGAGTTCGGCGAGCCGCTGATGGTCCTTGAATAAGCACGGCGGATAGCTGGGCAGAGATGTTCGAAAAAATCCTGATTGCCAATCGCGGCGAGATCGCCCTTCGCATCCACCGCGCCTGCCGCGAGATGGGCATTCATACCGTCGCCATCCATTCGACGGCTGACGCCAACGCCATGCATGTGCGGCTTGCCGACGAGAGCGTGTGCATCGGCCCGCCCCCGCCGAACCAGAGCTACCTGAACATCCCGGCGATCAC
>Ga0114898_1000446_pt1 | contig 32462 bp, 32 predicted proteins | sample Malvired_Geostar_FD_83496 | JGI IMG/M metagenome (GOLD analysis project Ga0114898, IMG submission 83496) | Marine viral communities from the Global Malaspina Expedition - Malaspina viral metaG DeepMed_Geostar | ecosystem: Environmental > Aquatic > Marine > Oceanic | place: Mediterranean Sea...
CGACGTCGCCCATGCCGAGGATACGGCCGGCGATGCGCTGCGGATGGAAATCCTCCAGCGCGTCCATCTTCTCGCCGACGCCCAGCAGCTTGATCGGGCAGCCGGTAATGGCGCGCATCGACAGCGCCGCACCGCCGCGCGCATCGCCATCGACGCGGGTCATGACGATGCCGGTGACGCCGACGCGCTCCTTGAAGGATTTCGCCACATTCACGGCGTCCTGGCCGGTCATGGCATCGACCACCAGCAGCACCTCGTGCGGCTGCACGAGGTCGCGTACCGAGGCCACCTCGGTCATCAGCGCCTCATCGACATGCAGCCGGCCGGCCGTGTCCAGCATGACCACGTCATAGCCCTGCAGGCGGCCGACGGTCATAGCGCGCTTGGCGATGGAAACCGGCTGCTCGCCGGGCACGATGGGCAGGGTGGCCACACCGGTCTGCTCGCCCAGGATGCGCAGCTGTTCCTGCGCCGCCGGACGATGCACGTCCAGCGAGGCCATCAGCACCTTCTTCTTGTCGCGCTGGGTGAGGCGGCGCGCCAGCTTGCCGGTGGTGGTGGTCTTGCCCGACCCCTGCAGGCCGACCATCAGGATCGGCACCGGGGCGGGGGCGTTCAGGTCGATCGGTTCCGGCTCCGCGCCCAGCATCTCGACCAGCTGGTCATGGACGATCTTCACCACCATCTGGCCCGGCGTGACCGAGCGCAGCACTTCCTGGCCGACGGCCTTCTCGCCGGTCTGGGCAATGAAATCCTTCACCACCGGCAGGGCGACATCGGCCTCCAGCAGCGCCACGCGCACTTCGCGCATGACCTCCTTGACGTCGCTCTCGGAGAGGGCGCCGCGCCGCTTCAGTCGCTCGAACACATCGCCGAGCTTGCCGGTCAGGCCGTCGAACAAGGGCTCTATCCCGTTGCCGTTGGGTCGGTTTAAAGTCGCGTCACCGCACGCAAACCCGCCCAAGCAAAAATGCGCCCGTGCGCGAAACTCGCGGACGGACGGTGCCCCCCAACAGGGGTGGAGGGCTTCTATGGGCGGCCAACATGCCGTGAATGGGGCGGAACCTAGGGGAAAGCGCTGGCGGAGTCAATCATAGTGCGGCCGGGAAGCGGGGGGCTTCATGGAAGACGAGAAGACAAAAGATTTCTGGGCGGCCTATCGCGCCGCGTCGGGCGTGCCGGATCAGCCTTATGAGGTGGTGCGCTTTGGCGATTCGCCGGCACTCGCCGACGAGCTGCTGGCTCTGGTCCGGGCCGGCCGCAAGCGGGCGACGGCATCGCTGCGGCGCGACTATGCGCCGGATGCCGTGCCGAAGCCGGGGGATCATGTGCTGGTGCTGGATGGCGCCGGCAATCCGGCCTGCATCTGGCGGACCAGTGCGGCGGATATCCTGCCGTTCATCGAGGTGGGCGAGGATTTCGCGGCGGCGGAGGGCGAGGGGGATGGTAGCCTCGCCTATTGGCGCGAGGGGCATAACTGCTATTTCGGGCGGCAGGCGGAACGCGAGGGCTTTGCCATGCACGACCGGATCGAGGTGGTATGCGAGCGTTTCGAACTGGTCTGGCCGCCGGAACTGGCGGACCGGCGATAAGGGGTTACTTCCCCGAGCGCTTCAGGCTCTTGATCTGGCCGCGCGGCTGGCCGGACATCTCGGCGATCTTCCGGTCCTGGTCCATGATAAAGGTCCGTGCGGGCGCATCGCCATCCAGCCCGTCAACAAGCTCGCCGGGTACCTTGCGGTTGGAGGACAGGCTGCCATCCTCATAGATCACGTTGAACAGGACGAAGCTGGCAGGTGTGGCGGGTTTCTTCTGGCGGCCCAAGATGGTCTCCGTCGGGTATAAGGAAAGCGAGAAAGGCCGGTGGTCGCAGAATCAATCAACCGCGGCTGATTGACCGCGGTCTGGCGACCCCGGTTTGGCGACCCCGACCGCAGTGTCAGCAGGCACTTTGTTTCAGTCGCGCTTTTCCGGGCTTTCGCCTGTCGCGTCGCCACCAGGAAGGACGGTATCGGCGGATTCCCCGTCGAGAGTTTCGCCGTCGAGAGCGTCCCCGTCGGGGGATTCCCCGTCAGCGGACTCCTCTCCAAGTGTCCCCTTGCGGCGGGCCACTTCTTCTTCCTTGCGCAGAAGCTTTTCTTTTTTCTTCTGCTCTTTGGCCCGGTTCCGCTCGGCGCGCTGCTGATTGTAGTTCGGCTTAAAGGCCATCTGGGCGTCTCCCGGCTGGCTGAAATGGAAAAGGGCGCCGGTGAACCGGCGCCCTTTCGCTTTAGGCTCAGACCTTAGGTCAGACGGCCTTCAGATTCTCAGCCGAGGTCTTGCCACGCTTCGGATCGCGCTGCTCTTCATACGAGACCTTCTGGCCTTCGTTGAGGCTGCGCATCCCGGCGCGCTCGACGGCGGAGATGTGGACGAAAACGTCCGGACCACCGTTCTCCGGCTGAATGAAACCGTAACCCTTGGTGCTATTGAACCACTTGACTGTACCGATCGGCATGGTTGCCTCCTTCGTTGTCGATTCGCCCCACCCGGATGGGAGGAGCGTCGCACTCTGTGTCCAGGGATAGCGCGAACTGGACACCCGAAGGGGCGTTACGAGCCGGCAGTCTGAAGCAGAATGGTCACAGCAATGTGGGGCCGTTCCGTTCAAAAAGCAAGAGGAATGGCGGAATTCAGGAAAAGATAAGCCAGAGCAGCAGGATGAGCGGGATGGGAATTCCCACAAGCCAGAGCAGAATATAGGGCATGTGTGTCTCCTTTGATAGTTGCATAAGAGAACGATTGACCACCGGTTTCGATCCCGCCGGGCCGCTTCTGCAAGGCAGGTCTGCGGAAACAGGCGGGGGAATGCGCGTGTGCTTGCGCAAGCTGGCCGTGGACTCCGGGCCCCGCATCGCCATATAACGCGAGCTATGGAAAAGCTTCCGTTCATAAAGATGCATGGGCTGGGCAACGATTTCGTCGTGCTCGACGGCCGCGCCGCGCCGATTGTGCTGAGCGAGGCGCAGATTCGCGCCATCGCCGACCGCCGCACCGGCGTCGGCTTCGACCAGATGATCGTCATCGAGCCGCCGAAGAACGGCGCCGATGCCTATATGCGCATCCTGAATGCCGATGGCGGCGAGGTGGAGGCCTGCGGCAACGCCACGCGCTGCGTCGCGTCCTGGCTGTCGGAAGAGGCGGATCGGCCGGCTTTGTCGATCGAAACCGTGGTCGGCACGCTGCTGACCAATGTGAATGCGGACGGCACTGTGACCGTCGATATGGGCGAGGCGCGGCTGGGCTGGGACGAAATTCCGCTGGCCCGCGAGATGGACACGCTGAAGGTCATGGCCGGCGTGGCGCCGCTGACCGAGGCGACCTGCGTGAATGTCGGCAACCCGCACGCCGTCTATTTCGTCGATGATGTCGAGAGCGTCCCGATGGCCGAGATCGGCCCGCGCATCGAACATGACCCGATGTTCCCGCAGCGCATCAATGTCGAGGCGGTGCAGATCCTGTCGCCGACCAAGATGCGCATGCGGGTCTGGGAGCGTGGCGTCGGCATCACCCGGGCCTGCGGCACCGGCGCCTGCGCCAGCCTGGTTGCCGCCGTGCGGCGCGGCCTCAGCGAGCGCAAGGCCGATGTGATCCTCGATGGCGGCACGCTGACCATCGAATGGACCGAAGATGGCCGCGTGCTGATGACCGGGCCGGTTGCCATCTCCTACCGCGGCGAGCTGGAACCCGCTGTCATCGGGGCCGCGTGATGGGCGTCGAGATCGTCACCTTCGGCTGCCGCCTCAATTCCTACGAATCCGAGGTGATGAAGGATCTGGCCGCCCAGGCCGGGCTGACCGATACGGTGATCGTGAATACCTGCGCCGTCACCGCCGAGGCCGAGCGCCAGGCGCGCCAGACCATCCGCAAGCTGCGCCGCAACAACCCGGGCGCAAAGATCATCGTCACCGGCTGTGCCGCCCAGGTGAAGCCGGAGCAGTTCGCCGCCATGCCGGAAGTGGACCGCATCCTCGGCAATGAGGAGAAGCTGCAGGCGGCAAGCTACGGGCTGGATGACGATGCCCGGGTGCGGGTGAACGACATCATGAGCGTGCGCGAGACCGCCGCGCACATGATCGCCGGCTTCGAGGACCGCGCCCGCGCCTTTGTCCAGGTGCAGCAGGGCTGCGATCATCGCTGCACCTTCTGCATCATCCCCTTCGGCCGCGGCAACAGCCGCTCCGTCCCCATCGGCCGGGTGGTCGAGCAGGTGCGCGAGCTGGTACGCAATGGCTATAACGAGGTCGTGCTGACCGGCGTCGATATCACCAGCTACGGCCCCGACCTGCCGGGCAAGCCGATGCTGGGCCAGATGATCCGCCGGCTGCTGGCCAATGTGCCGGAACTGCCGCGCCTGCGGCTGTCCTCGCTCGACCCGGTGGAAATCGACGAGGATCTGTTCCGGCTGATCGCCGAAGAGCCGCGCCTGCTGCCGCATCTGCATATCAGTCTGCAGGCCGGTGACGACATGATCCTGAAGCGCATGAAGCGCCGCCATCTGCGCGCCGACGCCATCGCCTTTGTCGAGAAGGTGAAGGCGCTGCGCCCCGACATGGTGTTCGGCGCCGATCTGATCGCCGGTTTCCCGACCGAGACCGACGCGATGTTCGAGAACACGCTGCGCAGTGTCGAGGAATGCGACCTGACCTATCTGCACGTCTTTCCCTATAGCGAGCGCCCCGGCACGCCGGCGGCGCGCATGCCTCAGCTTCCGGTGGAGGTGCGCAAGGAGCGCGCGGCGCGTCTGCGCGCGGCGGGCGAGGCGCGGCAGGCGTCCTTCCTGGCCTCGCGCATCGGCACTGAGGCCGAGGTTCTGATGGAGAAGCCCGGTATGGGCCGGACCGAGCATTTCGCGCCCGTCCTTCTCGATACCGATGTCGCGCCGGGCACGATCCTGCGTGCCCGCATTACCGGGGCCGGGGCGGAACAGCTTACCGGCCAGACCTTGGATATCCGGACAGCAGCATGAGCGATGAGAGTGATCCGACCGGCGCGGCGCAGGATGACGCCCGCAAGCCCGGCTGGCTGGCGCGCCTAAAGCAGGGGCTGGCCCGCACCTCGGCGAAGCTGGGCGGCGGCATCATCGGGCTGTTCACCAAGCGCAAGCTGGACGACGCCACGCTGGAGGAGCTGGAAGATTTGCTGATCCAGGCCGATCTTGGCGTGAAGACAGCGGCGAAGCTGACCGCCAACCTGGCCCGCGAACGCTTCGACAAGGAAGTGACGTCGGAGGAGGTGCGGCAGGCCTTCGCCGAGGATATCGCGGAAATCCTGACCCCCGTCGCCCTGCCGCTCACCATCGATCCGGCGCTGAAGCCGCATGTCGTGCTGGTGGTCGGCGTGAACGGCACCGGCAAGACCACGACCATCGGCAAGCTGGCCAAGCAGTTCCGCGACCAGAAGAAGAAGGTGATGCTGGCCGCGGGCGACACGTTCCGCGCCGCCGCTGTCGAGCAGCTGAAAATCTGGGGCGAGCGGACCGGCTGCCCGGTCATCTCCGGGGCGGAGAATTGCGATGCCGCCTCGCTGGCCTTCGACGCGCTGAAGCGGGCGAAGGCGGAAGGCGCTGATGTGCTGCTGATCGACACCGCCGGCCGGCTGCACAACAAGGCCGTGCTGATGGACGAGTTGAAGAAGGTGATCCGGGTCATCGCCAAGATGGACCCGGCCGCCCCGCATTCCACCGTGCTGGTGCTCGACGCAACCACCGGCCAGAACGCCCATGCCCAGGTTGAGACCTTCCGCGAGATGGTGAATGTCACCGGCCTGGTGATGACCAAGCTGGATGGCACCGCGCGCGGCGGCATGGTGGTGGCGCTGGCCGATGCCTTCGGCCTGCCGGTGCATGCGGTCGGCGTCGGCGAGGGGGCGGATGATCTGCGGCCCTTCGAGGCCCGCAGCTTCGCCCGCAATCTGATGGGGCTGGAGTAGACTCTAGACGTTGCGCGCGCGGACTGTCCGCCCGGCCGGGAAGGTGACGCGCACGATGGTGCCGCGCCCCGGCCAGCTTTCGATGTCCATCTCGCCGTCATGCAGGCCGATCAGGCTGTCGATGATGGCGAGGCCGAGGCCGGTCCCCTGGATTTTATGCTTCGCGGCCCGGCTGGCGCGGCCGAAGCGCTGGCGGATCAGCGGAATTTCCTCGGGCTCGATGCCGACCCCGGTGTCAGAGACCAGGATCTGGATTGCCGCCGTTGCGGTCAGCACGGCGGAGACGGAGACCTGCCCGCCGGCCGGCGTGAACTTGATGGCGTTGGAGATCAAATTCACCAGAATCTGGCGTGTCATGCGCTCGTCCGCCATCAGGTGCGGCAGGCCGGGCGGCACATCGTTGGTCAGCTCGATCTCGGCGCTCTCCGCCCGGTCTGCGAACAGCCGGATCGTGCCCTGAACCAGGCTGGCGACATGAAGGTTGGTCTCGATCAGTGTCAGCCGGCCGGCCTCGATCTTGGCCAGGTCCAGCAGATCGTCGATGAATTCCAGCAGATGCTGGCCGCTGGCGTGGATATCCTCGGCATAGTCGCGGTAGCGCGGATTGTCGAAGGGGCCGAAATATTGACCCAGCATCACTTCGGAAAAGCCGATGATGGCGTTCAGCGGCGTGCGCAGTTCGTGGCTCATATTGGCCAGGAAGTCGCTTTTGGCGCGGTTGGCGATTTCCGCCTCTTCCTTCGCGCTGCGCAATTCATCCTCCGCCCCCACGCGCTCGGTGACGTCGATCACCTGGGAGATGATCTGAACGTCAGCGCCGGCGCCGGTCTCCAGAACGGCGGTGGTCATCAGGCCAACGACGATGTCGCCGCCCTTGGTGATGTAGCGCTTCTCGAACTGGAATTCGCCTGAGCGCGCCTGTGCCTGGCTGGCAAATCTCTGCGCCATCTGCTCGGCATCGTCCGGATGGGTGACATCCCGGACCGACATGTGCCGCAGCTCGTCACGGTCATAGCCGACGAACCGGCAATAGGCGTCGTTCACCCGCAGGTAGCGGCCTGTCAGGTCGATCACGGCCATGCCCATTGGCGAGCGTTCGAACAATTGGCGGAACAAGGCCTCCTTCCTGGCTTCGGCAGCGGCACGGTGCGTGCGTTCGGTTGCATCGTGACCGATAATCAGGGTGGCGCCATCGGCCAGGCGCTCCTCGCGCAGTTCGATGACGCGCCCGTCCCTGTGATGCAGCGTCAGCGTGCCTTTCGGGTTGCGGTGATAGGCGATGCGATAGGCGATCCATTCCTCGATCTGCTCGGGCGTACGCTCCGGCAGCAGGTTCGGGATGTTTTCCCGCAAGCAATCGAGATAGTGACTGCCGGGGGTCAGCAGGCTGGCGATGCCGAAAAAAAGCTCCCGGTGCCGCCGGTTGCACAGGACCAGCCGGTCGTCGGCATCGAACAGCACCACACCATCGGAAGACAGGTCGAGTGCCTGTACCAGCTTGCGCGCGGCGTCATTGGCGATATCGACTTCGCGCACCTGGTCGGTGATGTTCTGGCAGGTGCCGTGATAGCCGAGGAAGCTGCCATCGGCGGCGTAGATGGGGAAGCCGGACACGCTGACCGTTCGTACCTGTCCGTTGGCGGCCAGATAGCTATAGCGGTAATCGTTGAAAGGCCGGCGATTGGCCAGGTCGTCCAGATGACGCTGCCAGGCTTCCTGGTTGGTGCGGGGCATGCCAACCTCGGCGCGGGTCTTGCCCAGGACGTCGTCTGGATCGAGGCCGGTTTCCGCCGCGAACTCGTCGGACAGCAAGGTGAACCGCAGATCGGCATCGGTCTCCCAGCGCCAAAGACGGGCAAGCCGGGGCACTTCGCGGAACTTTTCAAGCTCCGCTTCCAGATCGGCGATCCGCTTCCGCAGGCGCTCCATCTCGGATGCCTGCGCAAGGTCGCTTGGGGGATTATCCTCTCCCGCCATGCTGGGTTTCGTCCTTACCGCCTCATGGGATCAGGTAAATGAATATCGAGTAAGCTTCAAATCTCATGCCTGTCGCAGCAATCCGCGCCCGGCCAGGTTGCGCATCAGCGCGCCCGTCCCGAAATTCCAGGCCGGAATCCGGTCCGAGCGGTTCACCCGGTTCACCAGCCGGCCCAGCGCCGGGCTGGCGATCGTCACCAGATCGCCCGGTTTGTGGGTGAAGCCCTGGCCCGGCGCGCCGCGATCCTCCACCGGGGCGAACAATGTACCGGTGAACAGCACCAGCCCATCGGGGTATTGATGGTTGGGGCCGATGGTCTGGGCGGCAAGATCGCTCACATCGCGGCTGATTTCCGCCATGGAGCTGCGGCCTTCCAGCCGGAACCCGTCCTCGCCCTCGCCCTCGACCGTCAGCGTCAGCTCCGCCTTGCGCACATCATCCAGCGTGAAGCCAGCGTCGAACAGCCGGATGAAGGGGCCGATGGCGCAGGAGCCGTTATTGTCCTTCGCCTTGCCCAGCAACAGCGCGCTGCGGCCCTCGACGTCGCGCAGATTGACGTCATTGCCGAGGCTGGCCCCGACGATCCGCCCGGAAGACGCGATGGCCAGCACGATCTCCGGTTCGGGATTGTTCCAGGAGGAGATCGGGTGGATGCCGATCTCGGCGCCGCAGCCGACCGCCGACATTGGCTGTGCCTTGGTGAAGATCTCCGCATCCGGGCCGATGCCGACCTCCAGATATTGCGACCACAGGCCGCGCGCCATCAGCGCCTGCTTCAGGCGCAGGGCGGCGTCCGAGCCGGGCTTGACGGCGCGCAGATCGTCGCCGATCTCGGCAACGATCAGCTTGCGCACGCCCTCGGCAGCAGCCGGGTCGCCCTTCGTCTGCTCCTCGATCACCCGTTCCAGCATGGAGCGCGCGAAGGTTACGCCGGCGGCCTTCACCGCCTGCAGATCGCACGGCGCCAGCAGCCAGGGCTGTTGCGGGTCCTGGCTGCCGGCCGCGCTGTTGGCCAGCAGCGCCTCGACCGGGGCCAGCGACTCGCCGTCAGCGGCCTGCAGGGCGGCGGCCGGATCTGGCGCATCGAGCAATTCGGCGACGGTCGGCCAGTGCCGCGTGACATCGATGGCCATGCCGTCGCGCAACGTGACGACGCACGGCCCCGCGATGGCGGGATTCCAGACCCGCCCCACCAGCGTGGCCTGGCGCCAATCTTCCGGCAAGATTTCCTGTCCCAGCCCGTGTCGCATCGTTTCCTCGACGCAAGTTCTTGTCGTTCGGACAGTAGCAGGCCAATACTTCTAAGCAATAATAACGTGTAATCCGAAAGGAATGCTTATGCCTGCCGAGATGGAAATGGCTGGCCGGGCAGGCGATCCACCGCGCAGGGTGGTGTCCGTTGGCGAATGCATGGTGGAACTGCGTGACCGCCCGGACCGGCTTTCCCGCGCGTTTGGCGGCGATACGCTGAACACGGCGGTCTATCTGGCGCGGCTTGGTGTTCCGGTCGCCTATCTGACGGCGCTGGGCGACGATCCCTACAGTGCGGAAATGCTGGCCGCCTGGCAGGCAGAGGGCGTGGGGTGCGGCGATGTCGCGATCCTGCCCGGCAAGCTGCCCGGCCTCTATGCGATCCGTGTCGATGGCGGCGGCGAGCGGTCCTTCTATTACTGGCGCGGGGCCGCCGCCGCGCGCGAGATGATGAAGGACGCGGCGGGCGACAGGATCGCCGATGCCATCGCCCACGCCGGGTGCGCCTATCTGTCGGCGATCACCCTGTCGATTCTGGATGCAGCCAGCCGGGCGCGGCTGAACGGTGCGCTGGACGCCTTGCGCGGCGCTGGCGGGCTGGTGGCCTTCGACAGCAATTACCGGCCGCGCAACTGGCCCGGACGCGAGGCAGCGCGGCTTGCCGTTCAGGCAACGCTGGCCCGGGTCGATATCGCCCTGCCGACCTTCGAGGACGAACAGGCGCTGTTCGACGATCCGTCGCCGGAGGCTACTGTGGCCAGACTGACCGCGGCGGGCGTATCCGAAATTGTGGTGAAGCGCGGCGCCAGCCCGGCGCTGGTTGCGGCCGGCGGCCGGACTTGGCACAGTCCCCCGGAGCTGGTTGCCGATCCCGTTGACACCACGGCGGCGGGCGACGCCTTCAATGCCGGCTATCTGGCCGCCCGTCTGCGTGGCCTGGAACCGCCGTCGGCAGCGCGCGAGGGGCATCGCCTGGCGGCTGCCGTCATCCGTCACCCCGGCGCCATTATTCCGGTTGCCGCCATGCCCAAAGGTGAGTGATCCGCATGACCATCCGCTTCTACGACCTCGTCGGAACCGACAACCGCCGCATGAGTCCCTATGGCTGGCGCGTGCGCATGGCGCTCGCCCATAAGGGGCTGGACTATGAATGGGTGCCGGTACGCTTCACCGACAAGGAAGTGATCGGGTTTTCCGGCCAGAAGCTGGTGCCGGTTCTGACCGATGGCGAGACCGTGGTTTTCGACAGCTGGGCCATCGTCAATTATCTGGAGGACTCCTACCCCGACCGGCCCAGTATCTTCGGCGATTCCGGTGGGAAGGCGTTCGCAGAATTCATCATGCACTGGGCCAACACGCAGCTGCATCCGCCGCTCATCAAGCTGATCCTCGGCGATATCTTCAAGATCGTGCTGCCGGAGGACCAGCCCTATTTCCGCGAGAGCCGGGAAAAGCGCTTCGGCATGACGCTGGAGCAGGTCACCGACCAGTCGCCGGAGCGGGTGGCGGCCTTCCGCGCCGCGCTGGAGCCGGCGCGGCTCTGTCTGGCGTCGCGGCCCTATCTGGCCGGTGCGGCGCCATCCTATGCCGATTATGCGCTGTTCGGCAGCCTGCAATGGGCGCGCTGCGGCAGTCCGCTGAAGCTGCTGGCCGAGGATGATCCGCTGCATGGCTGGCGGCAGCGCCTGCTCGACAGCTTCGACGGCATGCCGGGCAAGGCGGTCGGTTTTGCGGCTTAGGCGGCTGCCAGCTTCTCCGCCAGGTCGAGCAGCATCCAGTCGCTGCCCGGCAGGCCGGCGATGGAGATGCCGAGCGGACAGCCCTCCAGCTTTGCCAGCGGCAGGGTGATCTGCGGCATGCCGGTGAGGCCGCCGGGGCAGGTCAGCTTCAGCATGGCGGCACGGTAGGCGCCCTCGGCGGCCCCCGACAGGGTCTTCAGCGGCGCCGGGCCGCTGGAGGCCGGCAGGCACAGCACGTCGCCCGGCTGCAGGATCGCCGCCAGGCGCTGGCGCGCCTTCTCCCGCACCTTGCCGGCCTCGGCGACTTGCTCCGCTGTCACCTGCCGGCCGAGGTCGAAACGCTCGGCAATTTCCGGTGCCATTTTCGGCTGGGTCTTTGTGATCCACTCCCCATGCGCCTGCCAGGCCTCAAAGCCCTGGATCTGCCGGAAGGCGGCGAACCAGACATCGAATCCATCCGGGTTCAGCGTTGCGTAATGGCGCGGCCCGACCGCCGCGATCAGCTGGTCCACCAGCGGTTTCAGCGCGTCGCGCATTTCCGGCGCTACCAGGTCGAAGCAATCGGTGGCGATCATCAGCCTGCCGGCGGGGAAGCTCTCGCGCGGCCCCAGCAGCACCTCGCCGACGCGCGCCAGGGTGCGGGCGTCGCGGGTGAACCAGCCCACAACGTCGAAACTGTCGGCCAGTGGCACCAGCCCATCCTTCGCCACCCGCCCATGCGTGGTGCGGATGCCGTAGAGGCCGCAATTATTCGCCGGCACGCGCACCGATCCGCCGGTGTCGGTGCCGAGCGCGAAATCGACCAGCCCGCCCGCCACGGCGGCGGCGGAACCGCTGGAGGAGCCGCCGGGCAGCCGGTCGGGGCAGGCGGTATTCACCGGCGTGCCGTAATGCATGTTCACGCCGGCCAGGCTGTAGGCCAGCTCGTCGGTGATGGTCTTGCCGTGCAGGGCGGCGCCGGCGTCGAGCAGCTTGCTGACGGAGGAGGCAGTGGCGCCTGCCGGCTTGTGGGTCGCCAGCCAGTCGGGATTGCCGGCGCCGGTCACATGGCCTTCGATGTCGAACAAATCCTTCGCGGCGAAGCTGAGTCCGGAAAGCGGGCCGCCTTCCTTGCCCTCGATATGGATGTCGCCATGCGGGCAGAAGCAGCCGAGCCGGTTGTCCAGTGCCATCGTTCTCTCTGTGGTTGCGGGCGGAACAGGGGGGGACGGAATGGGGAGAGTGTGTCAGCAGCCCAGCTTGTCGGCCAGCTCAGTGAAGCTGCCGGCGGCGAGGTCGATGCCGGGTTCGACGGCCAGGTCCCGGGTCTGGCTGGGGCCATGCTCGGTCGGCCGGGCGATGAAGGCGGTGCGCAGGCCGCTTTTCGCGGCGGCATGCAGGTCGGCATTGTGCGCGGCCACCATCATGCATTCGGCCGGCGCCAGCCCCAGCAGTTCCGCCGCCGCCTCATAGGCGCGCGGCTGCGGCTTGTAGGCCCGCGCCACTTCCGCTCCCAGGATCATGTCCCAGGGCATGCCGGCGCGTTTGGCCATGTTCACCATCAGCGCGACATTGCCGTTCGACAGGGTGGCGATGATGAATTTGCGCTTCAGCCGGGTCAGCCCCTCTACCACGTCAGGCCAGGGGTCGAGCCGGTGCCAGGCGTGGTTCAGATGATCGATTTCCGCCGCGGCGATGCCGCTGACACCGAACCGGTCAAGCAGGGTAAGCAGGCTTTCGCGGTGCAGATCGTCCAGCTTCGTCCAGGGCCGGGCGCCGGTGCGCACCTGTTCCATCGAGGGCTGGTAGAGGCTGCGCCAGGCATCGGCGAAGGCCGGCCCGTCGAGCCCCAGCCCGTGCGACCGCGCGAAGGCGTCCACCTCACGGGCGATGCTGGTGCGCCAATCGACCACCGTTCCAAACACGTCGAACGTCAAGGCCCTGATTGCGGACACGTCCATCCCCACCCCCTTCTTCCAGCAAAGCCGCCCCGAATTTACCGCACTCTAGCGTCTGCCGCAGGGCCAATCTACGGCATGTTATGGGGTGACTCTACTGTTCTGCCTGAGTATTCTTCTTTAATCGGTTGATTTTAAGGTTAGAATCCTGTGTATTGCTCGAAGGGGGGCATGAGCAATGCGGATAGTGGCAATATTCATGGCGGCACTGGTTCTGGCCGGCTGCGGGATGACCGCGAAAGCGCCCGCACCTGCCGCGCCCGATGCCGGGTCTGGCAGTGCTGCCTTGCCGGGGCAGGAGGCGCATGCCCTGCGGCCCTATCCGGAGACGGATGAATTCCTGCAATGCGTGCCGTTCGCCCGCACGGTTTCCGGCGTGGAAATTTACGGCGATGCCTGGACCTGGTGGAAGCAGGCCGAGGGGCGCTATCGCCGTGGCAGGGAGCCCCGAATAGGTGCCGTGCTGGCACTTCGCCAGACCGGCCGGCTGCGTCTCGGCCATGTTGCGGTGGTCGTCGCGCGGATTGACGAGCGGCGTCTTCTGGTCAGTCACGCCAATTGGGGCGGCGATTCCCGCACCAGGGGTAAAATCCACACGCGCCAGCCAGTAATGGATGTCTCGCCGGCCAATGACTGGAGCCAGCTGCGCTTTATGAACACGCAAGGAACATTTGGCAGTGTCTATCCGGCACATGGTTTCATTTACCCGGAACAGGCGGTCGCTGCTCTGGGAAGATAATGGAAAATTGAGTTATGTAAAAATTTATGAAAATAAAAATGGGCGGTGTTGAATCTTCCGATTTTTCTAGTGAAGCAATTTTTCTTTTTGGAATTAACATTAGTTTAACGATTTACAACAATCCTGTTATCTTCACACGCGTCCTGTGTGTCCAATGATGGGGGACTCGATGTTTATGTGGAAGAAGGATGTTCATATCGAGCCGGGTATGCGGGTCGAGACTTTGAGCCGCTGGGGCGATACGAGCTGGATGATCGAGGGGGTCGTCAGCATCGAAGGCATTGCCCATGCCCGCTTGATGCCGGTTGATCCCGCCCGCGATTCGATCACCATCGCGGTTTCCGCTTTGGCCGACAAGCACCGCTTCCGGGTGCATCCGATGGCGGCTGTCGCCGGCTAGACTCTGTCTGTCTGCGCCGGATTGCATTGGCCCCGGCCGCGATAGGGCGGCGGGGGCTTGATCGGGTATTTCCCATCCCCTACATAAAGTATGGCGGTGCCAATCGGGCCGCCGGCTTCAGGCGCCGTTTACCGGGCCTTCTGAAGTCGTCTCAAGACCGTCTCGCTCATCGGGAGGAGGAAGGTCGTATGACGCGCATGACTGCATTCAACAGCCCGTTCCTGCTGGGCTTCGATCATTTCGAACGGGCGCTGGACCGTATCACCAAGGCGTCCACGGAAAGCTATCCCCCGTACAATATCGTGCAGACCGGCGCCAACAGCCTGCGGATCACGCTGGCTGTGGCCGGCTTTGGACCGGAGGCTCTGGAGGTTCTGGTCGAAGGCAACCAGTTGCAGATTCGCGGTCGCCAGAGCGAGGAGACGGAGCGGGTTTTCGTCCATCGCGGCATCGCCACCCGCCAGTTTCAGCGCAGCTTCATGCTTGCCGAAGGGATGAAGGTCAGTGCGGCGGCGCTGGGCAACGGGCTTCTGCACGTCGATCTGGAGCGCCCTGAACCGGAAACCAGGATTCAGCGCGTGGCGATCACGACGGCGTCTTAACCAATCGGCAGTGATTTGCCGGCAATATAGCGTTTCCGGGCCAGGCGACAGCCGCTTGCGTCAGGCAGCCCGGAAGAATATGGGATAGCGACCATGAACATGCTTCAGAAATTCCATCCGATGTCGAATCAGGACCTGGTCATGCTGGGTCTGAACGATGTGGCCTATATCCGCACGGTCCCCTCCCTGGAGGGGCAGTCGGGATTTGCCATTCACGCCGCCGACGGTACCGAGATGCTGGTCGTCGATAGCGTCGCACTGGCGATGGCGACGATCCGCCAGAACGATATGGAGCCGCTGCTGGTGCATTGACCGCAGCTCCGCCGGCCGGCGCGATACCCGGCCGGTGACGATATCAGGCTGCGCCGCCCTTCAGGAGTCGAGGCTGGTCAGGCGGCGTGGCTGGTCGGCGTCTGGGTCAGTACGGCATAGAGCCCGTCCGCCGTGTCGCATCCCCTCAGCTTGCTGCAGGTCGAACGATCACGCAGCAGCCGCGATACCCGCGCCAGCGCCTTCAGATGGTCCGCTCCCGCCGATTCGGGCGCCAGCAGCAGAAAGATCAGATCGACCGGCTCGTCGTCGATCGAATCGAAATCGATCGGCTTGTCCAGTCGCGCGAATATGCCGTAGAGCCGGGTCAGTTCCGGCAGCTTGCCATGCGGAATGGCAATGCCGTTGCCCACGCCCGTGGTGCCCAGGCGCTCGCGCTCCAGCAGCACTTCGAAGATGCGCCGCTCTTCCAGTCCGGTAAGCTCGGCAGCCTTACGCGCAAGCTCCTGCAAAGCCTGCTTTTTGCTGGTCGCCCGCAGAGAGGCGATCACAGCGTCCGGTGAGATCAGGTCCATGATTTCCATGCTTGAAACGGCCCCGTTGTCTGTTGCGGGGCGGGCACAGCCCGCCCGTTCCTACATCTGGGGATCGATCCACCCTATATTGCCGTCCTCACGCCGATAGACGACGTTCAGCCGGCCGTTTGAGGCAAGGCGGAACATCAGTACCGGCTTGCCCGCAAGATCCATCCGCATGGCCGCGTCGCGCGGCGTCAGCGTGGGGATTTCGGTCTTCATTTCGGCCACGATCAGCGCGTCGTCACCGACGGGCTCGGCCCCTTCCTCTTCCGGTTCGGGGGCCAGCACATAATGCTGTGCCGACAGAACCTCTCCGACCCTGGCCGCGTTCTTGTGGTGATCGCGCAGCCGCCGCTTGTAGCGGCGCAGCTGCTTGGCGACGCGGGTGCAGGCATTGTCGAAGGCGACATGGGCGTCATCCGCCTCGCCGCTGGCCTGCACGTCGATGCCGCGGCCGACATGCACATCGATATCGGCGGTGAACATCACCGCATCGCGTGACATGACAACCTTGGCTTCCAGCGCCGACCCGAAATACTTCTCGATCTCGGAACGCAGATTCTTGTCGATATGGTGACGCAAAGCGTCGCCGACGTCGATCTGCTTGCCCTTGACGGTGAGCTGCATAGAGCACCCCGTTTCTATGTTTATCCACTCCGCCGGTCCGCCGCCGATGCGGATTTTATCCGGCAGGAGGCGCGGACCATACTGCCCTCGCCTGAAGAGTCAAGCTTAGGCGGACCGGCCTGGCAAGGCCTTGACAAAAGCAAAAATTGGGTGTGCCGGATCACAGGCCAAGGCTTTTCTCCCGGCGGCGTTGAACAGATGAGGGAATGCGCATGGATTCCCGATACTTGGCGACGGTTCTTCTGGCGATATCGACGCCGCCCGTCTGCAAAATCTCGACGATCCGGTCATCCGACAGCACGGCGTCGGCAGGCTCCGCATCGATCAGCGTCTTGATGCGGAAGCGCACCGACTCGGCGGAATGGCTGGCCGCCCCGTCCATGGCCGAGATCGCGGCGCTGAAAAAGAACTTCAGTTCGAACACGCCGCGCGGGCTGGCGATGTATTTGTTCGCCGTCACCCGGCTGACGGTGCTTTCGTGCATGCCGATGGCATCGGCGATGTCGCGCAGTACCAGGGGGCGCAGATGGCCGATGCCGTGCCGGAAGAAGGCGTCCTGCTGGCGCACGATCTCGCCCGACACCTTGATGATGGTGGTGGCGCGCTGGTGCAGCGACTTCACCAGCCAGTTGGCCGATTGCAGCTGTTCGGACAGGTAATCCTTGTCCTCGCGGCGCAGGCCGCTGCGGCTGATGGCGGCATGGTAGCGCCGGTTGACCAGCACGCGCGGCAGGGTGTCGCTGTTCAGCTCGATCTCCCAGCCGCCATCGGCGGTCGGGCGCATCAGCACATCGGGGATCAGCGTCGGCGGTGCCTCGCGCTCGAAGCGCTCTCCGGGCTTCGGATTCAGCGCCTTGATCTCGGTGACCATGTCGCCGAGATCCTCGTTATCGACGCCACACAGGCGGCGCAAGGCGCTGAGATCGCGCTTGGCCAGCAGTTCCAGATTGTCGAGCAGCGCCTGCATTGCCGGGTCCAGCCGGTTCTTCTCGCGCAGCTGCAGGGCAAGGCATTCCTTCAGCGAGCGGGCGAAGATGCCGGGCGGGTCCAGCCGCTGCAGCCGGTCCAGTACCGCCTCCACCTGCTCCAGCGTGCATCCCAGCGCCTCGGCGATGGCCTCGCAGCCGGTGGTGAGCCAGCCGCAATCATCCAGCTGCCCGATCATGTAGCTGGCGATGGCGCGGTCCAGCGGGGCGGCGAAATCGGCGCCGACCTGTTCGTTCAGATGTTCGGACAGGCTTTTCTCCGAGGCCAGCGTGCGGTCGCGCAGATCCTCCTCGTCGCTGAAATCGCCGCCGCCGCCGGAGGTCTTCCAGTTCAGCGATTCGCCGCCGCTGCCCTCGCCGGTATATTCGTTGCTGCTCCAGAGGTTGGAGTCGCCGGCGTCGGAATCGAGCGGGCCGTCGCCCTCGCCGGGCAGGGTGTCGCCGCCGGCGAGTACGGCGGTGTCCTGACGGTCGGAGGAGAGTTGGGGCGTGTCGTCACGGTCGAGATCGGCGTCGATGCCGCCCTCGATGCGGACGTCGCCATCGCCATCGTCACGCTCCAGCAGCGGGTTCTGCTCGATCTCGCGTTCGATATAGTCGGCCAGTTCCAGATTCGAGAGCTGCAGCAGCTTGATCGCCTGCTGCAGTTGCGGCGTCATCACCAACGCCTGCGACTGTCTGAGGTCTAACCGCTGCGCCAATGCCATGACCGTTCCGTCCCGTCCGACCGGTTACGCTTGCATCACAAGCTGAACCGTTCCCCGAGATAGACCCGGCGAACGTCGGCATCGTCCACGATCTCGGAAGGCACGCCTTCCATCAGCACCCGCCCATCATGCAGGATATAGGCGCGATCCACGATCTCCAGCGTCTCGCGCACATTATGGTCGGTGATCAGCACCCCGATCCCCCGGTCCTTCAGATGCGAGACCAGGTCGCGGATATCGCCCACCGCAATCGGGTCGATGCCGGCCAGCGGTTCGTCCAGCAGGATGAAGCTGGGCCGCGAGGCCAGCGCCCGGGCGATCTCGACGCGCCGGCGTTCACCGCCGGACAGCGCCATCGCCGGCGTGCGGCGCAGATGCGAGATGGAGAATTCCGCCAGCAGTTCGTCGAGCTGCTCCTCGCGCCGCGCCGGGTCGGCCTCCACCACCTCCAGCACCGCGCGGATGTTCTGCTCGACGGTCAGGCCGCGGAAGATCGAGGCCTCCTGCGGCAGGTAGCCGATGCCGAGGCGGGCGCGGCGATACATCGGAAGCTCGGTGATGTCCTCGCCATCCAGGGCAATGGTGCCATAGTCCGGCGCGATCAGGCCGGTGATGATGTAGAAGCAGGTGGTCTTGCCGGCGCCGTTCGGCCCCAGCAGGCCAACCGCCTCGCCGCGCTGCACGGAGACGCTGACGCCGCGCAGCACCGGGCGCTTCTTGTACTGCTTGCCCAGATTGACGGCGGACAGGCCCCGGTTGTCGGCGATCAGGCGCGGGCCTCCGGCGATGCCGCCGGTCTCGCTGCCTGCGGTCTCGCTGTCGGCGGCTGATCTGGGGCCGTTCTGGTTCATCGCCGTCCCTTCTCTATCCTACTGTGTCCTGCGACCGGGCAGCGAACTGCCCTCCTGCGGCACGAAAATTCCTTTCACACGGCCATCCCCGCCCTGGCCGGCCAGCAGCCGGCTGACGCCGGTGCGCAGATTCACCTCGGCGCGCTGGCCGTTCAGCTGATTCCGGCCCTGGGTGATCTTTACGTCTCCCGTGAGAACCGCTGTCTCCCTGGCGACAGTATAGACAGCTTGCCGGCTGCGCGCGATTTCGTTTGGCGTGGTGATGACGACATTTCCGTCGGCATCGACGCGGGTTAGCTGCTGCTTGCCGTCCTTGCCCTCGGCGAAGCGGGCGGTCAGCGTGTCGGCGCGGATCGTCCGGTCACCGCGCGTGGCGACCGCATCGCCGACCGCGACGGCCATCTTCTCCTGCTGGAAATAGTCGATGCGTTCGCGCGCGGTGACCGTGTCCTCGGCGGAAACCAGCCGCAAATCCTGGCCGGTCAGGCGCATCCGCTGGCTGTCGAGATCATAGACGGCGCGGTCGCCATAGGCGGTTTCCGTCGGCGAGGCGATGCGTACATTGCCGTCGGCTTCCAGCTGGAAAATCTCGGTGCTGCCATCCGCCGCCTCGCGGTAGGTCGCGATCAGCCTGTCGGCATGCACGGTGACCTCGCCCTGTGTGGCCCTGGCATTGCCGCGCGCGATGTACTGACGGGCGTCGCGCAGCCATTCAATGCCGTTCTCGGCTTCCACCGTTACCGGCCCGTCGCCGCCGCCGATGGTGGACAGCGATTGCGCCCGCACCGGCGCCGGAACGAGAAGAACGGAAAGGCAGAACAGCAGGGCGAGCAGGAGCGAGGGAACGGGCAGTCTGACGGGTGTCGGCATTGTCGGAATCATCCTCCCGCCGCGGGATACATGACGAGGCGCGCCTTGCCGGTGAACAGGATGCGCGCGCCCTGGTCGAGAATCTGGAAGCCCTCTGCCTCGACATCGCCCAGCGGCCCTTGTCCGGTGACGGTTTGTTCACCGGATGCGGTGCCGGCCTTCAGGTCGATCAGGGCCGATTCGGAGCGGAACTCGTAGCCGGAATCATGGAAGATGTTCACGGCCCCCTTCAGGTCAATCGACTGCTGGCCCCGATGATACAGGCCGTCGCTGGCGGTCAGCGCAACCCAGGTGCCATCCTGCAGCGCGATGTCTGCCTTGGGATGGTCGAGTGCCACCAGATCGGCATTGCCGCTGGATTGCGTGGCGGCGTCGGCGGTAACGGTGAAGGGCTGGTTGCGGTTGTCGGTGCCGACATAGCGTGGGTTCACCATGCGCAGCGTCTCCGCGTCGCGCTGGTCGATGCGCACCGCGTTCAGCCGGAAGCGCCCATCGTCGGAGATCAGTTCCGGCCAGGCGATGACCAGCCCGACCAGCACCACCGCGATCGAGGGCAGCAGGACTTTCATCAGGAACACCATGCGGCTGTAGCCAGCCACCGGCAGGCGGCGCACGCGCCGGCCCTTCGGCGGCGGCGGGGCCGGCCAATCGGCGCTTCCGTCCTCATTGGTGTGGGTCTGGCTGCTCACAATCTCCCCTGGGACTTCCCCGGACTTCATCTTGCTTGGCGGGTCCGGTCATGCATCTGGCATCCCGCTTGCAGGGTGCCACAAGCGGATTATGGGCGGCTGTGCCAAACGGGTCAACGAAGCCGCAGATATGGCGCTTCCCCGGTGCCGGACCAAGGGCCGGCCGGAACGCGGTCGCTCAGTGCGAGAAAATATCTTCTTCCGCCCAGCCGCTGAGGTCGAGCACGGCCCGGGTTGGCAGGAAGCGGAAGCAGGCCGCGGCGATCTCCTGCCGGCCCTCGCGCGCCAGCCGCTCGTCCAGCACCGCCTTCAGCCTGTGCAGGTGCAGGACGTCGGAAGCCGCGTAGGCAAGCTGCTCCTGGGTCAGCTCAGCCGCCCCCCAGTCGGAGGATTGCTGCTGCTTCGACAGGTCGATGCCCAGCAATTCCCGGCACAGATCCTTCAGCCCGTGGCGGTCCGTATAGGTGCGCACCAGCTTGGAGGCGATCTTCGTGCAGTAGAGCGGGGTTGTCTCGACGCCCAGATAGTGCCGGAACACGGCAATATCGAAGCGGGCATAATGGAACAGCTTGGTGATTTTGGGGTCGGCCAGCAGCCGCTTCAGATTGGGCGCATCATACTGTTCCAGCGCGAACTGAACCAGATGGCTTTCGCCATCGCCGGCCGAAAGCTGGACCAGGCACAGCCGATCGCGACCGGGGCGCAGGCCCATGGTTTCGCTGTCGATGGCGACGCAGCTGCCGAGGTCGAGACCGTCGGGCAGGTCGCCTTTATGAAGATGGATTGTCAACAGTACCTCCGGTCTCTGTCCGGCTGGCGCCGAGATCATGACCGCCGGCCTGTTTATGCCAGCTTCCCTTGCCGCATTCAGCAAGAGATGGTGCCCAGGAGAAGACTCGAACTTCCACGACCTTTCGGCCACAGGTACCTGAAACCTGCGCGTCTACCAATTCCGCCACCTGGGCACGGCTTGGAGCGCCGTAAAATCGAGAAGAGCGGGGCTTCTGTCAATACGATTCTGCATGGTTCCGCAAAATCTTTCCGGCCCGTTGTGCGGCCCCCGCCAAATAGGCGGCAAATAGATGGTCCGGGTCGATTTACCTGCCGGGGCCGGTGTAGTATTAGGGGGCGCACGGGATGCGCCCCGGCAATGTGTGGGGGGCACCCGCCAGGCTGAGGAATAGGCAATGAGCGATAAGGTGGTGACGGTTTTCGGCGGCTCGGGCTTTATCGGTCGCTATGTCGTCCAGCGGTTGGCCAAGACCGGCGTGCGCGTCAATGTCGCGGTGCGCCATGTCGAGCGTGCGAAATTCCTGAAGCCGATGGGCAATGTCGGCCAGATCACGCCGATCAGCTGCGACATCACAGACGCGGACTCGGTCGCCGGTGCCGTACAGGGCGCTGACGCGGTCATCAACCTGGTCGGCATCCTGTACCCGTCGGGTCACGGCCACGGTTTCGACGACGTGCATCATCAGGCTGCCCGGACCATCGCCGAGGCCGCGAAGGCGGTCGGCGCCAGGGCGCTGGTCTATCTCTCGGCCATCGGCGCCGATGCCGACTCGGACTCGGCCTATGCCCGCTCCAAAGCGGCGGGCGAGGCGGCGGTTCGCGAGGTTTTTCCGGAAGCCACGATCCTGCGCCCCAGCATCGTGTTCGGGCCGGAGGATGCGTTCTTCAACCGGTTCGGCGCCATGGCGCGGCTGTCGCCGGCGCTGCCGCTGATCGGAGGCGGCCATACGTTGTTCCAGCCGGTCTATGTCGGCGATGTGGCGGATGCGGTGCTGCGCGCCCTGTCGGATACCAAGGCGCAGGGCAAGACCTACGAACTGGGCGGGCCCAAGACCTACAGCTTCAAGGCACTGATGGAAGTCATGCTGGCGACCATCGGGCGCAGCCGGCTGCTGGTGCCGGTGCCATTCTGCGTTGCGGACATCCAGGCCGCCGTCCTGCAGCTGCTGCCGGTGCCGCCGCTGACCCGTGACCAGGTGACGCTGCTGAAGCACGACAATGTGGTGGCCGAGGGCGCGCTGACGCTGGCCGATCTGGGCATCGAGCCGACCACGCTGGAGGTCATCCTGCCGGCCTATATGGAGCGCTTCCGCCGGGATGGGCATTACAGCCGGTACACGGGGGTAACGCCTAGAGATAGATCAGCGCCAGCAGGGCAGCCCCCAGCAGCAGCCGATACACCACGAAGGGCGTGAAGCTGGCCCGGCGCAGCCAGCGCATCATCAGCGCGATGGCGATCAGCGCCGAGACGAAGGCCAGCCCCGCACCGATCAGCGCGTCCATGGTCAGGCTGGCATCGCCGGCCTTTGCGAGATCCAGCGCTGCGAGCAGCCCGGCGCCGGCAATCACCGGAATCGACATCAGCATCGAAAAGCGGGCGGTGTCGGCGCGCTCGTACCCCAGGAACCGCGCCGCCATCATGGTCACGCCGGACCGGCTGGCACCGGGGATGAAGGCCAGCACCTGCGCCAGGCCAAGCAGCAGCGCCGTGCCGGCGGTCATATGTTCGATCCGCCGCAGGGTCATGCCGACCCTGTCCGCGATATAGAGCAGCACGCCGAAGCCGATGGTCGCCCAGGCGATCACCTCGACGCTGCGCAGCAGGTCGCCGGCATATTTATGCAGCAGATAGCCGGCGAGGACGGCCGGGATTGTGGCGACGATCAGGTGCCCGATCATGCGCTGGCCTGCGGTGCGCTTGCCGCGCAGCGCCAGCCCCGCACCGCGCAGCATCTCCCAGAGGTCGCGCCAGAAATACAGCATCACCGCCAGCAGCGTGCCGACATGCACCGCGACGTCGAGCAGCAGCCCCTGATCCTCCCAGCCGGTGACATAGGGCACCAGGATCAGATGCGCCGAGGAGCTGACCGGGAGAAATTCAGTAATGCCCTGGACCAGGGCCAGGACGATCAGGTGGAACAGCGGCAAGTGAGCACCATGCACGCGAGGGTAAGGGGCGCGGCAGTCTCGCGCGCCCACAGGCGGCTGACTGTATAGCATTTCGGAATCCATCTCTCAGTGCGAAAAATAGGTCATTTGTGAGCCCTATTTACAAATGACGGAGAGGCCGAAAGATTCTTTCTCGACCGGGAAAGGATGAGTTTCCTGAAAATAGGTAATTTATCGGACCTATTTTCTATTTTTTGCTCGCCAAGGCTGGGCCACGCGCGTATAGCAGACCTCCGGACCGGTGCCCGCGATGGCGCCGGAGGCAAGGTGCGCGCGTCGGCAAAGGGGCGCGGGCCGAGAAAAGCGCCGAGAAAAGCGAGGGAGAGCCAGCCCATGGCCAGCAAGATGCTGAAATTCGTCACCGTGCCGCAGCACATGCCTGACAAGCGGGGTGTCGATGCGCGCCGGCAGGATTTCCAGGAAATCTATTCCCGCTTCGAGCCGAAGGATGCCGCGGAACAGGCAGCGCGCTGCTCGCAGTGCGGCGTGCCGTTCTGCCAGATTCACTGCCCGCTGCAGAACAACATCCCCGATTGGCTGATGCTGACCGCCGAAGGGCGCCTGGAGGAGGCCTACGAGGTATCCTCGGCGACCAACAACATGCCGGAAATCTGCGGCCGTATCTGCCCGCAGGACCGGCTGTGCGAGGGCAATTGCGTCATCGAGAAGGGCTTCAACTCGGTCACCATCGGCTCGGTCGAGAAATACATCACCGACACCGCCTGGGAAAAAGGCTGGGTGAAGGTGCCGAAGCCGCGCCGCGAGCTGGAGCAGTCGGTCGGCATCATCGGCGCCGGCCCGGCCGGCATGGCGGCGGCGGAACAGCTGCGCAAGAAGGGCTACCAGGTCCATATCTACGACCGCTATGACCGTGGCGGCGGGCTGATGATCTATGGCATCCCCGGCTTCAAGCTGGAGAAGGATGTGGTCGAGCGCCGCACTAAGCTGCTGCAGGATGCCGGCATCGTCTATCACTTCAATTGCGATATCGGCCGCGACGTCACCATGGATGAACTGCGCGAGCGCCACGACGCCGTGCTGATCGCCACCGGCGTCTATAAGGCGCGCGACATCAAGCTGCCGGGTGTCGGGCTGGGTAATATCGTGCCGGCGCTGGATTATCTGGTCGCCTCCAACCGCAAGGGGCTGGGCGACGAGGTGCCGGCCTATGACGATGGCTCGCTGAACGCGGCGGGCAAGAATGTCGTGGTCATCGGCGGCGGCGACACGGCGATGGATTGCGTGCGCACCGCGGTGCGCCAGGGTGCGAAATCGGTGAAGTGCCTCTATCGCCGCGACCGGGCCAACATGCCGGGCAGCCAGCGTGAGGTTCACCACGCCGAGGAAGAAGGCGTGGAGTTCGTCTGGCTGGCCGCGCCCGAAGCCTTTGTCGGCGACGGCACCGTCTCCGGCGTGCGCGCCATCCGCATGCATCTGGGCGTGCCCGACGCCACCGGCCGGCAGACGCCGCAGCCGATCGAGGGCTCGTCGGAGACGCATCCGGCCGACCTCGTCATCAAGGCGCTGGGCTTCGACCCGGAAGACCTGCCGGTGCTGTTTGGCGCGCCGGGCCTGGAGGTGACGCGCTGGGGCACGGTGAAGGTCAATCACCGCACCATGATGAGCAAGCTGGATGGCGTGTTTGCCGCCGGCGACATCGTGCGCGGCGCCTCGCTGGTCGTGTGGGCCGTGCGCGATGGCCGCGACGTGGCCGAGAGCATTCACAAGCACATCACGGCCAGGCTCGCCGGCGAGTCGGCGGAACAGCCGGCGGACGTGAAGAAGGCGGGCGGCAAGCCGCTCGCCATGGCATCCTGAGGGAGGGCCGGACAGTGGGCATTGAGAAGATTACGCAGGACAGCGGCCAGCAGTTCGTTTCCGAATATCGCCGCAACGCCGAGCATCTGGCCGATACCGGCCTGTACGATCCGGCTGACGAGCATGATGCCTGTGGCGTCGGTTTTGTCACCGCGCTGGATGGCACCGCGCGCCGCGATGTGGTCGAGGCCGGCATCAACGCGCTGAAGGCGGTCTGGCACCGCGGCGCTGTCGATGCCGATGGCAAGACCGGCGACGGCGCTGGCATCCATATCGAGATTCCGCAGGATTTCTTCCGCGAGGTGGTGGAGCGTCTGGGCTTCCGGACCGACAGCACGCGCATGGCGGTCGGCCAGGTGTTCCTGCCGCGCACCAGCTTCGACCAGCAGGAAACCTGCCGCTCCATCGTCGAGACCGAAATCCTGAATTTTGGCTACACTATCTATGGCTGGCGCCAGGTGCCGATCAGCATCGAGGTGATCGGCGAAAAGGCGAACGCGACCCGCCCGGAGATCGAGCAGATCATGATCTGCAACTCCAAGGGCGTGCCGGAGGCCACCTTCGAACGCGACCTCTACATCATCCGCCGCCGCATCGAAAAGCGGGTGCTGGAAGCGCACATCACCGAATTCTACATCTGCTCGCTGTCGTGCCGCTCGATCATCTACAAGGGCATGTTCCTGGCCGAGCAGCTGACGATCTTCTATCCCGACCTGCTGGACGGGCGCTTTGTGTCGCGCTTTGCGATTTATCACCAGCGCTATTCGACCAACACCTTCCCGACCTGGCGCCTGGCCCAGCCGTTCCGCGTGCTGGCGCATAATGGCGAGATCAATACGGTGAAGGGCAACATCAACTGGATGATGTCGCACGAGACGCGCATGGCCGCGCCCGCCTTCGGCGATCATGGCGAGGATCTGAAGCCGGTCATCCAGTCCGGCAGTTCCGACTCGGCGGCGCTCGATGCGGTGTTCGAGCTGCTCTGCCAGGCCGGCCGCGAGCTGCCCATGGTGAAGACCATGATGATGCCGGAAGCCTGGGGCGAGCACACCGACCTGCCACAGGCGGTGAAGGACATGTACGCCTACTGCAACTCGGTGATGGAGCCGTGGGACGGCCCGGCCGCCATTGCCGCCTGCTTCGGCGACTGGGTGATTGGCGGCATGGACCGCAACGGCCTGCGCCCGATGCGCTATACCATCACCGGCGACAAGCTGCTGATCGCCGGCTCCGAGACCGGCATGGTGAAGGTCGATGAAAGCCGCGTCATCGAGAAGGGCCGGCTTGACCCCGGCGAGATGATCGGCATCGATCTGGCCAATGGCCGGGTCTTCCATGACGGGCAGCTGAAGGATCATCTGGCGGGCAAGCGTCCGTTCGGCGACTGGATCGCCGGGTCGGTGAAGCTGGATAAGCTGATCCGTGGCGACCAGAGCGAGCCGGCCTATCTGTCGCGCGAGGAGCTGCGCCGCCGCGAGGTCACCTATGGCTGGTCGCTGGAGGATCTGGAACTGATCCTGCAGCCGATGGTCGAGGATGCGAAGGAGGCCGTCGGCTCGATGGGCGACGACACGCCGGTCGCGGTGCTGTCGCACACCTATCGCGGGCTGCATCATTTCTTCCGGCAGAATTTCAGCCAGGTCACGAACCCGCCGATCGACAGCTTGCGCGAACGCCGGGTGATGACGCTGAAGACCCGCCTCGGCAATCTCGGCAACATCCTCGACGAGGACCCGACCCAGTGCCAGCACCTGCTGCTGGAAAGCCCGGTGCTGTCCAGCGCCGAGTTTGAGGCGATGCGCGCCTATATGGGCGACATGGCGGTCGATATCGACTGCACCTTCGATGCCGCCGAGGATGGCGAGGAGGCGCTGCGTCAGGCCATCACCCGTATCCGCCGCGAGGCGGAGGAGGCGGTGCGCGGCGGCTGTGCCCATGTGATCCTGTCCGACGAGGCGATGAACGACGACCGCGCGGCGATCCCGATGATCCTGGCGGTCGGCGCGGTGCACAGCCATCTGGTGCGGCAGAATCTGCGCACCTTCACCTCGCTGAACGTGCGCTCGGGCGAATGTCTCGATGTGCATTACGTCGCGGTGCTGATCGGTGTCGGCGCCACCACGGTGAATGCCTATCTGGCGCAGGAGGCCATCGCCGACCGCCATGCCCGCGGCCTGTTCCCGGGCATGAGCCTTGAGGAATGCGTGCGGCGCTACAAGAAGGCGCTGGACGAGGGGCTGCTGAAGATCATGTCCAAGATGGGCATCTCGGTGCTGTCCAGCTATCGCGGCGGCTATCATTTCGAGGCCATCGGCCTGTCGCGCGCGCTGGTCGCCGAATTCTTCCCCGGCATGCCCAGCCGGATTTCCGGCATCGGCCTGCCCGGCATCCAGCGCCAGGTTCTGGCGCAGCATGCACGCGGCCATGCCGAGGATTTCTCCGCCCTGCCGGTCGGCGGTCTCTACCGCTTCCGCCAGCGCGGCGAGACCCACGCCTTCGAGGGCTCGCTGATCCATATGTTGCAGCACGCCTGCGACAATGACAGCTACTCGACCTACCGGAAATACGCCGAGACCGTGCGGCAGATGCCGGCGGTCAGCCTGCGCGACCTGCTGGATTTCCGGCCGCAGAAGGAGGCGATCCCGGTCGATGAGGTCGATTCCATCACCGAAATCCGCAAGCGGCTGGTCGCCCCTGGCATCTCGCTGGGCGCGCTTGGCCCGGAGGCGCACGAGACGCTGTCTATCGCTATGAACCGGATCGGCGCCAAGTCCGATTCCGGCGAGGGTGGCGAGGATCCGGCACGCTACAAGCCGCGGCCGAACGGCGACAATCCCAGCTCCGCGATCAAGCAGATCGCCTCGGGCCGGTTCGGCGTGACCGCGGAATATCTGAACAATTGCCGCGAGATCGAGATCAAGATGGCGCAGGGCGCCAAGCCCGGCGAGGGCGGCCAGCTGCCCGGCATGAAGGTTACCGGCCTGATTGCCCGGCTGCGCCATTCCATGCCCGGCGTCACGCTGATCAGCCCGCCGCCGCATCACGACATCTACTCGATCGAGGATCTGGCGCAGCTGATCTACGATCTGAAGCAGATCAACCCGGAAGCCAAGGTCTGTGTGAAGCTGGTGGCGCGCAGCGGCATCGGCACCATTGCCGCCGGCGTCGCCAAGGCGAAAGCCGACACGATCCTGATCTCCGGCCATTCCGGCGGCACCGGCGCCAGCCCGCAGACCTCGATCAAATATGCCGGCATCCCCTGGGAGATGGGGCTGTCGGAGGTGCATCAGGTGCTGACGCTGAACCGGCTGCGCCACCGCGTGACGCTGCGCGTCGATGGCGGCATCAAGACCGGCCGCGACGTGGTGATCGCCGCGATGCTGGGGGCCGAGGAATTCGGCCTCGGTACCGCCTCGCTGGTGGCGATGGGCTGCCTGATGGTGCGGCAGTGCCATTCCAACACCTGCCCGGTCGGCATCTGCACCCAGGATGACGAGCTGCGCGCCAAGTTCGCCGGCACGCCGGAGAAGGTGGTGAACCTGTTCAGCTTCGTCGCCGAGGAGGTACGCGAGATTCTGGCCTCGCTGGGCGTGAGCACACTGAACGATATCGTTGGCCGGTCCGACCTGCTGGCCCAGGTCAATCGCGGATCGTCGGATGTCGATGCGCTGGATCTGAACGCCATTCTGGCGCAGGCCGATCCCGGCGATTATCCGCGCTACTGCACGCTGGAAGGCCGCAACGAGGTGCCCGACACGCTGGACGCCAAGATGCTGGGGGATGCCAAGCCGTTCCTGAAGGATGGCGAGAAGATGCAGCTCACCTACAACATCTCCAACACGATGCGCGCCATCGGCACGCGGCTGTCCAGCCATATCGTGCGCAAATACGGGATGACGGGGCTGCAGCCGGGGCATCTGACGGTGCGTCTGCGCGGCTCGGCCGGTCAGTCGCTCGGCGCCTTTGCCGTGCAGGGCATCAAGCTGGAAGTGTTCGGCGACGCCAATGACTATGTCGGCAAGGGCCTGTCGGGCGGCGCCATCGTGGTGCGGCCGATGACCTCCAGCCCGCTGGTGACCAACGAGAACACGATCATCGGCAATACCGTGCTGTATGGCGCCACGGCGGGCACGCTGTACGCCGCCGGCCAGGCGGGCGAACGTTTTGCCGTGCGTAATTCCGGCGCGGAGGCGGTGGTCGAAGGCTGCGGCTCCAATGGCTGCGAATACATGACCGGCGGCACCGTCGCCATTCTTGGCCCGGTCGGCGACAATTTCGCCGCCGGCATGACCGGGGGCATGGCCTTCATCCATGATAGCGACGGCTCTTTCGAGCGCCGGGTGAATCCGGAGACGGTCATCTGGCAGCGGCTGGAATCGCCGTACTGGACGGATGTTCTGAAGGCGCTGATCCGCCGCCATGCCGAGGCGACCCACTCGGCCTTCGCCGAGCGGCTGCTGATCGACTGGCAGCTGGAGGCGGGCAGCTTCTGGCAGGTCGTGCCGAAGGAGATCTTGAACAAGCTGCCGCAGCCGCTGTCGGCCGAGCCGGCCGAGCTGCGGGCGTAACCAGCGCATGCTCCGACTGTATGATTATCCCGATTCCGGCAACGGCTATAAGGTCCGGCTGCTGCTGGCCAAGCTGGGGCTGGCCTACACGCTGGTCGAGCTGGACATCCTGAAGGGCGCAAGCCGGACCAAGGATTTCCTGGCGAAGAACCCGAATGGCCGCGTCCCGGCGCTGGAACTGGAGGATGGCACGGTCATCGCCGAATCGAACGCCATCCTCTATTACCTGGCGGAAGGCACGCGCTTCTGGCCGGAAGACAGGCTGGCGCGCGCCCAGGTGCTGCACTGGATGTTCTTCGAGCAGTACAGCCACGAGCCCTATATCGCCGTGCTGCGCTTCTGGTACCGGCACGGGCCGATGGATGCGGCAAGGCGGGCGCAGGAATCGGACAAGCGGGCACGGGGCGAGGCGGCGCTGGAGGTGATGGAGCGGCATTTGCTCAGCCGCTCCTACTTCGTCGGCACTTCCATGACCATCGCCGACATCGCGCTCTATGCCTATACCCATGCGGCGGCGGATGGCGGTTTCAACCTGTCGCATTATCCGGCGATCCGGCTCTGGCTCGACCGCATTGCCACCGATCACGGCCATGTGCCGATGCTGCCGGAGGATTACGTGCCGGAACGGCTGGGCTGAGTTTTAACGTTCCGCCAGCGCCCGGCCGGTGGGGCGCGCATCCGCGATTTCCCGGATCAGCTTTTTCAGCAGTGCCCGGTTCAGGTCGGCCCGGCTTTCCGCCACCTCGACAAAGGCGCCGAAACCGCCGATCACATCGCGCCGGTAATGCTCGTCCAGCGGCATGCCGCCGGGGCCGCGCAGCATGCCGTCCTTGTTGTTGATGGCCAGCGCGTTGATGGTGATGTCCTCGTCGATGGCCTCGGCACGGATGCGTTCCAGCGGCATGCCGCCGATCTGCGGCCCGTCGCCCGACACGTCGATCACCTTGCGCGGTGCCACAAGGCCGCTCTCGCGCATCAGCGCCGCGGAATAGGCAATGGCATTGGAGATCGAGTTGTAGCCGAAGGCCTTGCGCGGGGCGGCGAGGATGTCGGCGGCGAATGCATCGGCGCTGGCCTGGTCGCGGATCACTGTCCAGTCGACGATGATGTGCTGCGAGGTGGGGGCGCCCCATTCGATCATCGCCACCGCGATCGACCCGCCATAGCCGGACTGGATCGCCGCCACCACGCGCGGGTCGCTGATCGCGGCGGCATAGCCTTCGCGCTGCAGCTTGAACTCGTCTTCGTCGATGGAGCCGGAGCCGTCAGCGGCCAGCACCAGCAGCAGATCCGGATTGTCGGCCCTGGCCGACGTCGGCGCGGCGAGGAGGCAGAACATTGTCATCAGGGCAAGGAAACAGCGTCGTGCGAACCGGGCCATGCGCCGTTTTCCTCTCTGCCGTGCGCCAAGGAACGATTGCGTGCATATTAGCAGATGGCGCGCGACGGCATGAGGTCAAGGCCAGCGGTTTGACCCGGCGCTTTGGAATGCCTATATCCGGCCATAAGAAACAGGAGAAGCGGATATGGTCGTGGTGATCTTCGAGGTGTATCTCGACCCGGCGAAGGGTGATCGCTATTTCGAGATCGCCGCCGGCCTGCGCAAGGAGCTGGACCAGGTGGATGGTTTCATCTCGGTCGAGCGTTTCAAGAGCCTGGTGACCGAGAACAAGTACCTGTCGCTGTCCACCTGGCGCGACGAGCAGGCGGTCGAGGCGTGGTACAAGGTGGCCAACCACAAGAAGGCGCAACAGGAGGGTATCGAATTGCTGTTCACCGATTACCGCATCCGTGTCGCCGGCGTGTTCCGCGACTATGACATGGCCGTTGGCCGGCCCCGGATGGCCCTATGAGGACCGCCCCATGAAGACTATCGCCGCCGCCCTTCTTCTCGCCGTCGCGCTGTCCGCCGGCATGGCGGAGGCGCAGCAGCGCCGGGAAAGGCCGCCGGTGTACGATACCGGCAGCAATGTGCTGCTGCGCTCCAACGCGCCCTTCTGGGAGGTTGGGCGGCTGTCGGAAATGTACTCCACCCTCTGCGCCGCCGGTCAGTTCAACCAGGTGCGCAAGAATGAAAGGGCGCTGGAATTCGTCGGCCGGGGCGGCAATACCGTGCTGGGTGTCGCCAAGGGAACCGGCTGGAATCTCTATGATCCGCAGGGCCGGGCCGAGCGGGAGGCGGATTATTTCTTCCGCAATGACGGCACCACGGCCTGCGAGGTCTATTATTACAAGCCGGATCCGAACCGCCCGAAACAGAACGATCCGCTGCAGCGATAGGCTGGTGCTGACCCTCAGCCTGCCCTGATGCCGTAGGGTGCTGCCCAGGCGAGGCCCGCCGGTGTGCCGTCCGGGCAGCGATATTCGAAACCGATCCAGCCGCCATAGCCAAGCGCGTCGATCTCCGCCAGCAGCCAGGGATAATTCACCTCGCCCTGGTCCGGCGATACCCGCGCCGGCGGCCCGGCGATCTGGATATGGCCGACCAGCGCCAGCACGCCCTCCAGACGGCGCAGCACGTCGCCCTGCTGCACCTGCGTGTGGTAGCAGTCGAATTGCAGCCGCACGGCGGGATGGCCGACCGCTTCGACGATCTCCGCCCCCTGCTCGGCGCGGTTCAGGAAATAGCCGGGCTGGTCATGCCCGTTCAGCGGCTCGATCAGCAGCGTGACGCCGCGCCTTTGCGCTTCCGGGGCGGCGCGGCTCAGATTGGCGATCAGCGTATCGCGCGCCGGTGCGCTGGCGGGATCGATGCGGCCGGACAGCACATGGATGCGCCCCGCCCCGATGGCAGCGGCATAATCCAGCGCCTGCCCGATCTCCGCCTCGAAGACCGCCTCTTCGCCGGGCAGGGCGGCATGGCCCATCGTGCCTTTCTCCGGGTCGGTCGGACTGTTGATCAGCACCGCCTCCACCCCCGC
>Ga0114898_1000447_pt1 | contig 32435 bp, 33 predicted proteins | sample Malvired_Geostar_FD_83496 | JGI IMG/M metagenome (GOLD analysis project Ga0114898, IMG submission 83496) | Marine viral communities from the Global Malaspina Expedition - Malaspina viral metaG DeepMed_Geostar | ecosystem: Environmental > Aquatic > Marine > Oceanic | place: Mediterranean Sea...
GAAATAAACTCGGTGAAAAGCCCGCCCGCCGCGGCCCAAAGCATCGGCCCGGTAGGCAGCTCGATCGGGTCGGACAGCCGCATCGCACCCATTACGATCACGATGAGCGCCATGCCCAGAAGGAAGCCGCCATTGACGAGCGCTCCGATAATCTCGGCGCGGTACCAGCCGAAACTGCGATCCTCGTCGGCGGGGCGGCGGGCAAGCTTGGCGGCGACGATCGCGACTAGTACGCCACCCACCGCCGAGAAGGTGTGGAAGGCATCGGAAATCACCGCGATCGAGCCCGTCCAGAGGCCGATGCCCATCTCGATCACGAAATAGATGCCGGTCAGCCAAGCCGAGATCACCATTCCCCGTCCGCTTGACGGCATGTGGCCGGCATGGCCGCTATGGGCTTGGCTCATTGATTCTATCCTCTCTTCACGTACTCTTTGACTACAAAGTTCTGCGTTCATTTCGCGCCACGGCGAGGCAGACGCTCCCGCGGCTACCACCGGCTTCAGCGTGAAAGGATCCAGGATCGTTGCATCGCATCAGACGACCTGTCACTCCCCTCTTCGAGATCAGCCCCTATCTCATCCCTTGATTGGACGGGACAGGGGTAAATTCGCAGAAACTCGAGAGTTATTGCCAATTGATCTGTCGCTACTGTCGATTCCAAGTAAATTCTTGATTGCCGTTTTATTTCCCAGCACGGAACAGTCAACCAGCACGGAACAGTCAAAATGTTTGGGCATCAAACCTTAAGAGGGGGTTCCAGCGTCAACATGACGAGGTGTAGGAGGGTCCGGCGGCCTAGCTGAAGTCGTCTGATGACTATCTGTTCGCTGAGACCGAGATCTGTGGCGATCCTGGTGGGCGGATGATTCAGAATTTCCGCGCGCCACACCACCTCGGCGTAGCGGGGTTCCAAGAGACGGATAAGCGTTTCGATAAACTCCTGCAGAATTGCCTCCATCTCGGTGTCGTCGGAGCCGTCCGAGTCCGGTGGACACCCAGAATCTCCCTCCCCGTCGCTATTTCCGTTCCGGCCTTTGTGTGCCGCCAAAACGCCACCATCAAGGCAGTCGCGCTGGCGTCGGCATGGCTGGCACCTTGGGGTTAAAAACCCTTCTGGATGAACGAGCTGTTCGTTATCTGGATCAATCAGGCCGGCTTTTGAAGCGGCACGGATTCCATCTTCCATCGTCTCGATCACTTGGCCTCGCTCCTCCGCTGCTCAAAACCGGGACGGTGTGCCCACCCGGATTTTCATTGGCGTCACATAAGACGTGAATGGGTCGCCGAAAGTTACACAAATCCTTCACGGCCACCGGAGCGGGTCGGAGCTTTCCTTCCCGTCGAACGACTATGCGATCAGCGCTCCTTGTGTAACGGAGCCAGCCGGGCATCGTCTTCTAGACATGGAGGACCCGGAAGGATTGAGCCCGTAAGGAGGAATGAACGTGATCAAAGACCTTGCCCAACGCGACACAACGCAATCTGCAGTTTTCGCACAAGGCTGCAACGGCCGTTGCAGAGCGGTTGGTATCTCTTACGGGGGTTGAAATCATGGGACGAACGGCATTGGTGACCGGCGGCACGCGCGGAATCGGCTCCGCGATTGCCAGAACCCTGCGCGATGCGGGCTATACGGTCGCCGCTAGCTACCACGGCAACGATCTGGCGGCCGAAGACTTCAAGGCGGCAACGGGCATCCCTGTTTTCAAATGGGATGTGGCCGATGACGAGGCCTGCGCCGCCGCCGTCGCGAAAATCACCACCGCATATGGCCCGGTCGAGATTCTCGTGAACAATGCGGGGATCACCCGCGACGCTATGCTCCATAAATTAACGTCAGAGCACTGGCGCGCGGTAATCGATACCGATTTGACCGCTTGTTTCACTATGTGCCGCACCGTCATTTCCCCGATGCGGGAGCGCGGTTACGGCCGCATTATCAACATCAGCTCGATTAATGGCCAGAAGGGCCAACTGGGCCAGACCAACTATGCGGCGGCGAAAGCCGGTCTTCTGGGATTCACCAAGGCGCTAGCGCTCGAGAGCGCCGCCAAAGGCGTCACCGTCAACGCCATTGCCCCGGGCTATATCGAGACCGACATGGTCGCCGACGTTTCCCCTAAGGTTCTCGATAGCATCGTCGCCCAGATCCCGGTCGGCCGCCTCGGCCAACCCGAGGAAATTGCCCGGGCCGTGGTGTTTCTGGCGAGCGACGACGCGGGTTTCATCACGGGTTCGACGCTGACCGTCAATGGCGGCCAGTACCTGATCTGAGCGGAATCAGGAACCAATCCACTCAAGCGAGACAAGAAGGAAAGCACACCGATGACTCACAAGCAGGTTATGCTTTGTACCCCCGTGCGCACCGCGATCGGCACCTATGGAGGATCCTTGAAAGATCTGCCGGCGACCGAGCTCGGCGCAACGGCGATCCGCGCGACGATCGAGCGGTCGGGCGTCGATCCCTCGCTCGTTCAAACCGTGGTCATGGGACAGGTGATCCAGGCGGGCGCCAGAATGAACCCTTCACGCCAGGCGGCAATCGGTGCTGACATTCCGGTTGGCGTGCCAGCGATGACCGTCAATCGGGTGTGCGGCTCTGGGGCTCAGGCGATCGCCTCGGCGGCCCAGGAGATCATGCTCGGACATATCGAATGCGCGGTCGCCGGCGGCATGGAGAACATGGACCAGGCCCCCTACATCGTTCAAAACGGGCGCTGGGGTTATCGCATGGGTGATGCCCAGATGTACGACAGCATGCTCCGTGACGGCCTGAACGACGCCTTTTCCAGCGAGCACTCCGGCTGGCACACGGAAGACTTGGTGAAGAAGGCTCAGATTACGCGCGAAGATCAGGATCGCTGGGCCGAACGCTCTCAGCGGCGCTTTTCCGAGGCGCAGGCTGCTGGCAATTTCAAGCAAGAGATCGCTCCGGTAGAACTCAAGACTCGTAAGGAGACGACCACATTCGATACCGACGAGCACAACCGGCCCGACACGACCCTCGACAGTCTGAGCAAGCTCAGGCCTGCCTTCCGCAAGGAGGGTACGATTACGGCTGGCAATGCGCCGGGACTCAACAGCGGAGCGGCGGCGATGATAATCGCCGAGGCGACTTGGGCGGAGAAGAACGGTCTTAAACCCATGGCCAGGTTGGTTTCCTACGGTGTGGGCGCGGTCGATCCCGGCATGTTCGGCCTCGGACCGGTACCGGCCGTCTATCAGGCCCTGGAGCGCGCGGGTTGGAGTGTCGGCGATCTCGACCGGGTCGAAATCAACGAGGCTTTCGCCGCGATTGCCGTTGCATTGGTGCGTGAAATCGGGCTCGAAGAAGACATCGTCAACGTCGAGGGCGGCGCCATTGCGCACGGCCATCCGATCGGCGCGACTGGAACCGTTCTCACGACGCGGCTCCTGCATGCGATGGAGCGCGACGGGGTCAAGCGTGGCCTCGTGACACTCTGTATCGGGGGCGGGCAGGGGATCGCCCTCGCCTTGGAGCGGATGCCCTCATGATGGTAGCCGGTTTCACGGGGGGCCGGCAGCTTGAACGACGGGCCGGTGACAAGCCCTCCGATTGGACTGCTAGGCCCGGCGCTGAGGGCACAGCTGCAGGAGGAGCGCCATGGACCGGCGAATGAAGATCAACATCTGGTACGCGATCCTGGCGGTGTTCGGGATCATCATGCTTCAGAACTTCTGGTCTCAAGGGCAACACGTTGAGACCATCCCCTACAGCGCGTTCGAGCAATATCTGGAGGAAGGCCGCTTGAGCGAGGTGACAGTCACCTCGCAGTACATCCGCGGGACACTGAAGGGCGAAGAAGGCGCGCAGCAACAGCACGTTGTCGCCAACCGCGTCGATCCGGCGCTTGCCGAGCGGCTCGAGCAATATGGCGTGCCGTTCTCGGCCGCCAGGGATAACACGTTCCTCGGCAACCTCTTGTCTTGGCTCCTACCCATGGTGCTGTTCTTCGCTGTCTGGATGTTCCTGATCCGACGCATGGCCGAGAAGCAGGGCTTCGGCGGCGGCATGATGTCGATCGGCAAGAGCAAGGCCAAGGTCTATCTGGAGACCGACACAAAGGTCACTTTCGAGGATGTCGCCGGTGTCGACGAGGCCAAGGCCGAACTCGAGGAGATCGTGGCTTTCCTGAAGGAGCCGCAGGGCTACGGCCGGCTTGGGGCTCGCATGCCCAAGGGCGTTTTGTTGGTCGGACCGCCAGGCACCGGCAAAACGCTTCTGGCTCGCGCGGTTGCCGGCGAGGCTGGCGTGCCTTTCTATTCGATCAGCGGCTCGGAGTTCGTGGAGATGTTCGTCGGCGTCGGCGACATCCTCGAAAGTGACCTTGATTGGCGGTGTCTCGATGGGCACCGGTGTCATGATCGGGGCGGGAATTTTCGCGCTCACCGGGCAGATTGCCGAACTGGCGGGACCATGGTTCCCGCTCTCCTTCATCGCAGGCGGCATCGTGACCGGGTTCAGCGCCTACACCTATGTGAAGATGTCGAACGCTTTTCCGTCCGCCGGCGGGATCGCAATGATCTTGCAGAAGGCCTACGGGCCGGGGGCGATCGCGGCGGCAGCGTCTCTGCTGATGGCGCTCTCGATGGTGATCAATGAGAGCCTTGTCGCGCGGACCTTCGGGACCTACGTCCTCAGACCGTTCGATCTGGGTGCGGATAGTATTCTTGTGCCCGCGCTCGCCGTTGGGCTGATCGTCTTTGCTTATCTGGTTAACATCTCGGGCAACCGCTCCGTCGGCCTGTTCTCGGTCGTTATGGCGTTTTTGAAGATCGGCGGCATTGCCGTCTTCGGCATTGCGGCGCTCGCGGCCAGCGGGTTCACCTTCGAGCCTGCGTCCGGATCGTCCGAGACCATCCCGATCGCTGGCTTCACGGCGTCGGTCGCCCTGTCGATCCTCGCGTTCAAGGGCTTCACCACGATTACCAACAGCGGCGCCGAGATCGTCGACCCGCATCGCAATGTCGGCCGCACGATCATCTTTTCCATCGCGATTTGCGTGGTGGTCTATCTGCTCGTCGCATTCGCGGTCGGCTCCAGCCTTTCGCTTGAAGACATCGTCGCCGCCAAGGACTATTCACTGGCCGAGGCGGCGGAGCCGGCGCTCGGTCCCTACGGCTTCTATTTCACCATCGCGCTTGCCGTTGTCGCCACCGCTTCGGGCCTGCTCGCAAGCGTCTTCGCCGTCTCGCGCATGCTGGCGATGCTGACCGACATGGAGATGATCCCGCACAGCCATTTTGGCATGTCCGGCCCGATCCGCGAGCATACGCTGGTCTACACGGTGATGATCGCGTCGGTTCTGGCCGTGTTCTTCGATCTCAGCCGCATCGCGTCGCTTGGCGCGTTCTTCTACCTGGTGATGGATATCTTGATCCACTGGGGTGTCTTCCGCCGCCTGCGTCACGAGATCGGCGCAAGTGGTTGGGTGCTAATCGCGGCCATCGCGCTCGACGCGCTCGTGCTCGGCGTCTTCGGCGCCATGAAGCTGCAATCCGACCCGATCATCGTGGTCATCGCGGTTGGCGCCATCGCCGCTGTGTTCGCCTATGAGCGTGTCTTTCTGTCGCGCTGGACCGCGGAGGGAGAGCATAGCGGTCACTGACGACCGGCCTGGCCACCGCTCATCACCGGGCAATCGCGCCGTTTTCGAGTTGTCTCTCGTCATAGGCGAAGACGATCTCCGGATCCGGCTTGGCGGCGTGCTCGTCCTTGTCGGGGCAGTCGACCAGCGACATCAGATGACGGATGACATTGAGGCGGGCGCGTTTTTTGTCGTCCGCCCGAACCACATACCAGGGCGTGATCTCATTGTGGGTGCGCTCGAACATCTCGTTGCGGGCGGCGCTGTAATCGCCCCAATGCTTGATGGCGACCTTGTCGATCGGACTGATCTTCCACTGCTTTAGCGGATCGATGCGGCGGTCCTTCAGCCGGCGCTTCTGTTCCTCTTTTGAGATATCCAGATAGTATTTGAAGACTTGGATCCCGGCATCCACGAGCATGTGTTCGAAGGGCAGCACCGAGCGCATGAATTCTTCATATTCGGCGTCGGTGCAATATCCCATGACACGCTCAACGCCGGCGCGATTGTACCAACTGCGGTTCATCAGGACCATTTCCTGGTTTGAGGGCAAGTATGGAACATAGCGTTGGAAATACCAGGAATGGCGATCCCGGTCGGACGGCTTGCCGAGCGCGACGACGCGGGTTTCGCGCGGGCTCAGATTCTTCGTTATCCGCTTGATGACACCGTCCTTGCCCGCGGCGTCGCGGCCTTCGAAGAGGATGAGGATTTGAAGATCATTCTCGATCAGATGCCGCTGCAGCTTGACCAGTTCCACTCGAAGGTGGTGCAGGCTCTGTTTGTAGCCCTCGCCATCGGGTTTATCGTTCTTGGCGTTCTTGCTCATCTCTCAAACTCCTTGAAATTTCGCTGTGTCGCGCCCTCAGGCTGTCTTGACGATGATGTCATGCAGGATATCGCCGGCATGCGCCAGATGATCAGCGGCGTTGGACAGGTGACGATAAATCTCACGCCGCTTCAGCGCCTCCATGACAAAGGACAACCCTTGGACGACCGCGCTGCATGCCGCCTGATCCATCGGCTCCAGCAATAGTTCGAGGTCTTCCCCCGGTTCCTTCCGACGCGCTGCGAGATCACGCACGTAATGTTCCGGATCGAACAACTCGGCGATCGCCTGACGGTAGATCTTTTCGGCCTGGCGTTCGGTTTTTCGGACGGCGACTGCGTCGCGCTCCGCGTCCAGTGGCTTCGTCTTCAGCCTGGCGAAGCCGGCTTGCAGTGCTTTCGCACCCTGATGCAGGAGTCTTGCCATCTCAAGCATGTGCATGTCAGGCTCTACCCCAAGGATCTCCATCTCGCGCACCGTGGTCTTGGCGTAGTTGAGGCCTTCGTCAATGGCGATAATCGCCCGGTAGATATCCTCGCGATCGAATGGCGTCGAGAAGGAGCGATTCAGCACGTCGATGTTTCTGGCCTTGAGCTTGTCGCCTTCGTGCTCAAGCCGGCGCACTTCCTTCGCCTTGGTTGCATCCCCCGTCTCCATAAAGGCAACGAACTCGTCCATTGCATGCACAACCACATCGCACTGATCGTTCAGCAAGCCATAAAAATCCGGCATGCGGGGAAACATCCTGTTCACGAGTCTTAAAAACCGCGAGGTGGGTTTATTCGTTGTCGTGTTTAGCCTGGTCATCATCGCATTTCCTTTGCTCGCTCTAGCCAATGACTTTGGAGCAGATCGTCCGGTTGTTACCAAAGCATACAGAGGGTGCACTTCGTCAACGATCGGCGATCCGGATGTGATTGTCCTCTCTTGACCACGGGAGAGGCAGTCATGGAAATGTCCTTATAAATATTCATATGATATCATCCCCACGAAAATGCCGACGGACAGGGCGGAGAATCCGAAAAACGTGGGCCATCTCAGAGCTCTGTCACCCAAGATCAAAATAATTCCGAACTTGAAGATCAGGTTGGCGAAAAAGGCTAAAATCACTGCATAAGCCGCCACTTTCGGCGCAACGATTTGATCAGAAACGAGTTTAAGATTTGATACCGTGATCGCATCCAGATCAGTCAGCCCTGATACGAAGGAAACCAGGAAAACGCCAGTATCGGCCAGAACGTCGTTCATGAATGCTGAGAGAAACAATACTACTGCGAAAAGGAGTGCGAAACTGGCGGCAGTGACGAGTTTGGTGGGGTTTCCAGTGTCCAGCGCTGGCAGAGGATTGCGCGACCTGATAACCCGACGATACGACCACAGCACGAATAGCGCACCGGCTGCGCCGCCACCCACCAGCCAGGGGATCATGAGCGGAAGCATCGTATATTCAATTACAGAGACCAGGATGCCAACACGGATGAATTGAACCAGGTGGGATAATAAAATTATCGTGGCGGCTATGTATGAAAATCCTTCTTGTTGCCTGCTGTGTTTTGCATAGACCAATGTTGTTGCCGTTGTTGACGCCATTCCCCCCAATAAACCGACGATCAGAATTCCAGACCTGTGGTCGAACAATCGCAGCGCAACATAGCCTGATAGACTGAGACCGCTGATCAGGACGACAAGCCAACCAATTTCATAGGGATTTATGACATCATAGGGGCCATAGGTCGCATCAGGTAAAATCGGTAATAAGATGAACGCAATTGCGGCAAACTGTAAAAATGAGATGATATCCTGCTTGGTTAATCTGTGTGGGACGTTACGCAGTTCCTTGCGGAAATAGAGCAGGGCGGTAATAAAGACGGCGAGCGCGGTGGCTAAAATCGGGTGACCTACCCACAGCATGTATCCGAGGCCGAAGGTGAGAACGCCTGCCAGAACCGTTGTAGTATGGGGGTCTTCAGATTTGGATTTGAACTGCGCGACCAGCAGGCTTATGGCCACCAATCCGAGAATTATGAGCGCAATCTCGTTATCGGCGATTTGTTTACTGATATAGCCACCCAACGAACCTGCGAGCGCGATCAATGTGAACGTACGTAAGCCCGCTACTGCATTTCCATGTCGCTCCCGCTCAAGACCGATCAAAAAGCCGATGCCAATGCTTTGTGCAAAAAGCAACAGATGAGAGAGCTCCAGACTCTGATCCATCATCCTGTTACCTCCAACGCAATCCGCGTAAGAAGGTAGAACCCGATCGACACGGCGGCGGCCCCTGGTATGGTGATGAGCCATGTGCCAGCGATATGCTGGGCTGTGTTCCAGCGTACTGCCTTTGGCCGTTCGGAGGCGCCGATGCCCATGATGGCGGTGCTGACTACCTGGGTGGTCGACACCGGACCCCCGATTGCGGAGGCGGCCAGAATCACGCCGGCTGACGTCAGTTGGGCATCCAAAGCGTGGATGGGCCGCACCTTATAAATGCCAAAGCCGAGCGTCCGCACGATCCGCCAGCCGCCCGCCAGCGTGCCCAGGGTGATCGCCGTTGCGCTGGCCAGTATGACCCACAACGGCACATAAAACTCCGTCGTGACGCCGCCGAGCACCAGCAGCATGGCGATGATGCCCATACCTTTCTGCGCGTCATTGGTGCCGTGGGAGAAGGCCAGCGCTGCGGTCGCCAGCCATTGGAACCAGCGCAGATACCGGTTGGCGGTGGGACGCGCACCGCGCAAAGCAAAGCTCATGATCCGATGGGTCACCCAGCCGAAGAGGAACCCAAGAATCGGTGAGATAAGGAGGGCGCCCAAAACCTTGGTAACGCCGGTCAGTTGGCCGGTCACCACAGCAGCAAAGCCCCAAACAACGTGCTCCGGCCCCGCGGCGACAACGACGGCGCCGACGAGACCGCCGACGAGCGCCTGGGACGACGACGCCGGCAGGCCGAACCACCAGGTAATCAGGTTCCATGAAATAGCGCCGGCAAGCCCGGTAAGGATGACCGTCAGCGAGGCGACAGACTCGAGATTGGTCACGTCGACGAAATTACCAATCGTATTGGCGACCGCCGTGCCACCGAGGATGGGTCCGAGAAAAGTGAAGAACGAGACGAGGATGGCCGCCTGGATGGGAGTTGTGGCCCGCGACGCCACGATGGTCGCCAGCATGTTGGCCGCGTCCTGCAAGCCGTTGGTGTAATCGAACACGAGGACGATAAGCACACCGGCGATCAGGAGGACCATGGCATAGGTCATCGGACGGCCAGCGGTTTCCAATGAGCGGAAGGCGCCGCAACATGTCTTTTCCGGGGATTCATGTGCTACGCCAGAACGGTTTGGCGCGCAGAAACGCCGCCATGTCTTTGACGAGGCGATCCTTGGCTGCGATCGCGGCGTGGCGATGCCAGCCAATGGCGATGCCACCGGCATAAGCCCAGGCCGGGTTCGATAGTTCGTTGTCAGCGGCGCCGAGTTCCCGCAGGAGTTGGTCCGCAACAGCGACATCATTCAGATATCCAAGTCCACTCTGAAGGCCGGCAAGATGCTTCCGGTAGGCTTTCGCCTCCTTTTTTGGGTAGAGACCCTCGAAAAAATCCACTGTGTAGCGCAGCCTTTTTACGGCGAGGCGCAGCTCATGAAGGGCGGATTCCGGTAAATTTGCGATGTACCGGCCTTGTTTTCGAACCTTTCGGTCCCGCTTTTGCAGCAGCTTCACGCAATGGTCACCGACGGGATCGAGAAGGCGCGTCGTGCGTTCCGTGACCGGCTGCGCGCGCCAAGCCTGGCTTGACAGCCAGGCGCTGAGGCGCAATAGGAACTCCGTGTATCGGTCCGTCCCTATGGCATCGCGGGCCCGCTGGCGGCTCTGCTGTCTTGCCTGCTCCACTAACGCTATTAGGGCGTCGAAGCCTTGATCCCCGCCATAGAGCGGGGCCACGGGTGCTAGGAACTCATCAGCAAAGACATCCCATGCGCGCGCCGCCGACAGCTCAGTCGTCAACCATTTCGCTTCGGCCGCGATCCAGGCATACTGATCCTTGGGAAGGGCGGATTTGAAAAGCCGCAAGGCAGCGCGCAGCCGCCTCAGGGCGATACGCATCTGGTGAACACCTTCGGGGTCATCCGTTGCCAGAACGACAGTCTCGTTCATTTGCAGATGATCAAGGCTGTGCTGAACAAGTTCGGTCAGAACTTGTTCGACGGTGTCGTTTTTCGTGAGGCTAAGCTTCACATATTTCTGCGGTTTGAGTTCATCCTGCGTCAGAAGGGCATAACCGCGCGAGGCCTTACTCATGGCGGCAAGCCGGAACGGAACTGCCTGGCGAATCTCGGAGGCCAGCTCAAATAGCCGTTCGGGGGCGCCGCTGTGCAGTTCCAGTTCGAATTCGCATATTGGTTCGGCGACATCACCGGCGACGATCTCACCAATGTCGAGGTCGAGCGATGCCGTACTGCCGTCCTCAAATTTAAGGGATCGCGAACTGCGTTGAAAGTCCGTGCGAAACACGGGTTGCAGGCGCGCCACCGCGGCGCGCCGTATCAGCCGGCGAAGTTTTTTGTCTTCGATGACGGAGACGGCGGGGGCCTGGCTCGGGACCGGCCCTTCCCATTCCATCCGCACCAGGACTCCCCCCAGTTTTTTGTGCGCCCCCTTGACACACTGCACATAGGCCCGGCCAACTTTGCGTACCCGCAATGACAGACCCAGCCGACGCAATTCATAATTCGGCGTATCGTAATAGACTGTCACGAGCTTCCTCGACCGCGCCCGTCCGACGGCTCGCTTCCTGATGGCCGCAAGATCTTTGACCCGGCCGAGATGCTCAGATCGGATCGTCCCTTTCAGTTCGATCTCGTGATTTACAGACATGGAGCGCTCGCTCTTCTCAACTTGATCAGGAGGTTACACACCCGTCATTCGTCCGCGGCGAGAAAAGGCTGACGGTCGTCTTCAAGGTGGGGTCGAGTCTGTGCGCGGTCTACCAGTGCGAGTGTTTTTCGAAGTTTGACTGCTTCTGCGCAACGCCCTTGTCCGCGCCGTTCGAGCTTCTTCAGTTTTTCTCTGAAAATCGGCGCATACATCGTAATGAGTTGACCGCTTCTGCAGTCGTGCCGGGTATCGGGCCAGGTATCGGGCATGTGGCAATCTCCATGTCTTGATCCGGCGCATAGCTTTGCCGGATAATTCGTCGGCAGCAGGATTGCTGGTCCAGTCCGACTGAAGCTGCTCAGCTTCTGTTAAGAAAGACGATGCAGGTGGCGTTTCGTTACAGTTTTATGACAGCCATTGGCTGACTGGAGTGCCCTTGTGCTGAATGTTTCTGGTAATACGCGGGCGCTTAGAGTAGTAATCGCGATCGGGCTGGCCGACGATTGTTACGCTGCATTGGAGCCCTTTTTATCCTGCGTCTTCGGAGCCGCCAGGTAGTCTCGCGTGAGAGGCACCGCGTCTTGTCTCTTGGCGATCTGGATCTGGAACACGACGTGCCCGCCGTGCCGGAAGGCAAGCTCGCTCAAGATGAGATAGAACCGCCACATCCGGCAGAAGCGCTCGTCATAAATTACGCGAACCTTGTCCAGGTTTGTCTCGAACCGCTTGCGCCAGGCCTTCAGTGTCTCCGCGTAGTGCAGACGCAAAACCTCGACATCGGTGACATAGAAACCCGCGCGTTCGATCACTGCAAGGACTTCCGACAGGGCCGGGCTGTAGCCGCCGGGAAAGATGTACTTGGCGATCCAGGGATTGGTGGCCCCAGGCCCGTCGGCCCGGCCGATCGTGTGCAGAAGCGCGACGCCGTCATCCGCAAGGCGATTGTGCACCGTCGTGAAGAATTCGCGATAGTGGGGTACGCCGACATGCTCGAACATGCCGACCGATACGATGCGATCGAAAATCTCGTCGACTTCGCGATAGTCTTGCAGATAGAAGCGGGCGCGATCGTCGAGTCCTTCGGCCTGGGCGCGCTCGCCAGCGATTTTATGCTGCTCCTGCGAGAGCGTGACTCCGGTGACCTGGGTGCCATGCTCTTGGGCGAGGTAAAGCCCAAGCCCGCCCCATCCGCAGCCGATATCGAGGACACGGTGGCCGGGTTCCAGAAGAAGCTTGGCGGCGATGAGCGCCTGCTTGTCTCTCTGTGCGGTTTCCAGGCCGTCATCCGGATGCCGGAAATAAGCGCAGGAATACTGACGGTCGGCGTCCAGGAACAGGTCGTAAAGCGCGCCCGACAGGTCATAGTGATGCGCTACGTTACGTCGCGCCCGCTCGACCGGATTGAACTGCGCCAGCCCGCGACAGAGCCGCCGGAGAGGCGCCAGCCAGCGATAGTGCCATACGTCGGGCTGATGAGCCAGATTGACCAGAAGCAGTTCGAGCAGACCGTAGAGATCGTCTTCGTCGATGGTAAGTGTCCCATCCATATAGGCCTCGCCGAGCGCGAGGTCGGGGTTGACCAGGAGCTTGCGCGGCAGCGACCGCGCATGAAACCGCACGGTAACCGGCGACGATGAGTCTTCGCCGTACTGCTTCGACCGCCCATCGGCGTAGATGGCGACCAATGCGCCTTGTTTGATCAGACGGGATAGAAAGAATGATAGAAATCGAGCCCACATCGTCTTTTCTCGTCGTTGAGACCATTAGGTCTTTACAAGGATTACTTCCTCGCACTATTTGATTTTGGATTGCGGCGCCAAAATTACCTCTCCCGCGCTTCGCAGTTCCCTAAAAGACCGCCCTTAATGACGGCGATCTGAGCCGTTCGTTACAGTCCTATAACCTCGCCTGGACGGTTCGATGAGAGGAACGGGGCTTGGTCAGGGAAATTGTTGAACCAACTGCATGGGCGCATTAGACCGGTGCCAGGAGCCGACATGACGGACGATCAAGACAGCAAATTGCCGGGAGACGCCGTCCATGCGGTCATGGTGGAGATCCATCAGGACCTGCTGCGTTTCCTCACGCGCCGGCTCGGCAACGAGGACGAGGCCGCCGATGTCCTGCACGATTTCTATGTCAAGGTGCTGACGCGGATCGGCGACGTTCGCGAAACCGAAAAGCTTCGCGCCTGGATGCGCCGGGTGCTTGAGACGACCTTGATCGACTATTACCGCGCCCAGGGCAAAAGACGCCAGTCCGAGAGCGAATACCAATATCTGGAGTCGGTGCGACTCACGGGCGAGGGTAAGGACGACCTCGATCTCATCGTCTGCATGTGCCTTTACAAGCTCCTGCCGACGCTGAAGCCAGAATATGCGGACATCCTGTGGCGCGCCGACCTGATCGGCGAATCGCGCGAAAGCATTGTCAGCACGCTCGGCATCACCGAGACCAATCTTCGCGTGCGCCTGCACCGGGCCCGGCAGGCCCTCCGGCAGCGGCTCGAAGAGACCTGCCGGACCTGCCCGATCCATGGCTATATGGATTGCGACTGCGACTATGGCACGCATCTGCGCGCCGATATCGGGCAAGACACGCACAAACTGTAACGAAGCCCCTTCTGGACCGTCTATCTGGTCATCAGTTCGGAAGTTCCGCTGCGCCATTGTGTGGCGCTCCGGGACGGTAACATTCGATCTGACCGACCGTCCAAAGGAGCCGACCATGCCAGACACATCGTCATCCCAATCCCCCAACCCCGCCGTGCTGCGCTTCCGGGGACTCGACCTCGAAGCCATGACGGCCCTGCAGATGCGCAATATCGACGCGATCCGGCGCATGGCGAACCTAATGCTTGACAGCACCCAGGCGATCACCGAGCGCCAAGCCGCGTTCTTCAAGGCGAGTGCCGACCAGATGGGCGGAGCGTTCGAGAGCGAGGACAGTCTGTCCGATCCCAAAGCCATTTTCGAGCGGCAGACCGAGGCCTATCGTGACTTGTTCGGCGCGTTCGTCACCCATGTCGGCGAACTTGGCGAGATAACCTCCAAGTGCTGCGCCGGCCTGGCTCATGAGGCGACGGGGAAATTGACTGACCGTCCCACGCGTGAAAGCCGAACGGAACAGCCGGCGAAGATGGCTGGATGCTGCTGCGGTCCTAGCAAGGATGCGGCCGAGAATGAGGTTGACCTTCCTACGGCGGAAAACCGCACGGAACCGACAGCAAAACGCGCCGGCGCGGCCTCGAAGACCAGCTCGGCGAAAAAATAGCTGCAGGTGGGGTCCATGAACGCGCTGTTCTATTTCCTGATCTGGGCGGTGATCATCTTCCTGATGATGCGGTTTGGCTGCGGCGCCCACGTCATGGGACATGGCCACGGCAAGGCCAAACATGGCGGCGGCGGCCAAGAGGGGCGGGGAGAGGCCGAGGGACTGCGGTGGATCCCGCCGGTCAAGGACGTCGACCCCGTCTGCGGCAAGACCGTCAGCACCAACGGGGCCAAGCCGAGCGTCCATGACGGCAGCGTCTACTATTTCTGCTCGCGGGAATGCCGCGAGATATTCGAGGCCGCGCCCGAGCAATATGTCAGTCCCCACGCTAAGGGGCCGCAGCCCCAACTGGAGAACAGCCATGTCTGATGCCCCAGCGTCTTCGATGACCGCACCTCGGTCCAGAACGCGCCTGCCAACTCAAGCCGCGCCGCGGGTTCCCATCATTGCATTCGGCATGAGCCTCGGCTTGTTTCTGGCGGTCACGTTTGCGCTTTGCGTCGGCTTCGATCTCTTGTTTCCCGGCCAGGCGATGTACGAGAGCTGGCTCCGTCTGCTGCCCGGCTTCACATGGCTGAGCTGGCCGAGCTTCTTTCTCGGGCTTGCCGAAAGCTTCGCCTATGGCTGGTACGTCGCCCTGGTCTTCGGACCTCTCTACAATTTCTTCGCCGCGCGTAGCGGCCGCGCGGGCCGGCCATGACCACCACGGCAAAACAAAAGGCTCCCGCCCGCAAGAAACGACCGGCGTCGGCACTCAAGGTCGTGAGCCCCGTGGACGCCAAGCGAGACATGGTCGTGGAAGCGCCGCCGGTGCCCAGGCTCCCCGGTCAAGACTTCCTCGATTATCAAGTCGACTTCTGGCAGCGGTCGATCCTGTTTTGGGACACGCTTCGGCAGCGGGCCGACAACATGCTGGAGCACGAGCGCGCCGGCCTGCCGCCGCTCTTGGACTTCAAATACGAGACGATCCTCGACGCGCGTCGCTTCGACCATCCGGCGAACTACGCTTTGTTGCGGATTACGGAGGTGGGCGAGGACTGCTGGGACGATTGCGTCGATCCGGACAAGCCGCCGGTCATGGTGCTCGATCCGCGCGCCGGGCACGGACCGGGCATCGGCGGCTTCAAACACGACTCCGAAGTCGGCATGGCCCTGCATGAAGGGCATCCGGTCTATTTCGTGATGTTCTTCCCCGACCCCGCGCCGGGTCAAACGCTGGCCGACGTGCTGCATGCGCTCCGGCGTTTCGTCGAAGAGCTTGTCCGGCGCCACCCGGGCAAGCCGCCGGTGCTCTACGGCAACTGCCAGGCGGGCTGGGCCGTGACCCTGTTGTCGGCCGACTGCGAGGGCCTCGTCGGCCCGGCAGTCCTGAACGGCTCGCCGCTGTCCTATTGGGCGGGCGAGGCCGGGGTCAATCCGATGCGGGTGAGCGGCGGCCTGCTGGGCGGCGCCTGGCTCGCGCATTTCACCGCGGATCTCGGTGACGGGCGCTTCGATGGCGCCTGGCTTGCCCAGAATTTCGAGAACCTGAAGCCCGAGAAAGCCATCTGGGAGAAATATGCCGGCCTGTTCAACAAGGCCGATACCGAGCGCGAGCGTTTTCTCGAATTCGAACGCTGGTGGAACGGCTTTTACTTCCTGAGCCGCGAGGAGATCGTCGCGATCGTCGAGAACCTGTTCATCGGCAACAAGCTCGAAAAGGGCCTGATGCGCATTTGCGACGGCTGTATCGCCGACCTGCGGCGCATCCGGAACCCGTTGGTCGTCTTCGCCTCCTACGGCGACAACATCACGCCGCCGCATCAGGCCTTGGCGTGGATACCCGCGGTCTACGAGGACACGGACGATCTCAAAAAGGCCGGTCAGCGCATTGTCTATCTGACCAATCCGCACGTCGGCCATCTCGGCATCTTCGTCTCGGCCAAGGTCGCCCGCTTTGAGCACCGCGCGATCCTCGAGAGCCTGGAGGAGATCGAGGCCCTGGCGCCGGGCCTTTACGAAATGAAGATCGACAACCCGAGCGGCGATCCCGACTGCCACAAGCCGCAATACTCAGTGAGCTTCGAGGATCGCCAGGTCGAGGATATCGAGTTTCCGCAACAGACCGAGGCATTCGAGCGGGTGCGCGAAGCGTCGGAATTCAACGAGTCGCTTTACCGCACCTTCGTCAGCCCCTGGGTTCAGGCGGCGACCAACCCGTGGGTTGCCGAAGGGCTCAAATGGCTGCATCCCATGCGGACCAGCCGTTACCTGTTTTCCGGGGCCTTCAACCCATGGATGCGGGGTATTGCAACCCTGGCGGATGGTATTGCGAAGACGCGAAAGCCTCTTCCTGAGGATCACCCGCTCCTGGATAAGGAGCGGGAGCTTATCGCTCAGGTCTCCGATGCGATAGAAGACGCTCGAAACGCGCGGGACGGCGCCTACGAGCAGGCATTCAAACTGCTTTATGGCGACAGCCCCGAAGGGACAGCCGGGAAATGACCGATGGCGTTGACGGAACGATCCTGGTCATCAACAGCGGCTCCTCCAGCGTCAAATTCGCGCTATTCGATTTGGCCGCGGACGAGCCCGGCCGGGTCTGGCAGGGAGCGCTGGAACGGATCGGCTTCGACGCCGGCCGCTTCGCCGCGACGGACGTCCGGGGGACGATTCTCATCGATGAGACCCTGGCAATTCCCAACCACGTCGTCGCCCTCGACCTGCTGCTCGGCTGGGTCGAGGACCGGATGTCGCAAAAGGACCTCATCGCCGTCGGCCACCGGGTGGTCCATGGCGGCGAGGAGTGCGACTGCTCGCTCCTCGTCACGCCCGCGCTCGAAGCCCGCCTGAAACGACTGATCCCTCTCGCACCGCTCCACCTGCCGCACAACCTCGCCGGTATCGTGGCGGTTCGCCTGCGCCGCCCCGACCTTCCCCAGGTCGCCTCCTTCGACACCGCCTTTCACCACGGCTTGCCCCGCGTGGCGCGGTTGACCGGCCTGCCCCGCCGTTTCGAAGAGGATGGCATTCGGCGCTATGGCTTTCACGGCCTGTCCTATGAATACGTTATCGACGAGGTGCGCCGACGGGACGGCGACGCGGCTGCGGATGGGCGGATCATCGTCGCCCATCTCGGCAATGGCGCCTCCATGACGGCGATCAAGGACGGGCGCAGCGTCGAGACCACGATGGGCTTTTCGACGCTCGCCGGCCTGCCCATGGGGACGCGTTCCGGCGATCTCGACCCCGGGGTGTTGCTGCATCTCCTGATCGAGAAGCAGATGCCCGCCGAGGCGTTGCAGGATCTGCTCTATGACGCCTCGGGATTGCTCGGGATCTCCGGATTGAGCCGCAACATGGCCAACCTCTTGGCTGGGCAGCACGCGCCGGAAGCGGCCGAGGCGATCGAGTTCTTCTGCCACCACGCCCGCCGGCATCTGGCCGGCCTGACGGCCGCGCTCGGGGGCCTCGACCGACTCGTCTTCACGGGCGGGATCGGCGCAAATTCGCCCGAGATCCGTGCTCGCATTTGCGACGGTCTCGGCTATCTCGGCCTTGCACTCGATGCGGGCCGCAATGCCGGTCATGAGCGTGCCGTTTCATCGGACGGCAGCCCCGTGCTTATCGAGGCCTTCAAGACGGACGAGGAACTGGTCATCGCGCGGCACGCGCGGGATCTGCTGGGCGCATCGTCAACAGTCGAAAAGACGCATGCTCATGGCTAATCAAGCCGAGACCCTCAAGGATTTAGTGGAGGCGGCACAAGCGCACGCGCCGATCCGCGTGGCCGTCGTCGCCGCCGATCAAGGACTTGTCCTCGAGACGGTGCGGGAAGCCGCCTCGCTTGGCCTGATCGAGCCCCGCCTTATCGGCGATCCCGACGGGATCCTCGCTTGCGCCAAGGACGCCCATGTGGAGATCGACCGGGCGGCGATCGTCAACGCGAAGAGCGGCGCCGAAGCGGCGCGGGCGGGCGTCGATCTCGTTCGGACCGGAGACGCCGACGCGGTCATGAAAGGCAACATCCACACCGACGCCTTCATGCGGGCGCTTCTCGACAAGGACCACGGTTTGCGGGTCCCGGGCCAGCGGGTCAGCCACGTGTTCATGGTCGATATCCCTGGTCTGCCCCCACGAAAGTGGTCCATTATTTGAGTTAGTTCCGGCTTCAGATATGGAGCTGAGAGATGGGCAAGAGATCAACGCCTGAAGAGATTATTGCGAAGCTGCGGGAGGTGGAGGTGCGCCTCGCGCGCGGTGAGACGACGGGTCAGGCTGTGCGTTCGATCGGTGTGACGGAACAGACATACTATCGGTGGCGCAAGGAGTATGGCGGGCTGCAGGTTGGCCAGGCCAAACGGATGAAGGAGATCGAGAAGGAGAATGCGCGGCTAAGACGGGCGATCTCCGACCTGACGCTGGACAACCAGATCCTTCAGGAAGTCATCAAGGGAAAGTTCTAAGCCCTTCACGCAAGCGCGAAGCGGTCGATCATGTGGTAGAGACACTCGGCGCAACAGAGCGCCGGGCTTGCCGCGTGATCGGCCAGCATCGTTCCACCCAGCGCAAGCCGCGCGTGCCGCGTCAGGACGAGGATGTGCTGACAGCGGCCATCATCGCCCTGGCAGAACGGTTTGGCCGGTATGGCTATCGCCGGATCACAGCTTTACTGAGACGGGATGGCTGGCATGTGAACGAGAAGCGCGTCTATCGCATCTGGCGGCGTGAAGGGCTGAAAGTGCCAATGAAACAACCAAAGAGAGGCCGTCTCTGGCTGAATGACGGCTCCTGCATCCGGCTGAGGCCGATGCACAAGGGGCATGTCTGGTCTTATGACTTCGTTCAGGACCGCACGCATGACGGCAAGGTGTTCCGCATGCTGTGCGTAATTGATGAGTTCACTCGCGAATGCCTCGCCATCCGCGTCGAGCGCAAGCTGAACTCCCGCGATGTCCTCGACACGCTGGGCGAACTGTTCGTGCATCATGGCCCGCCGGAGCATATCCGTTCCGACAATGGCCCCGAGTTCATCGCCACTGCCCTGCGCGAGTGGCTTGGCCGGATCGGCATGAAGACGCTCTATATCGAACCCGGCTCGCCTTGGGAGAATGGATACTGCGAGAGCTTCAACTCCAAGCTCAGGGACGAGTTGCTGGCGATGGAAATCTTCTATGATCTCAGGGAGGCGAAAGTCCTGATCGAGACCTGGCGGCGGCATTACAACACCGCGCGTCCGCACTCTTCTCTAGGCTACCGGCCGCCCGCGCCACAAGCCATCTTGCCCGCGGCGTTCATACCGCCTTACTGTGTGGATGTAGCGGCATGAACGCCGCTACGTGGAAACCGCCGGACTAACAAAACCGGTGGACCACCTCAGTGGGGCAGACCAGGAGATTTACCTCGTACTCTGACTCGATAAGTCTGATCTTCTCGGACACTCCAATTGTGCCCAGCTATAGTCTTCCCTCTTTCAGCAAGTGTAACAAGCTCGTCCTTCCGGCGTCTCTCACTACGGACAGGTAATATAATGGAGACGACCTACAGGCGTGATTTATGCCGCATCCTCTCCTACTCCGATCGCGCCGGCGGATTGCTGCTTGCGCGCGTAGTGACTGGAAGGTGCGTTCCGCAACGAACGATCCTATGGAGGTCGCCGATGACTGAGAGACTTGACCTGCATCGAACGGGAGCATATCCCCGCCGCGTTCTGATCGTCGGCGGATATGGCAGCGTAGGACGCCGGATCGCTGAGCTCCTACTGGCTACAAGCATGGGTTTGGAAGTCGTGCTTGCCGGGCGGAACCTTGAACGCGCACGAAAGACCGCCGCGAGATTCGGAGATAGAAGCCTGCCTCGTCGGCTTGATGTTGCGGACGCGGGCGCGACGAGAGAAGTCTTTAAGGCCAGCGCAGCCGTTGTGATGACGACGGAAGCCCATTTGCAGCAAGCTGCGCGGATTGCGATCGACGCCGGGGTCCCGCTGGTTTCGATCGCCGCCAGCGTCGAGAAGGTTCGCTCGCTTGCCGAACTTGAGGTGGAAGCGCAGGCGAAAAAGGGAGTCATTGTGATCGATGTGGGACTGGCGCCCGGCTTGATGAACGCGATGGCGCATGATCTGCTCTCGAAGATAGACACTGCGCTTCGCTTGGAGTTTGTTCTGAGGCTGTCCGTATTCGGCGACCATGGCCCCGAGGCCATACGCTGGACGCTCGACAGGGCCAAAGAAGCTTCTGGACTGGAGACTCTTTTCGCGCCGATGTCTGACGGAAGAAACCGCGGGATCCGTATGGATTTCGTTGACCTCGATGATTTCCTATTTCCCAAAAGCGTCGCCTCATATCTCCAACTCACGCCGGATTTTTCGATGGGGCTTCTTCCAGGGTCCGCCAGACACCTGCGGGGACTCATGTCGAGCTTCCCGGCAGCAAGCGCCGGAGTCTCCAAGGTTCTGAATCTCCTAGGCCTGCGAACAGACGACGTCATGCTATGCGTTCAGGCGCAAACGAATGAAGGCCTTGCTCGATCGATTATGGAGGGTGCGGGCCAGGCCCAACTCACCGCCAAATTAACTGCTGAGACCCTGTTGCGCGTTTTGCGAGGCGGTGTGCCGGGCGGCGTCCACAAGATGGAAACCCTCCTTCCATTTCCTGAAATGCAGTTTGCTCTGGAGAGCGAAGGCTCGCGTTTTTTTGCAGCCTATGAGCGTTTATAAGTTCAAATTCAAATTGTGCGTCGAGCGGTTTAGTCAAAATTGGCTGATAGCAATTCAAATTACGTCCGACGGAAGAGCAGTTCTGTTTCGCCGGCGGCCCACACCTTCGACGAGCTTCGGCGATTTTACGCCCACGCCTATTTGGTGCGGGGAAGTGTAATGAAATTAGCCTAAGAGCGTCCATATTACGTAGATAGTATGAGTGGACAGGCGACAGTGGCGAAAAACAGGAACACAGATCAGCCTAAGACTGAAGAAGGTGAGTTGGAGGCGGCGAAGCCTTCGGACGCGGCCGTTCGCCGGGCCCTCATAGAGGCGCGCGAGGAGTTTCTCCTGTTCCTGTATCAACGCGTCCACGACAAATCTGAAGCTGAAGACCTGTTTCAGCGGTTTTCCCTGAAGGCGCTCGAGCGTGCCTCTCAGCTGCGGGAGATTCGCAGTGTCCGCGGCTGGCTGGGACGCATCCTTGCAACAACGCTCATTGATCACCAGCGGCGCATGATCCGGCAGCGACAACGCGAAATCGCGGCGGATCCGGCCCACCTCGAAGAATGGGTTGTCGCGCCGGACGATGAGGTGGATGAAGCGGTCTGCAACTGCCTGCATAAAATCCTTCCGACATTGAAGCCAGAATATGCGGATGTTCTTTGGCGTTCGGATATTCTCGGAGAACCACGAGACCGTATCGCAGTCAGTCTGGGAACTACGCTCAATAATGTTTCGGTTCGCCTGTACAGGGCCAGGCAAACGCTACGAAAACGGCTCGAAGAAATGTGTCTGTCCTGCCCGATACACGGATTCCTCGATTGCGAGTGCGAAGAGATCGAACGATTTCGCAAACGCGTTGCGCAAGCGAAGAAAAGCACAAATTAGATGCCGAAAAGATGCAGGTTTCGTGGGCCCATAGTCAATTTCATGGGTGGGGTGCGCAGCAGGAACCAAATGAGGACACCAAGATGACAGCCGCCAAACCCAAAAAGACGACGAGCCCGACGAAAGCAGAAGCCAAACGCCCTGCCAAGCGAAGGCCGCCACCACCCAAGCCGGCATCAGCCGCTGCGCCGGCGGCCACACCTCAACAACCCGACGGCGCCAAGAAATTTCCGCTGCAGGATATCTGGGCCTATCAGCGCGATGTGTGGGAGCGCAGCATCCTGTTCTGGGATACCCTGCGTCAGCGGGCGGATAACATGATCGCGCATGAACGCGCCGGCAAACCTCCATTGCTCGATTTCGATTATGAAATGATCCTCGACGCGCGGCGCTTCGACGAGCCGGCAAATTACGCCTTGCTGCGTATTACAAGAATCGACGAGGCGTGTCTTGAAGACTGTCTGGATCCGGAAAAACCGCCTGTCATTGTCGTCGACCCGCGCGCCGGCCACGGTCCGGGTATTGGCGGGTTCAAACGAGACTCCGAAATCGGCATCGCGATGCATCAAGGGCATCCCGTTTATTTCGTTTCGTTCTTCCCCGAGCCCTCACCCGGGCAAACGCTCGCCGATGTCCTGCATGCCATGCGCCGCTTCGTCGAGGAGGTTTCGGAGCGGCATCAGGGGGCGGCGCCTATTCTCTACGGCAACTGCCAGGCGGGCTGGGCGATCACATTGCTCTCGGCCGACTGTGAGGGACTTGTGGGCCCGGCGGTGCTCAACGGCTCCCCGCTCTCATACTGGGCCGGCGATGCGGGGGTGAACCCGATGCGGATCGCCGCCGGATTTGTCGGCGGGGCCTGGATGACGCATTTCCTCGCAGACCTCGGCGACGGGCGGCTCGACGGCGCCTGGCTGATCGAGAATTTCGAGAACCTTAAGCCGGAATCGGTATGGGACAAATACGCCAATCTGTTCACGAATGTCGATACTGAGCGCGAGCGCTTTCTCGAGTTCGAGCGGTGGTGGAACGCCTGGTATTTTTTGAGCCGTGAAGAGATCGTGTCGATCGTCGAGAACCTCTTTGTGGGCAACAAGCTTGAAGAGAGCAAACTCAGCATCTGTCCCGGCTGCACGGTGGACTTACGGCGCATTAAAAACCCGCTCGTGATCTTTGCCTCCTACGGCGACAATATCACGCCGCCACAGCAAGCGCTCGACTGGATACCGGCGGTGTATCGCGACACCGCAGACCTCAAGGCGGCCGGCCAGCGCATCGTCTATCTGACAAACCCGCATATCGGGCATCTCGGTATCTTCGTGTCGGCGAAGGTGGCAAGGTTCGAACATCGCGCGATCCTGGAGAGCGTCGAGGAGATCGAGGGGTTGCCGCCTGGCCTCTACGAGATGAAGATCGACAATCCGTCAGGCGATCCCGATTGCCGCAAACCGCACTATTCCGTCCGGTTCGAAGAACGCGAGGTCGCCGACATAAAGGTCGATACCCCCGTCAAGGCCTTCGAACGCGTGCGGACCATGTCAGAGACAAATGAAGAGATCTACAAAACCTTCCTGAGTCCTTTCGTCCGCAGCCTCTCAACGCCCGCGAGCGCGTCGATGTTCGAGTGGCTGCATCCGATGCGCACCAGCCGGTATCTTTTTTCGGAGGAATTCAATCCATGGATGCGGGCAATCTCCGCGCTTGCGCCAAGGATCGAACAGCAAAGATCGCCGTTGTCGCCGGACAATGCGTTTCTGGTGGCAGAGCGTGATGCAAGCGAGCAGATCTCGAAGACGATCCAGCGCGGGCGCGAGCGACGCGACGCAATGGAAGAGCGGGCGTTCGCGCTCACCTATGGCTCCGGCATCGCGCACAAGCCTGCTGAGGAAATGGGGGAAACGCAAAGCTGAGCGTCTCGCCGCCGAGAGATGAGACGCTCAGTGAACGTCCCATTCCGTTTGATGTCGCCATTCCGGCTCACACGCGCCGTTCCTGTTCGAATATATAGTCGCGCGTGCGCGGAACGACCTCGCGGTCGCGCGCGAGTTGAAGCTGGAAGACCATGAGGTCTCCTTGCCGGAACGCCATTTCGCAAGCGGCGAGATAGAACTCCCACATGCGGCAGAAGCGCTCGTCATAGAGTGCGCGCGCTTGTTCGCGATTTTTCTGAAAGCGATCGTACCAATGCAAAAGTGTGTCCGCATAATGGAGCCTTAGGATTTCGACGTCGGTGACCCAGAGCCCGCTTCGTTCGACCGCGGCCACGACCTCAGAGAGCGCCGGGATATGTCCACCGGGAAAGATGTATCTGGATATCCAGGGATCGTCGCCGCCGGGGGGAGACCGGCGTCCGATCGCGTGAATGACGCCGACGCCGTCCGGCGCGAGGCGCCGGGCGATTGCCGAAAAGAACATATTGTAATGGGAGGGACCGACATGTTCGAACATGCCGACCGAAACGATGCGGTCGAATTGTTCATCGATGTCGCGGTAATCGAGCATGTCGAAGCGGACACGATCGGCAAGGTTCTCGTGCGCCGCGCGGGCGCGCGCCACGTCGAGCTGTTCACGCGATAAGGTGATGCCGAGGGCGGACACGTCATGGTTCCTCGCGAGTTCAAGAGCGAGCCCGCCCCATCCGCATCCGATATCGAGCACCCTTTGTCCGGCGCCGAGAAGAAGTTTTGACGCGATATGCCTTTTCTTCGCGGTTTGCGCCTCTTCGAGCGTCTCCGTGCCTTCCGGGAAATAGCCGCAGGAATATTGCCAATCGGAATCGAGGAAGAGTGCGTAAAGCGAACGCGAAAGGTCATAGTGGTGCGCCACATTGGCGCGCGACCGCATTTTATGATTGCCGACGCGGAAGGGTCTCAGGGCTGCGAACCTGCTCCGCATGATCTGGAGGGAATGACTGTCCAGCGCCGCCAGATTCGATGTGACGATGCGCAGGAACTCGCGGATTGAGCCGGACTCGAGGGTGAGGCGATCGTCCATATAGGCTTCGCCCAATGCGAGCGTCGGCGATATAGCCAGTTTCAGCGGGAGCGCCTTGTCGTGGAACCGTACGACGACATGATGATCTGCTTCTGCGTCGCCGAAATCCTGGCTCCGTCCCGCCTTATCGATGATGGTGAGGCGGCCTTTCTGAATGAGCTTGCGAAGAAGGCCGGAGATCAGGGGTAATTTCAGATTTGTTATTGAAGAATTTGGTCGCTGCATCGTTCTCTTTCTTTTCGTCTTCTGTTTTTAAAAGACGAAAAGAAACGATGGTGATTACAGTCGTGATGCAGCGCTTTGAAGATACAATTCCCGTCGCTGCTCAGGCAAGCAGATGCTGCCCGCTGTCGACGGGAATGACGGTGCCAGTGATCCGGCGCGCGGCATCGCTGACGAGGAAGGCGGCGAGCGCGCCGACATCCGCTACGGTGACAAGCTCGTGCTCAGGCACTTCAGCGGCGGCGCGGTCGAGCATCTGGTCGAAGCGGTCGATGCCGCTCGCGGCGCGGGTTGCGATTGGTCCTGGCGATATGGCGTGCGCGCGGATGCCCTTCGGTCCCAGTTCCGCCGCAATGTAGCGCATGGCGCTCTCGAGCGCCGCCTTGACCGGCCCCATCAGATTGTAGTGTTCGACCACACGCTCCGATCCATAAAAGGTGACGGTGAGCAGGCACCCGCCTTCACGCATGAGCGGTTCTGCAAGTCGTGCCATGTTCAGAAAGGAGTGACAGGACACGTCCATCGCCGTGGCGAACCCTTCAGAGGACGTGTCGACGACCCGGCCTTGCAGATCCGCCTTCGGTGCAAAGGCAATCGAGTGAAGCAGGAAGTCGAGCTTGCCCCATTCCCGCTCGACTCGTTCGAACAGCGCTTCGGTCTGACCGGGTGCGCGCACGTCGCAGGCCGCCAGCCATTCGACGCCGAGAGCGTCGGCTACCGGCTCCACGAAGAGACGGGCCTTCTCGTCGAGATAGGTCGCACCGAGACCGGCGCCGCAATCGCGGAATGCTCGCGCACAGCCGGCGGCGATGCTGTGTTCATTGGCAATGCCGACAATGAGACCGCGTTTTCCGGAGAGGTCGACCAGCGTTTTCATGATGTGTTCCCTGAGAATGGCGTTGGTCTGTCAGTCGGCTTCTCTCGTTAATTCAACGGGCGTGTTTCCGAGACCTAGTGGTCATGGGCCTCGTGACCGGATGCATGCTCGTGGTCATGCGCGTCCTCCTCGCCATGGGTATCATTGTATGCTGCATATTGCTCAGCCGACATGTCGGGCAGAGCCTTCACAAAGGCTGCGATGGTCCAGATCGTCTCATCATCGTGGGTCGGCCCGAAGGCGGGCATCCCGGTCATCTTCACACCGTTCTTGACCAGCCAGAACACCTCTTCGGCGCTCCATTCATCTGCAACCTGCGCCAGCGCGGGAGGCTTGGGCCGCATTGTTTCGGCCCATTCCTGGCGGCTTTCACCGACGCCGCCATGACAGCGCGAGCACATCGCCTTGTATTCAGCTGCGCCGGCGGTGATCATCTCGGCCGTAAACGCTTCCGGACCTTCAGCGCCCAGCGCCCGGCTCTCTACAGAATTTTTCATCGTTGTGGTCAGCGCCCACCCCACAATCGGACTGTGGCGGGCGGTGGCGGCCACATTGTAACTGCCGGTAAGAACCACGATCAGCGCGATGGCGGTCAGGAGGAGACCCATGCCGAGTGCGCCGATGACAGCGCCTTTCATGGTCGCATTCATTTGTCCGCTCCCTCATAACAGCGGCGATAGCCGTGATACCCGATTTCATCCTTGGCGCCTGGCGGCACGACAATCATCTCCATGCCCTGGCTGCCGGCATTTCCCTTTTCATCCAGCGCCCGTAGCGTGACGGTCAGTTCGCCATCGACGAAACGGTTCTCGCCGACTGACGTCAGCGGAATGAGCTTGCCGTTGAGCTTTATCGCGCCGGGCCCGCCGTCCGGTTCATAGAGGAAGGACGGAAAAGCGACCTCCGTCAGCACAATGGAGCATCGGCCGGCCTTTCCGCCAAGGGCCTCTACATCCGCATCGCTCATCGTTTCGGGCTTGATGATCGCCGTCGCGACATTCTGCAGCGCGGACGAGGCTTCTTCGACCGGCGCTGGCGTGGGCGCGGCCTCAAGCTGCGCTTCCCGGTCATTGCCGATCGACGTGTTCTGATTGCAGGCGGCCAGAGAAAGGGCGAGGACGCAAATAGAAAAGGCGGTCTTCATGGCTGCACCTCCTCTGGCAGACGTTCTGTCGTCCGCACGCCATTCTTTTCGATATCCTCGATCAGGTATTTCATCTGGGCGATCTCGCGCCTTTGGGCGACGATGATATCGTGCGCCAGTTTGCGCACGCGCGGGTCGCGGATATGGGCCCGTTCGCTCGTCATGATGGCGATGGAATGGTGCGGGATCATGGCGCGCATATAATCAGTGTCATCTATGGTGGTCTGGCTGCGCACCAGCCACAGCGTCAGGCTGAAGACTACGACCGCCGCTCCCAGAATGATCCAGTTCTTCAGGAGGTTGGTGTACATGGACCACATGAAGAGCAACATGACGACCATCATGGCCGCGCCCATCACGAACGCCATCCAGAAGCGCGTCTCGCTCCAGTAGACATGATCGATGCTGTAGGTGTTGAAATACATCAGCAGAAACATCACGGCGGTCGACGTCGCGATCATCGCCATGAATTTCCAGTAGGGACCGTCTCCCTTCTTGTGTTGGTGGTTCTCGGCCATGTCAGCTCCTTTGCTTGTTCATGGTGGTGAAGACGAACTGGGCGGTACAGCTGATGAGAAGAAAGCCGGTCAGGGATTCGATGCCGGTGATCGCCCTGAGATGACCTGTCGGGTAGATATCGCCCAGTCCAAGTGTGGTGATGTTGATGAGAGAGAAATAGAAGACGTCCATCCAGTTTTCGGGAATGTGCTTTTTGAAGCCGCCGAGCCCCATTTCAGCGGCGACCTGAAAGCCAATCGCGAAGAGTGCGGCGATCAATAAATGGCTCGCAAGCACGATCAGATATGCCCCGCTCAACCGGAAGAAGTCCGCCGGCCCCGATGGCAGCATTGCTCGTGCGAGCGCCAGGAAACGGAGATGAATCCAGACCGCTGTCAGTGAAAGAATAACGCCAAGGAGAACGGCAATTGCGATAGACATGTCTCCTATTTCGAACGGGGATGATGTGGGGAACCAACAGGTTCAGATACTGTGCGTTCCCGGCGCGCAAGATAAGCGCGCTCTGCGACGAAAACGGTGACGATGCCGGCAACGGCGTAACCCACGATCAAGGGATCGCTCTGCAGCTTGACCGCCGTGAAGGCCGCAAGCACGAGGGCGTCGGCAGCGAGCGCCGCAAGCAGGATCGACGCTCTGGCGCCGATTTCTTTTCTCAGATGCCGAAACACGCCCCAGTGTACGAGCATGTCCATGACGAGATAGAAAAAGGCACCCAGAGAAGCGATGCGAGAAAGGTCGAACAAGACCGCGAGGGTGCCCGCAACCACCACTGTATAAATCAGCATATGGCTGCGAACGCTGCCACTCATCCCGAAATGGCTATGCGGAATCATCTTCATCTCGGTCAGCATGGTGAGCATGCGCGAGACGGCGAAGACGCTCGCGATCACGCCCGACGTTGTCGCGGTCAATGCAATCACAACTGTGAAATAGAAGCCCGCCTCCCCAAGCGCCGGGCCCGCAGCCGCGGCCAGCGAATAATCGCGCGCCTCGACAATTTCGCCAATGGTCAGACTCGATCCTACGGCGATAGCGACCAGCAGATAGGTCACAACGCAGATGCCAATGGAGATCATGATGGTGCGGCCGACATTGTGGTGCGGATCCCTGATCTCGCCGCCGCTATTCGTGATCGTCGTAAACCCCTTGAAGGCCAGGATCGAAAAGGCGACCGAAGCGAGAAAGGCTTCCGGTGAACCCATACTGTCGGATTGCGCGAAAGCTCCGCCTGAAAATCCGCTTGCCCAGATCGCGGCGACGGCAAAGAGCGCAATGCCGCCGATCTTTACGGCCGACATGACAAGGGAAAATCCGCTGACCGACCGGTTTCCGGCCGCGTTGACGAGATAAGCGAAGACGATCAGGGCGAGCGCGCCGAGCGACAGCAGCAGGACATTCTCTTCCAGCCCGAAGGGCCGAAGCGCATAAGTCGCGAAGGTTCGGGCGACGAGACTTTCATTGATCACCATCGACAGAGCCATCAGGAGCGAGGCGGAAGCGGCGATTGTGCCGGGACCGTAAGCTTTCTGAAGGATCATGGCGATGCCGCCCGAGGACGGCCAGGCGTTCGACATCTTGAGGTAGCTGTAGGCGGCGAGTGCGGTGACGATTGCGCCTGCGACGAAGGCGAGCGGAAAAAGCGGGCCGGCAAGTTCGGCGATCTGGCCTGTCAGCGCGAAGATGCCGGCGCCGATCATGACGCCGGTCCCCATGGCGACAGCGCCGGTGAGGGTTATCGAGTCCCGGCGGAGCCCCTCGTCGCTTGTGCGCGCGTCATCATGTCCGTGTTCCAAACCTTAGCCCTTTGCGTTTGATGGCGGCGCCTGCCTCAATCTCGGGATGAACGCCGGCGTTTGCGCCTCATACTGGGCGAAACGCTCCGGGAAACGGGCGCGCGTTTCGGTGTCTTCGATGCGCGCCAGCCTCAGATACATGAAGACCAGGACCGGAAACATGCCGAGGGTCAGCAAGGTCGGCCACTGAAAGAGGAACCCCAGCATAACGAGGATGAAGCCGAGATATTGCGGGTGCCGGATTCGGGCATAGGGGCCTGTGGTCGCCATCTCTCCTGCGCGCTGCGCTGTCCAGAGGACGTGCCAGGAAACCGAGATGAGCCAGAAACCGCCCCCGATCAGGATGAAGCTGAGCAGATGGAACGGGCCGAAATGGGGATTGCCTTTCCATCCGAACATCATTTCGAGGAGATGGCCGGCATCGTGGGAGAACCAGTCGACCCCCGGATAGGCGGACTGGAGCCATCCAGACAGAAAATAGATGGTGAGGGGGAAGCCGTACATCTCGGCAAACAGGGCAACAAGAAAAGCGCTGAACGCTGAGAAACTGCGCCAGTCACGCTTTGTCTGCGGTTTGAAAAAGCTCAGGGCGAAAAAGATGAAAATCGCGGAATTCGCGACCACCAGGAACCACAGGCCATAGGCTGGGACCTCATGGGTCATTTATCATGCCCTCCGTGACCGTGATGCATAAACAGATGCATGGCGGGGCACAGTAGGACGAGGAGCAGCAACAGTCCTGTTCCGCTGAAAATATGCGCCCGATGCTCATACGCCAGCATGAAACCAATAAGCGCCAGAAAGGCGATGAATACCGTGCCGGTTCGGGATTTCCAGAAAGAGCGTGGATGTGTTTCCGGCGCGATGCCCCCGTCATCATCGTGTGTGTTCGTATCCATCAGTGAACCCTTTCCTTCTCGCGAGGAGGATGTGAAACGCATCAGACTCTCGCCTGTCGGAGCCGCAACGAATTGAGCACGACGGAGATCGACGACGCGCTCATGGCGAAGGCGGCAAACATCGGACTGATCAGAATGCCGAAAACGGGATAGAGAACGCCTGCGGCGACCGGCACGCCGGCCGTGTTGTAGATCAGCGCAAAGAAGAGGTTCTGACGGATATTGCTCATCGTGGCGCGGGCGAGCCGTCTGGCGCGGACGATGCCGTCGAGATTGCCCTTCACCAGCGTGATGCCCGCGCTTTCGATTGCGACGTCGGCACCGGTGCCCATGGCGATGCCGACATCGGCCTGTGCGAGCGCCGGGGCGTCATTCACGCCGTCACCGGCCATTGCGACCTTCTTTCCGTCTTCCTGCAATTCCCGGATGATGCGGGCCTTGTCTTCGGGCAGGACATCGGCGCGAATCTCGTCGATGCCCAGTCTTGCTGCGACAGCTTTCGCGGTGCGCTCGTTGTCACCAGTCGCCATGATGATCCGGAACCCGAGAGCATGAAGCGCTTTGATGGCGTCGGGGGTGGTTTCCTTGACGGGATCGGTTACGCTCACAAGGCCGGCGATCTGGCCATCGAGTATGACGAACATGACCGTTTCGCCTTCATCGCGGCGGGCATTGGCCTTGTCGGCCAGTCTGGCGCCTTCAAGGCCGAGATCGCGGACAAGCGCGATGTTGCCGAGAGCCACCGCCTTGCCGCCAACCGTGCCCTTCACGCCTTTGCCGGTGATCGCCTCGAAGTCGCTCGCCTCATCCATCGCCACGCCGCGCTCCTCCGCGCCGCGCACGATCGCTTCGGCGAGCGGATGCTCAGAGCCTCGCTCCAGCGTCGCGGCGAGCCGCAACACTTCGTTTTCGTCATGGCCCGGCTCAGGAAGGACGGCGACCAAGCGCGGCTTGCCTTCCGTCAGCGTGCCGGTCTTGTCGATCATCAGGGTATCGATCTTTTCGAACCGCTCCAGCGCCTCGGCATTCTTTATCAGGACGCCCGCCTGTGCACCGCGCCCCGTGGCCGTCATGATCGACATGGGCGTCGCCAGCCCAAGCGCACATGGACAAGCGATGATCAGCACAGCAACGGCTGCGATCAGCGCATAGGAGAGCGCTGGCGCAGGGCCCCACAGAGCCCAGACGATGAAGGCGAGAACGGCGACGCCAATGACGACCGGCACGAAGAAGCCGGCGACCTTGTCGGCGTATTTCTGGATCGGCGCGCGTGAACGCTGGGCGTTGGCTACCATTTCGACGATTTGAGACAACATGGTCTCTGAGCCGACGCGGGTCGCCTTCATGACCAGGCTGCCAGTGCCATTGATCGTCGCGCCGGTTACCGGATCGCCGGCGACTTTTTCAACCGGGACCGGCTCCCCGGAGATCATGCTTTCGTCGACCGAGGAGCGACCCTCGATCACGACGCCGTCGACCGGCACCTTATCGCCCGGTCGCACGCGCAACCGGTCGCCGACCTGTACGTCTTCGAGGGCGACTTCTTCCTCCGTACCATCTTCGCGAAGTCTTCGTGCTGTCTTGGCCGCGAGGTCCAGCAGCGCGCGGATGGCCTTGCCCGTGCCTTCCCGGGCGCGCAGTTCCATCACCTGCCCCAGCAGCACCAGAGTGACGATGACGGCCGCCGCCTCGAAGTAGACGCCGACATGGCCCTCTGCGTCGCGAAAACCATCAGGGAACATCCCCGGCGCCAGGACCGCGACCACGCTGACCAGCCAGGCGGCCATCACCCCCATGCCGATCAGCGAGAACATGTTGAGGTTCATTGTAC
>Ga0114898_1000448_pt1 | contig 32337 bp, 31 predicted proteins | sample Malvired_Geostar_FD_83496 | JGI IMG/M metagenome (GOLD analysis project Ga0114898, IMG submission 83496) | Marine viral communities from the Global Malaspina Expedition - Malaspina viral metaG DeepMed_Geostar | ecosystem: Environmental > Aquatic > Marine > Oceanic | place: Mediterranean Sea...
CCAAACTCAGCGAGTATCGACTCGACACGCGGGCCGGCGAGGTGTTGTTTTCACCCAGTCATGGCCAGGTCGATGCGCGCGCGTTGGCCGATTGGATCGTCGCGGACAATCTCCCGGTGCGGTTGCAGCTCCAGTTGCACAAAATTCTCTGGAACGACGCGCCCGGCCATTGATAGCTGCCGGAGCGGCTTTGTCTCGCATAGCCTCCGGCATTTTTGACAGGTAACCGTAATGACTGACAAGAAAGCCGTGATTCTGCTCTCCGGCGGGCTCGATTCTGCGACCGTGGTCGCGATGGCCCGCGCCGAGGGATATGCCTGCTACAGCATGAGCTTCGACTATGGCCAGCGCCATCGTGCCGAGTTGCAGGCAGCCGAGCGCGTCGCCCGGCAATTGGGTGTGGTCGAGCACAAGGTCATCGGGATGAATCTCGGTGGCATCGGCGGCTCTGCGCTGACCGACAGCAATATCGCGGTGCCGGAAACGGCGAGCGAAGGGGTTCCGGTCACCTACGTGCCGGCTCGCAACAGTGTCTTTCTCTCGCTCGCTTTGGGGTGGGCTGAAGTGCTCGGGGCGCAGGACATTTTCATCGGGGTCAACGCCGTTGACTACTCCGGCTACCCGGACTGTCGGCCAGCGTTCGTGGAAGCGTTCGAGCGCATGGCCAATCTTGCCACCCAGGCTGGAGTAGAGGGGCGGGAATTTTCCATTCGCGCACCGCTGCAGAACCTGAGCAAGGCGGAGATCGTCCGGGAGGGTGTCCGGCTCGGCGTCGACTACGCCATGACGGTCTCCTGCTACCAGGCCGATGACGATGGCCGAGCCTGTGGCAAGTGCGACAGCTGTCGGCTACGTGCGGCGGGCTTCCGGGAGGCTGGTATTACGGACCCGACCCGCTATTTCGGGGTTTTTTCTTAAAAAAGTTGATTTACTCAATCAAATCAGTATCATGCGCCCCGCATTGGGTCGTTAGCTCAGTTGGTAGAGCAGTTGGCTTTTAACCAATTGGTCGTAGGTTCGAATCCTACACGACCCACCATATTCCCTTAGGGGCAGAAAACCGGAGGCCATTTGGTCATCCGGTTTTTTTATGTCTTCGGCCTGCAAACCGAAACGGTTTATCTCCCCCGGCTGCCGTTTTCACTACGACCTTCGTCTGTGACCGGGGCGAGAACAAACGTAATAGACTGCCACCTCCCGATTGTCCGTTGGTTTGAGGCTCAAATGTATTCTGATCGCATCCGCTTGTCCTCCCTGCAGAGCAAGGTCATGAGCGCCCAAGAGGCCGCTACTCTTATTCACGATGGCATGACCGTCGGCATGAGCGGTTTTACCCGCGCGGGTGAGGCCAAGGCAGTGCCCCTGGCGCTGATCGATCGTGCCAAGGATGAGAAGCTGAAGATCAGCCTGATTACCGGCGCCAGTCTGGGTAATGATCTGGATGGCAAGATGGCAGCAGCCGGTCTGCTCGCTCGTCGTGGGCCGTTCCAGGCTGATCCGGTCTTGCGCAAGGCGATCAACCAGGGTGAGGTCATGTTCATCGACCAGCACCTGTCCCATACCGTGGAGCAGATGCGCAATCACCAGATCAAGCGCCCCGACGTCACCATCGTCGAGGCCGTATGCATCACCGAACAGGGCCATATCGTTCCGACGACCTCGGTGGGCAACTCCGCCAACCTGGCGGTCTTCGCCGACAAGGTCATCGTTGAGCTGAACTATGCGCACAACCCGAACCTGGAAGGTCTGCACGACATCTATTTCCCGGGTGAGCGTCCGAACCGCGGTCCGATCCCGCTGACCAAGGTCGACGACCGCATCGGTACCACCGCCATTCCAATCGATCCGGCCAAGATTGCCGCGATCGTCATCACCGAGCAGCCGGATTCCTACTCCACGGTCACGCCGCCGGACGAAGAGACCCAGGCCATCGCCAATCACCTGGTCGAGTTCTTCAAGCAGGAAGTGGCCGCCGGTCGACTGGCTAAGAATCTCGGCCCGATGCAGGTCGGCATCGGCAACATCGCCAACGCGGTGGTGTGCGGCCTGATCGACTCGCCGTTCGAGGATCTGGTGATGTATTCCGAAGTGCTGCAGGACTGCACCTTCGAACTGATCGACGCCGGCAAGATGAAGTTTGCCTCGGGTTGCTCGATTACCCTGTCCGAGCGTTGCAACGACCGCGTGTTCGGCAACCTGGAAAAGTACAAGGACAAGTTGGTACTGCGTCCGCAGGAAATCTCCAATCACCCGGAACTGGTACGCCGCCTCGGCATCGTGGGTATCAACACGGCACTGGAGTTCGACATCTACGGCAACGTCAACTCCACCCACGTTGGCGGCACCAAGATGATGAACGGCATTGGGGGTTCGGGCGATTTCGCGCGTAACGCGCACATGGCCATCTTCGTGACCAAGTCGATCGCCAAGGGCGGCAGTATCTCAAGCGTCGTGCCGATGGTTGCGCACGTCGACCACACGGAGCATGACGTCGAGATTCTCGTGACCGAGCAGGGGCTGGCTGATCTGCGAGGGCTGGCACCTCGCGAGCGGGCGCGCGTGATCATCGACAACTGTGTGCACCCGTCCTATCGCGAAGCGCTGAATCAGTACTTCGAAGGCGCCTGCGACCGTGGCGGCCAGACGCCGCACATGCTGCGCGAAGCGATGGAATGGCACATCAATTTGGAAGAACGCGGCCATATGCTCAAGGGCGCATGATCGAAACGACCGCCGGCTGATGCCGGCGGTTTTCATTTGGGCGATGCGAAATGCATGGCCTGGCTACCCTCGCTTTCCTTTTTGCAAAAGCTTCGGCTAGTATTCTTGCCCCTTTAGCGGGCAGGAAGGCGAAGTCTGCACATCATGCTGCCTCTTCCTTTCGCCTTGTCCGAGCCGACCCGGTTGTCCGGGTCCGTTCGGCGCTTCATGCAATAACGTGCTTTGCAGGACCGCGAACATGACGCAGATACCCGAACGCATTCTCGTGCAGGCTCATTTGGCGGCCAAGCAGCCCAAACCACTGACGCCCCAACAGGAAGCGCAGTTGCGAAGCGATATTGCCGTCGAATTGAAACGGCAGAATGCGGTGCTGGTGGCGCATTACTACACGGATCCGGTCATCCAGTCGCTTGCCGAGGAAACCGGGGGCTGTGTTTCCGACTCGCTGGAGATGGCCCGCTTCGGCAATGAGCATTCGGCGCAGACGGTGGTGGTTGCCGGTGTCAAATTCATGGGCGAGACGGCAAAGATCCTCAACCCGGAAAAGCGCGTGCTGATGCCCACCCTGGAGGCCACCTGTTCGCTCGACCTCGGTTGCCCGGTGGAAGAGTTCTCGAGGTTCTGCGATCAACATCCGGAGCGCACCGTGGTGGTCTATGCCAATACCTCGGCGGCAGTGAAGGCGCGGGCGGACTGGGTAGTGACCTCCAGTTGCGCGCTGGAGATCGTCGAAAGCCTGATGGACAACGGAGAAAAGATCATCTGGGCGCCGGACAAGCACCTCGGAAGCTACGTGCAGCGTGAAACCGGTGCGGACATGTTGCTCTGGGATGGCGCGTGCATCGTTCACGAGGAGTTCAAGGCGAAGCAACTGGAGGACATGAAGGCCCTGTATCCGGACGCTGCCGTACTGGTTCATCCCGAATCGCCCGAATCGGTGATCGCCCTGGCAGACGCCGTCGGGTCCACCAGCCAGTTGATCAAGGCCGCGCAGACGCTTTCCAATCCAACTTTCATCGTCGCCACCGACCGCGGCATCTTCTACAAGATGCAGCAGCTGTGTCCCGACAAGGAATTCATCGAGGCTCCCACGGCGGGCAGTGGCGCTACGTGTCGCAGTTGCGCGCATTGTCCGTGGATGGCTATGAACACGCTCGAACGTACCCTTGACTGCCTGCGCACTGGCCGTAACGAAATCTTTGTGGACCCGGTACTGGTTCCGCGTGCGATCAAACCGTTGAAGCGGATGCTGGACTTCACCCAGGCCGCGCGCATCAAGCAGGCTGGCAACGCCTGACCCACACCCGTGATTGCGACGAAACCGGACAAAGCGACGCCGTGGGGCGTCGCTTGAGTCAGCGCAACATCTCCTCGACCATTCGCTTCTCGTCGATCAATTGCTTCTGTCGGGCATCGATCCGTGCCGCGGTCTGGAAGTTGTTCGAGCGGCGCTTGGCAAAATCCAGCTGTTCGATCGCCTGGTCGTAATCGCCAACCAGTGCGAAAAACTCGGCGCGGCCCTGGTGCAGGCCGATGATGTTGCCGGTCAGCCCGCGAATCTCCGAAACCTGATACCAGATATCAGGGTCCTTGGGGCGTATCTCGACCAGTGCATCGAGTTCCTGTTCGGCTTCCTTGAGTTTGTTTTCCTTGATCAGCAGGTCAATGTGGGTCTGCCGCACCGGATAGCTGCCGGGGTAAAGGTGGAGCAGGGTCTGGGTGCGTTCGCGCGCGGCGCCAAGGCGGTTGGCGGTGATGTCCAGTTCGATCCGGGCCAGGTTGTAGGTGGCGTCGTCCGGTTCCTTGGCCAGCAGTGGCTGCAGGTTGGCGGCCGCTTCCTCAAGCTGGCCGCTCTTGATCTGTGCCAGCGCGAGGCCGTAGCGCGCCGCGTCGAGGGTTTCATCTTCGCTGAGCATGGCCCGGAACCGCTTGGCGCTGACCCCGGGGGTGCTTTCGAATTTCAGATCCACCCGTGCGCGCATCAGTTGATAGCGCAGGCTGTCCGTGACCCCGCCTGCCGGATATTGCTCGGCGCGGTTATTGGTGTCGGCGATGCGCGATTCGGTGACCGGGTGGGTCAGGAGGAATTCGGGGGGCTTCTGGTCATAGCGATACTGGCGCATCAAACGCCCGAACATCTGCGGCATGGCGCGCGGGTCGTAGCCGGCGCGTTCAAGGTTGACGATGCCGATGCGGTCGGCTTCCTGTTCGTTTTGCCGGGAAAAGCGCCGTTGCGCCTGGATTGCCGCGGCCTGGGTCGAAACGATGGCGGCGATGCCGGCATCGCCAGCGCCTGCCGCAGCCGCTACGACACCTGCGAGCATGGCGGCCATCAGCGGCAGCTGCATGCGCTGCTGCGCTTCCAGGCCACGGGCGAAATGGCGCTGGGACAGGTGCGCCAGTTCATGTGCCAGCACCGAGGCGTATTCGGCTTCCGTCTGGGCGTGAAGGAACAGGCCGCCGTTGACCCCGATGATCCCGCCCGGTGCGGCAAAGGCGTTCAGTTGCGGGCTGTCGAGGAGTACGAATTCGAGGCGACGGTCCTGCAGCTGGCTGGTTTCTGCCAGGCGGTAAACGCTGCGCTCCAGATAATCCTTCAATAAGGGGTCGGACAACTGCGGAACCTGGCCGCGAAGCAGGCTGAGCCAGGCGCGACCCAGCTGATGCTCCTGCTCAGGGGAGACGATGCCCGAGCTTGAGTCCCCCAGCGAGGGCAGATCGTTGGCGATGGCTGGCTGCCCGAACAGGCACGCCAGCGTCAGCAGGGTAGGGCGCAGCAATTTCATCCAGACTGGCTCTTGAAAGCAGGAGCGTTACTGTAGCCTTGTGCCAGGGTAGCTGGCCAGCGGCGGGCGCAGGTCGGTATCCTGCGCTTCTTTCAAGGAGAGCGACATGACCCAACAGAGTGTGCCCGACACCGATTGCGATGCCGAGCTGGACGCCGTCGGGTTGCAATGCCCGATGCCCTTGCTGAAGGCCAAACTCGAGCTCAATCGGATGGCCAGCGGCCAGGTCCTGAAGGTGACGGCCAGCGATCCCGGTTCGCAGCGGGATTTTCGCAGTTTCGCCAAGCTGGCCGGCCACGGGTTGCTGCGCGAGGAATCGGCAGGCGGTCTCTATCGTTATTGGCTGCGCAAGGCCTGAGGGCCGTTAAGGAAGCATATGCTCAATGTATTGCGCGGCTGGGTGCATCGCTATTTCTCGGACGAGCAAGCGGTGGTCCTGGCTGTATTGCTGGTGGTTGCGTTCGCTGCGGTACTGACCTTGGGCGATATGCTCGCGCCGGTCCTGGCCGGTCTGGTGCTCGCCTATCTGATGCAAGGCCTTGTCGGTGCCTTGGAGCGCATCCGGATTCCGCATCTGGTGGCTGTCTGGCTGGTATTCCTGATGTTCGTCGGTGCGCTGACGGTCTGTTTGCTGTTCCTGGTGCCGCTGGTCTGGCAGCAGCTGTTGACCCTGTTCAACGAGCTGCCACGGATGCTTGTGGAATGGCAGTCCCTTCTGCTGCACCTTCCCGAGCGTTACCCGCAATTGCTGACCGAAGAGCAGGTCCGGCGCGGGATCGACGTCATGCGCGGCGAAATTGGCCGCTACGGTCAGGTGGTGCTGACGTCATCCCTGTCCAGCCTGCCGCTGTTGCTGACCCTGATGATCTATCTGATCCTGGTGCCCATCCTGGTGTTCTTCTTCCTCAAGGATCGCCAGCAGATCAGCGATTGGCTGAGTGGCTACCTGCCGCGTGAGCGCACGCTGATCACCCAGGTGTCCCAGGAAATGAACGTGCAGATCGGTAATTACATTCGGGGCAAGGCGATCGAGATTGTCATCTGCGGCGTGGTGTCGTATGCCGTCTTTGCGGCATTGGAGCTGAACTACGCCGCGTTGCTGGCTTTGCTGGTGGGCGTTTCCGTGGTGGTGCCCTATATCGGCGCCACGGTGGTCACCATCCCGATTGCGCTGATCGGGCTGTTCCAGTGGGGGCTGGGTGACCAGTTCATCTACCTGATGGTGGCCTACGCGATCATCCAGGCGCTCGATGGCAACGTCCTGGTGCCCTTGCTGTTTTCCGAGGCGGTCAACCTCCACCCGGTCGCCATCATCTGTGCGGTCCTGCTGTTTGGCGGGCTCTGGGGATTCTGGGGGGTATTCTTCGCGATTCCTCTGGCCACCTTGTTCAAGGCCGTGCTCTACGCCTGGCCGCGCAGGCCACCCACGGCCTCGGTAACGGTTGGCTAGAACGAAAAAGGCCGGCATATGCCGGCCTTTCGCTCATTTGCCCTGCAGCGCCTGGGCGGCCTGCAGAACCGCTTCGACATGTCCCGGGACTTTTACACCTCGCCATGCCTGGCGGAGCACGCCGTTGCGGTCGATCAGGAACGTGCTGCGGTCTACGCCCATGTATTCCTTGCCGTAGAGCTTTTTCAGCTTGATGACGTCGAATAACTGGCAGAGCTGTTCATCCTTGTCGCAGATGAGTTCGAAAGGGAAGCCCTGCTTGGCCTTGAAGTTCTCATGGGTCTTCAGGCTGTCGCGCGATACGCCAAAGATCAGCGTGTCGGCCGCACTGAAGGCAGCATGCAGATCGCGGAAACCCTGGCCTTCGGTCGTGCAGCCCGGCGTATTGTCCTTCGGGTAGAAGTAGAGCACGGCCTGCTTGCCCTTCAGCGTTTCGGGGCTGACTTGGGTATCGCTGGTGGCTTGAGCCTGGAAGGGCGGAACGGGTTGGTCGATTTCCACGGGCATTACTGTTTCCTTGTCAGGGGTTCTGCGGGCGCCAGGGTTCTATCAGGGCGTCCAGATTCAGCGCGTCGGCAAAGTCCAGAAACTGGTCGCGCAGCCAACTGATCTGCGTGCCCGCCGGCAACGTGACGGTCAAGGTCGCATTGAGCATGGTGCCGCCGGTCTGGGGCGCCTGATAGGTGTCACAGGTCAGGCTTTCGAGTTCGACGCGGTGGTCGATGAAGAACTGGCACAGCTCGTTGAGAATGTCCGGGCGGTATACCGAGCTGACGTAGGCCACATAGGGCAGCGCCTGCGGACGGGTTTCCAGCGCTTCGCTGCGAACCACGTTGGTGGTGAACTCGTGCTTCTTGGCCAGTCCCGGTAATGCCGTCTCCATGCGAGCGAGGGCGTCCCAGGTTCCGGTGATCTCCAGGACCAGTGCGCAGCACTCGCCGTGTCGGGTCAGGCGGGTACTGACCACGGCGCAGCGGTTCTCGTTACTGGCTCGGCAAAGTACATTGGTAAGCGCCATCGGGCTGCGGCCCATGGCGCTGATGACGAGAAACTGTTCTCGGGGTACTGGGGGGGTGGACATGCAGGTTCCTGGCGGTGATGAATCGGTCGGCCAGCCAAGCCGAAAACGGCTAAGGGTAGCGAAAAGCGTCGCCAAGGGGAATGCATGCGGCAGCGCTCACCGCCCAAGTGCGTCGCGGACATTCGGTCGTTCCGACGGCAGGATGCGTCCAGCGTACTCGCAAAGCGCTCAGGAGCCTTGTACCATTACGCCTCTCTTTTTCCGGCAGGAGTGGGTTGCATGATTGCGGGCAGTATGGTGGCGCTGGTCACTCCCATGGACGCGCAGGGCGCTATTGATTGGGATAGCCTGAGCAAGCTGGTGGACTTCCATTTGCAGGAAGGCACCAATGCAATCGTTGCCGTCGGAACCACCGGCGAGTCGGCCACGCTCGAAGTGCCCGAGCATATCGAGGTGATCCGTCGGGTGGTGGACCAGGTCAATGGTCGCATCCCGGTTATCGCCGGCACCGGTGCCAACGCCACTCGAGAAGCCGTCGAACTGACCGAGAATGCCAAAGCGGCAGGCGCGGATGCCTGCCTGCTGGTCACGCCGTATTACAACAAGCCGACCCAGGAAGGCATGTACCTGCACTTCCGCCATATCGCCGAAGCGGTGGCGATTCCGCAGATCCTCTATAACGTGCCCGGGCGTACCGCCTGCGACATGCTGCCGGAAACCGTCGAGCGTCTGTCCAAGGTGCCGAATATCGTCGGGATCAAGGAAGCGACCGGTGATCTCAAGCGCGGCCAGGAAGTGCTCGACCGCGTCGGTAAGGAATTTCTCGTCTATTCCGGTGACGACGCCACAGCCGTCGAACTGATGCTGATGGGCGGCAAGGGCAATATTTCCGTCACCGCCAACGTCGCCCCGCGTGCCATGAGCGAGCTTTGCGCGGCGGCCATGGCCGGCGACGCGGAAAAAGCGCGCGCCATCAATGCATTGCTGATGCCGCTGCATCAAACCTTGTTCCTCGAGGCCAACCCGATCCCGGTGAAGTGGGCACTGCATGAGATGGGGCTGATGCAGGACGGTATTCGACTGCCCATGACCTGGCTCAGCCAGCGTTGCCAGGAGCCGCTTCGCGACGCTATGCGTCAATCCGGTGTGCTGGCCTGAACAGTATCCGGTGTACTGGTTTAACAATGAAGGAACATGCATGAAGCGACTGGCCGGCCTCTCGACCCTAGCCCTGATCATCTCTGGAACCAGCGGTTGTGGCTGGTTGTGGGGCGAAGACGGATATTTCCGCGACCGTGGTAGCGACTATCTCCAGGCACAGCAAGTGCGGCCGATGCAGCCTCCGGCTGGCGCAGACCTGCGTCCGATCGAGCCATTGTTGCCGATCCCTCAACAGGTAGCCGATACACGTGCCACAGGCGAGTACGAGGTGCCGCGGCCGCAACGCCTGTTGATTGCCGAAGAGGCCAGCGAGTTCAGCTTGCAGACCTCCGAAGACGCGCGCTGGCTCGTCGCATTGCGTGCGCCTTCCCAGGCATGGGCTGCTGCCCGACAGTTCTTCACCGACAACGGTTTTCAGATCGCCGAAGAGCGGCCGCAAACCGGCGAATTCATCACCGCATGGCAGACCCGTGACCAGATCGCCCCGGCGTTGGTGCGTGACCTCGGCCTGGGTGACGGCGAGACCCGTGTACGGGTTCGCATCGAGCCGGGCGTCCAGCGCGATACCAGCGAAATCTTCCTGCTCAGCGTTCAGCGTCCCGCCGGCAGCAGTGCCGATGTGCCCTGGCCTGAGGCCTCCGTCAATGCCGAGCTCGATCGGGTACTGCTCGACGAACTGCAGACCGGCCTGAACAGCAGTGCCGCCCAGGGCGGCTCAGCCTCGCTGCTTGCCGAGCGCGAGTACGATGCGCCTAGCCGCGTAACGCTCAGCGAAGCCGGCAGCGGCACTCCGCTGTTGCAGCTCGATACGGACTTCAATCGTGCCTGGTCCAGTGTCGGCCGAGCACTGGCTGCCAGCGACATCCTCGTCGAGGACCTGGACCGGAGCCTGGGCGTCTACTACATCAACCTGTCGGAAGGTGCCGCGAATCCGGACGACAAGCCTGGCTTCTTCTCCCGGTTGTTCGGCGGGGCGCCGGATCGAGAGGAGATCGAGGCTCGCGCCGAACGTTATCAGGTCCGCGTGAGCGATGTGGGCAGCACCATACAGGTGACGCTGGACAAGGACCTCGACACCGTAGCGCCCGCTGACGTCGCGCGTCGCGTGCTGAACATGCTCAAGGACAGCCTGGACTGAATCGGTAAATCCGTACGCTCCAGCCCATCCAGGCGAAACCCTTTGGTTTCGCCTGTTTCGTTTGACAGACCTGTCGTTACGGCTGCCGATCTGCGCAACCTGGCGACGGCTCGGTAACCGCGAGAATCGCCATGACCACTCCCAATGCCCTCAGCCTGAAGAAAATCTACTCCGGCAAGGTTCGAGATCTGTACGAAATCGACGACAAGCGCATGCTCATGGTCGCCACCGACCGACTCTCCGCGTTCGACGTGATCCTCGCCGAGCCGATTCCGGAAAAAGGCAAGATACTCACGGCCATTTCCAACTTCTGGTTCGACAAGCTGGCAGGCCTGGTTCCCAATCACTTCACGGGCGACAAGATCGAAGATGTGGTCCCGGCCGATGAGCTGCCCCTGGTGGAAGGTCGCGCAGTGGTCGCCAAGCGTTTACAACCTGTTGCGGTGGAAGCCATCGTGCGCGGCTACATCGTCGGTTCCGGCTGGAAGGAATACCAGAAGACCGGAACCGTTTGCGGCATACCGCTTCCGGCTGGTCTGAAAGAGGCCGCCAAGCTGCCTGAGCCGATTTTCACCCCCTCGACCAAAGCCGCTGTGGGCGATCACGACGAGAACATCTCTTTCGAGCAGTGCGAGGCCATCATCGGCAAGGCGCTGGCGGCGCAGATCCGCGACACCTCCATCGCGCTCTACAGCGCAGCCGTCGAGTACGCCGCGACTCGCGGCATCATCATCGCCGACACCAAATTCGAATTCGGTCTCGACGAAGAAGGCCGGCTGACGCTCATGGACGAAGTGCTGACCCCCGACTCCAGCCGCTTCTGGCCTGCCGACAGCTACCAGGAAGGCAGCAACCCACCGAGCTTCGACAAACAGTTCGTTCGCGATTGGCTGGAATCGACGGGCTGGAACAAGGAGCCGCCAGCGCCGGCGGTGCCGGCAGACGTCGCACAAAAGACTGCCGACAAGTACCGCGAGGCCCTGCAGCGCCTGACGGCCTGAGGATAGCTTGCTGACCGAGTGGGTGACCTCGGCCTCCTGCCAGCTGATCCCGCTGACCAGCAACGCAACAGGCTGAATAACGAGAAAAAAGCTTCACTGTGGGGTTCGACATTCGCTCTCGAACTGCTATGATGCGCGCCGCTGGAGAGATGCCGGAGTGGCCGAACGGGACGGATTCGAAATCCGTTGTACCCTCGCGGGTACCTAGGGTTCAAATCCCTATCTCTCCGCCATTACCTATAGCCTGAGCCCCTGAAATTCCTAGAGTTTCGGGGGCTTTTGCTTTCCAGGCTGACGAAATGTCAGTCTCGGTGTTTCGAAGCGCTGTCGGGCCGGGTCCGTGTGAGTCTCGCAGCGTCCGCCAATCGAGCGGGCGGCACGCTGTCACCAATGGCCGAAGCTGCTGCGCGGAGAAACCAGCCTTTTCCTGGTTCAAGATCATCGTCCGAGGGAGCCTCGCGCATGCGTCGGGCCGGCCCGCGTACCGCTATGGTCGCTTCCCAACCGGATCATTGCATCCGAGGCGGCGTCGCCGAGGTCGAGAATGCCGGTGGCTATTGTGAGTCCGACGTTTTTTCGTCGGGCTCACTGTGCGCATCGTCGTGCTCGTGCGTATCGCCCTCGCCATGCCCTGTCATGCGGGGGTCCGGGTCGGGGCCGGTCGGGTTCTTGTAGCCGTGCGCCGCGGCATCATCGCCCTGCTGTGATTGGGCCCCGTGGGCATCCTGGCGGTCTTTGTCGGGGTCCGGGCTGGCAATTGCGCTGGTTGCCGCCAGCGCAGCGAAAAGCACTATGGCGTGGGTCGAGATGGTCATGGATTCCTCGATGCTGGGCTGATGGCTCTCTGTTTCGGACCCGACGTGCTGATGTTTGTTCGCTCACAGCTCCGGTGTGCTGAGGAGCGTGGCGACTCATGGCGAAATTCCTGCCGCTTCGATGATCGCTGACGGGCGCGGCGAGGATTATCAGCACGTTGCGTCATCTCGGCCAACCAGTAGCCGTTTGCTGGGCGAACTGGCGCGAGCAGACCATCCTTTCGGTGCGCTGGTTTGACTCAGGACCTGGCAGCCTATGCGCTTTTGTCGCACTTATTATGCTTGAGAACATAATATTAAAATACATAATATCTCTTGCTAAATAGAGGGCGGAAACGTGAAGCGACCAGACATACAACAGCTGCGAGCCAATGCCGATGCCGCCGGGCAGTTACTGAAGGCGCTGGGCAATCCGGATCGTTTGTTGTTGCTGTGCCAGTTGGCTGAAGGTGAGCGCAGTGTCAGCGAGTTGGAGGCCCTGCTTGGCATTCAGCAGCCGACGTTGTCCCAACAGTTGGGCGTGTTGCGCAGAGAAGGGCTGGTGGCGACGCGCCGCGAAGGCAAACAGATTTTCTATCGGATCGACAGTCCGCCGGCGCTGGCGGTAATCAATACGTTGTATCAACTGTTTTGTGCGCAAGAGGCCGAATGAATATCGACTGGTCGAACTTCACGCCATGGAGCTCGTTGGCTGGCGGCGCGCTGATTGGTTTGGCCGTCGGGATATTCGTGGTCGCCAATGGCCGTATTGCTGGCATCAGCGGGCTGCTGGCCGGCATTCTGCGGCCTGCTGGTGACGGTTGGCTGGAGAAGGGCTTGTTTCTGCTGGGGCTGGCACTGGCGCCTTTGCTCTGGTTGCTGTCCGGCGACTGGCCGCAGGTCGAGTTTCAAACCGGGCCGCTGGGTATTTTGCTGGCCGGCCTGCTGGTTGGCCTTGGCACGCGCTACGGCTCTGGCTGCACCAGTGGGCATGGTGTTTGCGGGCTATCGCGACTCTCGCTGCGTTCGCTGGCCGCCACCCTGTGCTTCATGGCGAGCGGCTTTGCGACGGTCTACCTCATGCGTCATGGATTGGGGCGTTGAGCATGCGCAAGCTGACGGCCTTCATTGCAGGATTGATCTTCGGCGCCGGGATTTTGCTGGCGGGTATGGCCGATCCGCTCAAAGTGCTCGGTTTTCTCGATCTGTTCGGCCAGTGGGACCCCTCGCTGGCGCTGGTCATGGCGGCGGCCATCGCGGTGGCGATAGTGCCGATGCAATGGGCTCGCAGGCAGCCGCGTTGTGTTCTTGGTGGGCCGATGCAACTGCCGCCACCGCGCGGGCTGGATCGTCGGCTGATCGGCGGCAGCCTGTTGTTCGGTATTGGCTGGGGCATCGCGGGCATCTGCCCGGCCCCCGCCGTTTCACTGCTGCTGGCTGGCTACTGGCAGGTCGCTCTGTTCGTACTGGCGATGCTGCTCGGCATTTGGATTTTTAGTGTGCTGGAAGCCCGGCGCGCGAATGAAAGGAGATCGTGATGAACGCAAACATTGGAACGTTGGACCGCAGCCTGCGGATTGCCGTTGGCCTTATCCTGATTGCCCTCAGCCTGTTCGGTGTCATCGGCTGGTGGGGCTGGCTCGGCCTGCTGCCGCTGGCGACCGGTTTCTTCCGCTTCTGTCCGGCCTATCGGTTGCTGGGAATCAGTTCCTGCAAGTGGTCCTGAGGACTCATGAATAGACGTTCGAATTCTTTCAGGAAGTCGAACGTCGCTGTCCTTTGGCGGACAACCTGCTGCATGGCACTCGCCTGCACGGTGAAGTCGCCAACTGAGCACTGAAAGTTTGCCATGGCTCGTGGATGAGCACTGATCGGAGCCAGGCGCGCCGACTTTCGATGATCGGTTTTCGCGACCAGACGGTCGCCCAGGAGTTTGCATGCGTTTTCTATGGCCCATCCGTTGTCTGGCATTGACTGTTCCTCCTGCTGGCGGAGGCTTCGGAGCCCTGGGTGGCCGAAGGCATGGCGCTTATTCCTCCGTTTCAACAGCAGTTGATGGGAACGGTAAAAGCGGCCATGAGCGAGGGTGGGCCGCAGGATGCCGTGCAGGCTTGTCAGTTGCTGGCACCGCGAATCACCAACCAGCACAGCTCAGGTGCGTGGCAAGTGGGGCGCACGGCGCTGCGCGTACGTAATCCCGATAATGCAGCGGATGCCTGGGAACGCGCAGTGCTGGAGCAATTCGAGCAGCGCGCCGCGGCGGGTGAGCGGTTGGACACGATGTGGCAGGCCGAGCAGGTGGGCAGTGAGTGGCGGCTGATGAAGGCGATCCCTACCGCTAAAGCCTGTCTGGCCTGTCACGGCAAAGAGATCGATCCGCCACTGGCCGCATTGATCGACCAGAAATATCCACAGGACCAAGCCACCGGCTTCAGTGCTGGCGAGCTGCGGGGTGCCTTCACGCTTAGACGGGCCGCCGACTGACGGGCATTCAAGACGCTTCTTCACGGCCCGCCTGGCACCGTTCGGACGGGCGTGTGGTCCGGCTTGTCCTCCTCGCGGTCGTGCAGGGAACTGGAGCGGGACCTGGCCAGTTCTGGTATTCGGGTTTGCCACAGCGTTATCGGTGGCTGGATTGAAGCGCTTGATCCTGAGGATGGACTCGGGGTGGTGGTTCGCTTCTTCACATTATTCGCTGGCGGATACCGTCCTATTCGAAAGATCGGTCGAACGAATGGGCACCGTGTTATCTGTGTGCTGTCCCAGCAGCAGATAACGTGGTGAGGCTCCCGATGATCGAATGGCTTAAAAACAATCACCAGCTGATTTCGCTGGCGATCTCCGCCAGCACCTTGCTGGTGTGGGTGTTCTATGCGCAGCTGTTGCTGCTCAATTTCCGACGACAGCGTAAGCCGAGTCTGATCATCAACCGAGGGGCAGGCAAAGGACTGGGCTCGCTTTGCCTGATCTCCAACATGAGCGCCGAGCCCATGTTCATCAACCAGTTGGTGGTCTGCATCGAGACCTCCGCGGGGCCGTTGGAGCTCGACGTCACCGATATCTGGAAAAGCATCGACAATGAGGCCGACGCCTCGCCCGACCTGCTCATCCATCAGACTACGCATCAGGGCCCGCTGCGCAGCGGTGAGTTCATTCATATCGGCACCTTCCAGGGCATGTTGCGCAACGTTGCCGAACGCCATGACATCGAGCTGGACGGCCACAAGCCTGTGGGAGATCTCCGCTTTCGTTCACTTGAGGTGCGCGCGGTGGCGTTCTACGGTCCGGAGCGGCATCCGATCGGCGTTCTTCGGCGATTCCGCCTGGATGACAGCCATGGCTCGGAGTGCATGCTGGTGCCGGAGAGCCCCTTCACCCAGCAGTTGCTATCGCGGCGTAGCCGCCGACGCGTCCGTCGGTGGCTGTCCGAATCGCTGGGTTGATCGCGTCCTATACCGCCGCGAATGCGTCTGGGCCGACAGATCGGCGCTGTCGAACATCCGCGCTGATGATCCAGGCAACGGGCGCAGGCCGCTCGGCGCCGGGCAGGCGAGTTACAAGGACTCATCGCCAGCCAGTCGGCGTCACCACCGCGTCCAGCGGTGCAACCGTCGATCAATCTGTGAACGAGCTGTAGATGAATCAGAATTTCGAAACCTTCCACGCCGAACGTGCCGCCCACGACGACCAGCCGATCAATCCCAGCGACAATGCCTGGTTGCAGCAGCGGGTCGACAGCGGCCGGCGCAGACTGCTCAAGGGCGGTTTCGGGCTGGCCGCGCTAGGATTCCTCGGCGGTAGTCTGAGCGCCTGTTGCGGCACCACGGCGGGCCAGTCGCTGCTGGGTTTCACCGGGATACCCACGCAACCGAACCCCGGATTCGACCGGGTCGAGGTCGCGCCGGGTTACACCGCGCGCACCTTCTTTTCATGGGGCGATGCGGTCCTGGCCGATGCGCCGCAGTGGAATCCCGACGCCAGCGATGATTGGCAGGCTCAACTCAGGCAGGCCGGCGACAACCATGACGGCATGCATTTCTTTCCGTTCGCGCAGGCGCCGGACAGTCACGGGCTGTTGGTGATCAACCATGAGTATGCCAATCCGACATTGCACCCCAACGGCATGACGCTCATCGATGGCAAGCGACCGCTGGATGAAGTCCGCAAGGAACAGGCCGCCCACGGTGTCAGCGTGGTCGAGGTGAGAAAGGATGCGCGGGGCCAGTGGCAACGCGTCATGCCGTCACGCTACAACCGCCGTGTTTCAGCCCTGACAGCCATGGATGTGAGTGGCCCGCTGGCTGGCTGCGACGCCTTTAAAACCGCTTCCGACCCCAGCGGGCAGGAGATCATCGGTACGCTGAACAACTGCTCGAGCGGTTTTACGCCCTGGGGCACTTACCTGGTGTGCGAGGAAAACTGGCACCACTACTTCGTCAACCACGATGCGGAGGATCTCGCACGGCGCATGTCGCACAGGCGCTACGGAATTGGCGGTGGCGGCCTGAGCAAACTCTACGGTTGGGAAACCGCGGACGCCCGGTTCGATGCCACACCAGACACGCAACAGCCACACGGCGGGCACGTGCACGAGCCGAACCGCTTCGGCTGGGTTGTGGAACTCGATCCGTTCGATCCGCGCAGCAAACCGGTCAAGCGCACCGCGTTCGGTCGCTACTGCCGTGAATGTTCGGTGCTTTCACTGGGGCACGACGGCCGGATGGCGTACTACTCCGGCGACGATACCAAGGGCGAGTACGTCTACAAGTTCGTCCCCAGCGGTCGCTATGTGCCGGGTGCGGATCAGGCCAACCGTCGTCTGCTGGACAGCGGCACTCTCTACGTCGCGCGTTTCAATGACGACGGCAGTGGCGAATGGCTAGCGCTGGTGCACGGTCAGAACGGCCTGGACCTCGCCAGCGGTTTCGCCGACCAGGCCGAAGTGCTGCTCAATGCCCGTGCCGCGGCGGATCGGGTTGGCGCAACGCCAATGGATCGACCCGAATGGGTGGCGGTGCATCCGCACAGTCGCGAGGTCTATGTGACCCTGACCAACAACGACGGCCGCGGCAGCCAGCAGCCCACCGACAAGGCGAACCCGAGGCCGAACAACCTGCACGGACAAATCCTGCGCTGGAACGAGGAGGGTGGCGACCCGACCGCGACCCGCTTCGAGTGGGAAATCTTTCTGCTGGCCGGCGAGCAACCAGGGGCGCGGGACGCTGCCGGGCGGTCGGTCGCACCCCATCTGATCGGCACCATCGAAGGCGATATCTTTTCCTCGCCGGATGGCCTGGCCTTCGACAACGCGGGCCGGTTGTGGATCGAGACGGACTTTGCCGATGGGCATCCGGCCATGCAAGCCATGGGCACCAATCAACTGCTCTGTGCCGATCCGCACAGCCGCGAGGTTCGTCGTTTCCTGGTCGGTCCGCGTGGCTGCGAGATTACTGGCGTCACCTGGAGCCCCGACTACCGCGCGATGTGGATCAACGTACAGCACCCCGAGTTGAGTTTTCCGGCCAGCGATGGCAAGACGCGCCCTCGCTCCTCGACGATCCTGATCACCAAGAACGACGGCGGGGTGATCGGCACCTGAACGCAGTGATCGACGCGCTGGGCTGAGCAGGGCCAGCGCTTCGTTTTCCCGCAACGGTGAACGTTTGGAGTTCCGCTACGCTCTAAATGTGCATACATTCTTTGTTGTATGTAACCAAGGAGCTGGGCCATGGCACTCTCGCGCGCGCACCGCCGCGTCTCCCTTGCTGTCTTTATCGCCTGTATCCCGGCGGTCAGCCAGGCAGACCTGTATTCCCTGAAGATCGAGAACGACATCATTGCGACCGGCAGTGATGGCCATTACACCAATGGCTTCGAGCTGATGCGCTCGTTCGTGCCGGATGACGACCACTGGGCACGCAGATTTGCCGAGACGCTGCCGGGTTGGGCGGCCGGTGACGTCGATAACGTTGCCTACCGGCTTGGCCACCAGATCTACACGCCGAACGACATCGAGCGAACCGGGCTGATCGAAGACGACCGGCCCTATGCCGGGCTGCTGTTCGCCGGTCTTTCGATCTATTCCGACGCCCAGCATGAGGGCTGGCGCAGCACCAGCGGATTGCACCTGGACGTTGGCATCGTGGGGCCTGCGGCCGGCGCGGAGAAGGTTCAGCGCCGCGTGCACGATGTCACGGACAGCGACGAGCCCAAAGGGTGGGATCACCAGCTACGCAACGAGCCGTTCGTCAACCTGGCCTACCAGCACCGCTGGTGGCTGCAGCAGCGTTTCGCCGGTCTCGAGGCGGAATACGGGCCGAGCGCCGGTTTCTCGCTGGGCAATCTTTATACCTATGGATCGGCCGGTTTCGGCGTGCGGATCGGGCAGGGGCTGGCGCGCAGCTTCAGCATTCCGGCTGTCGCGCCGGCGCAGAGTGGCAGTGTGTTTTTCGATCAGGGCGGCGGGTTTGCCTGGAATCTGTTCGCCAACGTCGAGGGGCGCTACATGGCGCAGAACATGTTGCTTGAGGGCAACACGTTCAAAAGCAGTCACTCGGTCGACCCGAACGAGTGGGTCGGCGATGCCAAGGCGGGTATCGCGCTGACCTGGGACAGCTGGCAGCTGGCCTTCGCCGGTGTCTGGCGGACCCGGGAATTCCGGGGTCAGGATGAGCACGACCAGTTCGGGTCGCTCACGCTTTCGAGCTGGTTCTGAATGTCGCGGCAGGGGCGTGCGACACCCCTGCCGTCCGGCGGCTCATTTTTTGACCCAGGTGCCATTGAGCTGGATGATCTGGCCGGATGGCGTCTTCTCGATGGCTTTCTTGCCAGCGATGGCTTCGACGTCGTCGACGCTGATGCCGTTCTTCTGCGCCAACCGATGGTACTCGGCGCGACGAGCCTGGTTGATCTGACTGGCGATCTCTTCGGCCTGGCCACCGCCCTGCACAACGCCCAGATAGCCGTCGGGCCTCTCGCCAAGCTGGCCGCTGGCCTTGGCCTGGCCGAGCGCGGACATGGCTTCGTTGAGCGTCATGGCGGTGGCAGGCAGGGCCAGGCACAGCGCCAGCAAAAGGGTGCCGAGTTTGAGATGGGTTTTCATGGGCTACCTCAGAACAGACCGCTGTCTTCGTTGATGATCGAGTCGAGCTGCTTGTCGACCTTGATATAGATCTCGTGCTCGATTTTCACGTTGAGATTGATGTTGATCGGCTCGTTGGGCACGGCCAACTCCACTCTCGGGGTACAGGCGCTGGCGAGCAGGGCCAGTGCCAGGATGATCGGATGGTGCAACCGCATGACGGTTCTCTCTTGGTCGATGTTGCCGCTACATTGCCTTAACAGGGCGTCGAAAAACCACCTGCATTGCCACAACCGGGTAAAAAAGCCGCGGTAGCTCATCCATCGCATGCGAATCCATTAGCGACTGGCCATTGTTCAGCGGCCTGATCCAAGGCGTTCCTGCACGCGTCGTTGAATGGTTTCGCTGACCCGGTCGGACAACTGCAGGCTGGTCAGCAAAGCCGGAATGTCTTCCTCCAGATTGATCGAGAAGTTGATCGCACGACCGTCTTCGAGGGCAGGGTTGCGCCCGTGCAGCTTCAGGCCCAGGTCAAGCGTGCCGTCGGTGGCATAATGCACGTCGCTGGCGAGCAGGTCGTAGTGGAAGTCGTCCAGCGCCTCGGTCACCAGGCGCATCGCGGGGTTGGACTGGCCCAACGCTTGAATCTTCGCTGATCGGAATCGCAGGGAGCCTCCCGGCTCGCGGGCCCGCAACGAACCCTGTTCAATGCTCACGCCTGCGGCGCTGCGCTGCAACTGCAGCTGACCATCGATCACACCGGTGCCCGACAGCCCTTCGGTGGGGTAGGCCTCGAGCAGCAGCGGTAATTGCAGGCCGCGCAAGTGGGCGTTCAGTCGCTGGGTTTCGCCCGACAGGTCGGCGTTTCCGGGCTCCAGCCAGAATCGCCCTCCCAGCAGTTGAACGTCGGCGGTCGTCCACGAAAGCCGGCCTTGATCCAGGCGGCCCAGGTCGCCGGCGAACTGGCCATTGAAACGTATCGGGCCAAAGGTGAACCCCGGATTGGCTTGTTGCAGCGTCAGTTCCGGCAGCTCAAGATGCAGCTGGTTGTGTCGCAACCTGATCGACAGGTTCGCGTCGAGCCCGCTCAATTCGGTACGGTCGTAGATACCGCCGAGTCCCTTTGCACTGAAGGTCGCCGTCGCCTCGGGAGGGCCCTCGGCGGTCAGGTCGAGTTGGCCATGCCCTTGTAGCCGTCCAGTGCCGAGTTCCAGCACCGCTGGCCAATCGGCGAAGGTGGCGGCCAGCGGATTGCCCGCGCGCAGGAAAACGTCCGGAAGGCTCGCTTCGAGACGGGTCGCACCGCTGGGCCAGGCGTGGCTCAGCGTCAGGGGCAAGGTGAGGCCGGCGTCGTTCTGCAAGGGGCCGTCGAGCATGAGCCGCTCGCGACCCGCATCGAGCCTGCCATTCCAGCGCCAGGCCTGCGGACGCAAGGCCGATTGCCGGAGTTCGGCGATCGTCGCCGCGGCTGGGCCCGAGATCCGCAGGGCCTGTAGCCGGCCGTCGGCCACGCTCGCCTCGAGCGACAGGCCAGTCGGGTTCAATCGCAGCGAGTGGGCCGCCAGGTCTGTGCCACTGCTCAAGTGCGACAGTGCGATCTGCGACCCATTATCGAGCGCAATGGCAATGGCCTGCGCGGACGCGCGCCCGCGCAGGTGCAGGTCGGCATCCAGGCCGTCGGCGCGGATTGCGCCCAACGACAGGCGAGGGCTTTGCAGGCGCAGTCGGGTCTGGTCAGAAGACAGCGCATAGGGCGCCTCAGTCGCGAGCATGAGCTGACTGTCGAGCATGAGCGGTGCAGGACCACTGGCGGCGAGCCGCACCCGCAGCGGCAGCGTCGAGGCCGATTGGCCGGACGCTCCCGGAGCGATCTGCAGGCTGATCGCCTCGGGTCGCAACGGTGCGGGAACGCCTTCGACCAGGGCCGGCGCAGGCCTCAGTTGCAGATCGGCGCTCAGCTGGGTGGGAATCCAGGTGCCGCGGTCGGCTTTGGCGGTCAGGTCCAGCTGTCCTTGCAACTGGCCGACGTCCAGGATCGGCCAGGGCGCCGGCAAGTTGGCCGACAGGCGTAGCTCGCCGTCAAGGGTATCCCATCCCGCGGCCAGGTCATCCGTGCCCACGTCCAGCGCCCAACCGGCTCCGATGCGCATCTGCTCGGGCAACTCAGGGAGCACCGGCGGTTCATAGCCTGTCCAGTCGCCAAGCCACTCGAGCAGCCAGGGCGCTTCCGGCAGCTCGCTCAAGGCCAGTGCTCCGTGCCATGACATCGAGTTGGCGCCCGCCGCCGACAGCTGGTTCTGCATCCACAGCCGCGGCTGGTCGTCCACCAACAGGCGCAGATCGACATGGGTCGCGTTGCCCTGGTCATAGGCGCTGAGCGCCGCTGCCATGCGATGCGCGTGGCGCTCCAGCTGCAGGCTGAGCGAGGCTGGCAGGGGTTGTTCACCTGCGTGCTGCCAGCTCAACTGACCCTGTTCCCGGCAGGTTCCGCTTGCGCAGGGCACGCTCAAGAGGAGCGATGCGACAGCGCCGTTGCGAGGAACCCAGCGTGCCCAGGACGCCAGTTGCTGGCGGTCGGGCAAGGTCAGGGGGGCTTCGCGCTCGTCGTTGCCGGTGGCCGGCTGCCACTGGATGTCGAGTTGGCCGATATGCAGCGATCGCAGGGGCAGCGGTTTCCATTTTTCTTCGAAGCCAAGGCGCAGCGATTCGACGTTCAGGGCGAGCCGTTCGTCGTCCTGCGTGTGCCGGATCATGACAAGTTGTCGCACCTGGAGGTGGTCGCGCCCGAACCGCACCCCATTGATGTCGAGTTCAACGATGCCGAACTCGCGCTTGAATTGCTGCCAGCGCAGGCCACCGTAGCCACCGATGGCCAGGACCAGCAGGATCAGGCCTGCAGCCGCCAGGGCCAGGACTTTGCGCCGTTTCGTCATGACTCTTCCCGTTCCAATCGACGGCTAAGCATAAGCGCCCCGATCCACGCTTGCGACGTGCGCCGATCTGGCGCACCCGACGACCGGTCAGGGTGAATAAAGTTCCCGATTCAGCTGCATTGACACGTGCAAAACCGCTTGGGACGGGCGTTTTGTCGCGGCTGCGCCAAACTTGTGCACATTCGGCAGCATGGCTTGTCAAGCGCTTATGACAAACTGTCGCAAACCTGGCTGGCCCATAGATCGATAATAACTTGCTGAAAAATAAAGAAATTTTTCATTGGTGAAAAAAGCGTCAGTTTAACCGGAGGCCGCTAAACATAAGCGCTGGCGAAATCTGTAACCTGTTTGTCCACTGACTTATCCACAGCTTCTGTGGATTAATTTTTTATGTGATTCGGTTCGCTTTTTTTTAGTTTTTGCAAGACTTTAACTCTGCGAAAAAAGGAGTAGAGTGCGCGCCCTTGTTCCCCCGAAGCTTTCGGTGACCATGAGATCTCGTCCTCTCGCCTCGACTACGGTCGATAGCACCTCCACTTCTCCGCGCCTGCCGTTGCGCATGGCGCTGTGGCTGTTGGACAGCCAGCGTCTAGGACAGACCAAGAGCGTTAAACGAATCGCTGGCCGGATGCTCAAGCAACCGGCGCTCGAAGGCGTGGTCGAGGCCCAGAGCCGCCTGGGAAGGCTGCTATGCAAGGACTGCGACAGCCAACGCGACCGACGTATCGGGTTCGAGTTGCTGCGACAGGCCGCGCGCGCGGGCGATTGCCAGGCGCAGTTGGAGCTAGGACAGCTGTACTGCCAGCCTCAGTACCGTGAGCTGGGCAAGGCCAGGCACTGGCTGGAACAGGCCGCTGCGCAAGGTTCAGCCGAGGCTTCGCGGGTACTGCAGCGGTTCATCGCCAAGCGCTAGAGCGTTCCGTACAGGGCGTTTGGCCTGACCCAGACGACGCGGCTGGCTATACTGACCGGCAATTCAGCCGGAGCCCTTCATGCCTCTTGATCCCCTCTATCCGCTTGCCGGGCTTGGTTTGCTCTGTGTGCTGCTGGCCGCCGTTGCAGCCCATCTGTCCCGACGTCTGTCTGGATGTCGGTCTGAACTGGCCCTGCTCGACGAGCGGCTCAGTCAGGCCACGCTGGCGCGGGAAGGATTGAGTGCGCAATTGGAGACCAGCCGCCTCGCTCATGCCGACCTCAGCGAATCCCGCTCGGCATTGCAGGCCGAGTTGGCGGCCATGCGCCGCGAAACCGAGTGGCTGCAGGCCCAGCGCCTGGAGGCCCGCGATCAGCTCAACGACCTCGAAGCCGAGCGTGATGCGCAGCAATCGGAGCTGCGCGCGCTGAGCGCGGCCCACGCGGCCGTCAGCGCCGAGCTCAACGAGCAGCAAAAGACTCAGGAACAGCGTCTGGAGGACCTCCAGAGCGCGCGCGACGAATTACGGGCGCAGTTCGCCGAACTGGCCGGCAAGATCTTCGAGGAGCGTGAGCAGCGCTTTGCCGAGGCGAGCCAGGAACGGCTCGGACAGTTGCTCGACCCGCTGAAAGAGCGCATTCAGTCCTTCGAAAAGCGCGTCGAGGAAAGCTACCAGCACGAAGCGCGCGAGCGCTTCTCGCTCGCCCGTGAGCTGGAGCGGTTGCAGCAGCTCAACCAGCGGTTGGGAGACGAGGCGACCAATCTGACGCGTGCGTTACAGGGCCAGAAGACGCAGGGCAACTGGGGCGAGTTGATCCTCGAGCGTGTGCTCGAACAGGCTGGGCTCGAGAAGGGCCGCGAATACCACACCCAAGTCAGTCTCACGAGCCCCGACGGCGAGCGTTTCCAGCCGGATGTGCTGATCCAGCTGCCCGGTGACAAACAAGTGGTGGTGGACGCCAAGGTCAGCCTCACCGCCTATCAGGCGCTGACCGGCGCGCAGGACGACGTCAGTCGCGCGCTGGCGCTCAAGCAGCATGTCCTTTCGTTGCGCAATCACTTGAAAGGCTTGTCGTTAAAGGATTATCAACGCCTCGAAGGGCTGCAGAGCCTGGATTTCGTGCTTCTGTTCGTGCCGATCGAGGCCGCGTTCGCGGCGGCCCTGCAGGCGGATCCGGATCTGTTTCAGGAGGCGTACGGCAAGCACATCGTGATCGTCAGCCCAACCACGTTGCTCGCCACCTTGCGAGTGATCGACAGCCTCTGGCGACAAGAGCGCCAGAGCCAGAATGCCCGGGAGATCGCTGAGAGGGCCGGCGCGCTCTACGATAAGTTCGCCGCGTTCATCCAGGACCTGGACGAGATTGGCAGCCGCCTGCAGCAGTTGGACAAGGCGTATATCGGTGCACGCAACAAGCTCACCGACGGGCGCGGCAACTTGGTTGGTCGTGCCGAACAGTTGAAGATGCTGGGGGCTCGCGCCAGCAAGCGCCTGCCCAGCGACTGGTTGGAGCGTGCCGGGGCCGAGACGCCGCTGCAAGCCGAGCCATAGCGCGCGGCGCCTGTTACACCCACCAGAGCACCGCGAGCCCGGCGAGCAGGCCCACCAGCATGAACGGCAGGGTCTGCATCGCGAGGGCGCGACCGCCGATGAGCAGGATCAGGCCGGCCTTGACTAGACTGTTGCTCAATGCCGCCAGGAATATTCCTCGAACCGCGACCTGGGCGTCCAGATCGGTTCGTGCGCTGTTGGCCAGGGACAGGGTGATGGCATCCACATCGGTCAGCCCGGACAGCAGCGAGACCAGGTAGATGCCCGTATCGCCCAGCGACCGCTGTGCGCCCGCGACCATGAACAGGATGATCACCAGCAGCCCGGCGAAACGCAGTGCCGGGCCGAGTTCGAAGGGGTTTTTCAGCGGCGGTTCGGCGGCGCTGTCCGGAAGGCGTGCAGCGCGGAAATAGTGCCACAGTGCGCCGGCGGCATAGAGCAGTCCTGCGGTCAGCATGGGCGCGAGCAGCGACTGTAACAGCGTCCGGTTGACCAGCCCGACCTCCAGCAGCACCCGTGGGAACATCAGCGCCGAGGTCGCCAGCAGGCCCGCTGCCAGGGCCGGTCGCAGTTTCTCGCGGTCCAGGCGCGCGAGGGTGATGGTCATCGCCGTCGACGAGACGATGCCACCGAGCAGGGCGGTGACCAGCAGCCCATGGCGGGTCCCCAGCAAACGAATGGCGACGTACGCGGCGAAACCTATGCTGGCGATCAGCACCACCATCCACCAGGTGGTGTACGGATTGAAGGCCTGCCACGGGCCGTAACCCTGGTTGGGAAGCGCCGGCAGCAATACAACCGAGATGAACAGCAGTTTCAGCGCGCCACTCAGTTCGGCCTCGCTGAGCTTGCGTAATGCACCGTGCAGGCGGCCTTTGAGGCTCAGCAGCAGCGCTGTCACGACGGCAATCGAGGCGGCCAGCAGACGGCTCTCGGCAACCGCCAGCGTGCCAAGTACGAAGGTCAGCAGCAGCGCCACTTCGGTGGTCATGCCATGGTCGGGGTTGGCGCGCGATTCGATCACATAGCCGGTGATGGTCATCAGGGCCAGCGCGACGAACATGGCAGTCCAGGCGGTCGCGCCGAAATGGCCAGCACTCAGCGCCGCCAGCCCGCCGAACAGTCCGCCGAGGCCGAACGTGCGAACGCCGGCCAGTTCCGCTGTGCCATCGCCAGCGTCGCGGACGCTCCAGCTGCGCTCCGTACCGATCAGCAGGCCCACGCCCAGGGCAGTCGCCAGGTTCAACAACAGATCAAGAGTCATGAATGCGCTACGCCGGCCACTTCGGATCGCTTCAGTCTAGCCGTCGCGCTGCGGTACAGACTTGCCCTGGCGCAAGCCCGCGTCAGTGCAGGGGGACGTGACGGCTCATGAGTGCGCGCAAGGCGGCAGGCTTGACCGGTTTGGCCAGAAAATCCAGCCCCGTCGCATGGATGGCAGCGATCAGCTCCGGCCGCCCATCCGCGCTGATCACCACACCGGGCACCGGTTCGCCGAGACGTGTGCGCAGCCAGGCCATCAGCTCCGAGCCGGTCTCGCCATGGTCCAGGTGATAATCGACCAACACCAGCTGCGGCCGTACGTCTTCGTTCAGCAGCGCCTCGCATTCGGCGCGGTTGCTGGCGGTCCAGACCTGGCAGCCCCAGCGTGAGAGCAAGCTGTGCATGCCGACCAGGATGCTGTCTTCGTTGTCGATGCACAGCACCTGGATGCCGGTGAGCACCGTTTGCGGCGCCTCGGCACCGCCGTTGGTATTGACCGGCCGGACCACCTGGCTGGCGATGGGTACCGTCACGCTGAAGACGCTGCCTTTGCCCGGCCAGGAACGTACCGACAACGGATGATGAAGCACCTGGCAAAAGCCGTCGGCAATCGCCAGTCCCAGCCCCAGGCCTTTTTCGGCGCGGGTCTGGTGGCTGTCCAGGCGTTTGAATTCCTCGAAGATGACCTGCAGTTTGTCTTCGGCGATACCCGGCCCGCGATCCCAGACCTCAAGGCGCAGGAACGAACCCTGGCGGCGGACACCCAGCACCACGCGGCCTTTGGCATAGCGCAAGGCATTGGTCAGGAAGTTTTGCAGAACGCGGCGCAGCAGACGGATGTCGCTGTCGACCCGCAGCCGGCTGCCATGCACCTTGAAGTCGACGCCCTGTTCCACCGCCAGCATGGCGAACTCATTGCTCAGCGTGTCGAACAGGGTGGCCAACGGGAAAGGGTTGCGGTCCGGGGTGATGCGGCCGTTCTCCAGGCGTGAAATGTCCAGCAGGTCGGAAATAAGGTCTTCGGCAGAGCGCAACGAGCCGTCGAGGTGACGAACCAGATCCCGCGCTTCGCTCGGCAGTGCGTCATGTTGGTGGGACAGGGCGGCAGAGAACAGGCGCGCCGCATTCAACGGCTGCATCAGGTCATGGCTGACTGCCGCCAGGAAGCGCGTCTTGGACTGATTGGCCGCCTCGGCAGTGCTCTTGGCTGCGGTCAGGGCCTTGTTCAGTTCGGACAGTTCCAGCGTTCGTTCGCCGACGCGCTGCTCCAGGCCTTCGTTGGCGTCCTTGAGCGCGCGCTCGGCCTCGCGGTAGGCGGTGATATCGCTGAAGCTCATGACGAAGCCGCCACCGGGCATCGGATTGCCGATCAGCTCCACCACCCGGCCATTTGGGAACATGCGCTCGGAGGTGTGCGCACGACCCTGGCGCATCCAGTACAGCCGCTTGGCAACATGGGTGTCCGGGTCGCCCGGACCGCAGAGGCCACGCTCGGCGTTGTAGCGGATGATGTCGGCAATGGGCCGGCCGATGTAGACCAGCCCCTCCGGGTACTCGAAGATTTCCAGATAGCGGTGATTCCAGGCCACCAGCCGCAGCGACTGATCGACCACGCTGATGCCTTGGGTGATGTTCTCGATCGCGCCTTGCAGCAGGGCGCGATTGAACTGCAGCACCTCCGAGGCCTCGCCCACGATGCGCACCACGTCATCGACCTGCATGTCGCGACCCTCCAGTGCGGCCTTGACCACGGCGCGCGTCGAGGAGGCGCCCAGGACGCCGGCCAGCAGGCGCTCGGTATGAGCGATCCATTGGCCGTCGGCTTGCTGTTTGGGCGAATAATCATGGCCGTGACGCCGGGCGAAGCGCTGGAAACTGAGCTCGGCGCGTTCGGCGCCGACGAAGCGCGAGGCCAGCGAGAGCAGATCCTCGACCTGTACGGCGAGCAACCGGCGCGCGTTGGGAGTGGCGTGAATCTCCTGGCCGATGAAGCGACTGGCTTGCCAGTGCTCGGCGACCCGGGTCTGCGACAGGATAGAAACCCAGAAGAACAAGGTCGCGTTGCCCACCAGCGACAGCGTCACGCCGAGCGTCAGCGCGCTGGTATTGAACGGCAGCTCGGTGGTGTACATCCATTGCAGGCCAGGGAACATCTCCAGCGGCCAGCCGAGCAGCGGCAGAATCAGCGTGTAGACCCAAATCAGCGCACCGGCCGTAAGGCCGGCAAACACGCCGCGCCGGTTGGCCTGCTTCCAGTACAGGGCGCCGACCATGGCCGGCGCCAGCTGGGTCAGGGCGGCAAAGGCGATCTGACCGATGGTGGCCAGGCTGGCACTGGAGCCGAGCAGGCGGTAGCTGACATAGGCCAGCAGCAGGATGGCGACGATACTGATGCGGCGCACCGACAGCATCCAGTGACGGAACACCTCGAAGGGCTGCTCCGCCTCCTTGCGGCGCAGCAGCCAGGGCAACAACATGTCGTTGGACACCATGGTCGACAGCGCCACGCTGGCGACGATGACCATGCCGGTGGCCGCCGATGCGCCACCGATGAACGCGAGCATCGCCAATGCCGGGTGGGCTTCGGCCAGCGGCAGGCTGATTACGAAGGAGTCGGGCGTGACGCCGCTCGGCAACAGCATCTGCCCGGCCAGGGCAATCGGGATGACGAACACGGCAGCCAGCACCAGATACAGCGGAAAGACCCAGCGTGCCAGGCGGAAGTCGCGCGGCTCGATATTTTCCACCACGGTCACGTGGAACTGCCGCGGCAGGCAAACGATGGCCATCAGCGCCACGGTGGTCTGGACCAGCATGGCGGGCCAGTTCACCGTCTCGTTCCAATAGCCGGTCAGCTCAGACGAATCGTAGGCCTGGTTGAACAGGTCCCCGAAACCGTCGTACAGGCCGAACGAGACGAAGACGCCCACGGCAATGAAGGCTAACAGCTTGACCAGCGACTCGAAGGCGATCGCCAGCACCATGCCGCGGTGGTGCTCGGTGACGTCCAGGTTGCGGGTGCCGAACAGTACCGTGAACAGCGCCAGTACGACGGACACGATCAGGGCGGTGTCGCGTGCGCCAGAGCCGGCGGCGGCCTCGCTGTGATTGCCTACCAGCAGGTTCACGCCAAGCACGATGCCCTTGAGCTGCAACGCGATGTAGGGCAGCACGCCGACCAGGCAGATCAGCGTGACGACCACCGCCAGCAACTGCGACTTGCCATAGCGCGCGGCGATGAAGTCAGCGATCGAGGTGATGTTTTCCTGCTTGCTGATCATGATCATTTTCTGGATCACCTGCGGCGCCAGTAACATCAGCAGGATCGGACCGAGATAGATCGGCAGGAAGGACCAGAGCTGCTCGGCGGCCTGGCCAACCGCGCCGAAGAAGGTCCAACTGGTGCAATAGACTGCCAGAGACAGGCTATAGACCCAGGCACGCATGCGCGGCGACATCGGCGTGCTGTTGCGGTCGCCATAAAAGGCAATGGCAAACAGCACGGCCATATAAGCAAAGGCGACCAGCGCGATCAGCCCACCGGACAACGACATTCGAACTCCAGACGACAATGAAGGGCGGGCCTCGGCCCTGGCGATCCTGAGCGGCTTTGTCTCGAGCCGGTATGGCGGCCGACCACGCCGCGCCGGCTGACTGATGTCGGCCGATGCGCAGCGGCTGTCAAGGGCCGGGTATACCGTTCGGGTGGCTGCTCTGGCTCGGCAGGTTTCGGTTAACCGGGAGGCTGCCGCGTAGTAATAGATGACTGTGCAAAGTTTCGCAGTAAAAGCGTTGCGCGTGTTGTGGCTGCGACCATGGTCGCATGCGTGTGGTCATCGCCCTGGCCCTCGTTAAAGTGCCGTCCTAGACAGCTGCCGCTCGGGCCGGCCATCGGTATGTGTCCCCTGGTTCGGTGTCGTCGCCGTGGGCCGTCGGATCGCGCCTGCCGATTATCATCCAGCCAGCCCGTCGCCGGGCACTTCCGGACCACGCAGCGATCACAACAGCGTTCCATCCGTCCTGTCAGGAGACCTTCGATGTTCACGCCGCGCCCGGTCACATTGCACAGAGGCGCCTTGCGCCTGGAGCCGCTTGCAGAAACCGACATCCCGGCGCTGGTGGAACTCGCCGGACGCAACTGCGATGAGCTTATTTACCTGAACGGGCCCCTGCGCCCGGATTGGTACCGTTCCGCCCTCAGCGATCAGCGCAATGGGTTGGCCGTGGCATTCACCCTGCGCATGGGCGAGCGTATCGTCGGGACCACGCGCTTTGCCGATTTCAACCCGTCGCTGCCGGCCGGCGAACTCGGCTGGACCTGGTTGGACAAAGCCGAGCATGGGACCGGTTTGAACACCTCGATCAAATACCTGTTGCTCAGGCACGCCTTCGAAGAATGGCAACTGGTGCGCCTGCAATTGAAGACAGCGGCCAGCAACCTGCGCTCGCAGCGCGCCATCGAAAAACTGGGTGCCCAGCGTGAGGGCGTGCTCCGCAACCATCGTCGCCTCGCCGATGGGCGCTTGGACGATACCGTTCTGTACAGCATCACGGACCGCGACTGGCCGGCCGTCAAGGAGGCACTGGAGGCCCGCGCGATCGGCTGACGCCCGGGCGCGTCGATCGGTCCGTTCGGTTTGGCCAGGGTCGGGCGCAGCCACGTCCGTCGCCGTCGAGCCCCAACATAGGGTAATGTCTGTCGTTTCCACGGGCGGATCGTCCCGCGGTCATCAGTCTGTCGTTATCTCGCCCTACGCTCCGCCGCAACGGCGGTGCGTAGCGTTTCATCGTCTGCGGTGCATACCTAAGGAGCCTTGATGTCCCGCTCGCAGGAATTCTTGCATGGTTGTCGCGATATTCTCCCGCTGATCGTCGGCGCGATTCCCTTCGGGATCATCTTCGGTACGCTCTCGATTGGCGCCGGGCTTTCAACCTGGCAGACCATCGGCATGTCGGCACTGGTGTTCGCCGGCTCTGCCCAATTCATTGCCATCACCTTGATGACCGGTGGCGTGGGCGCGGCCGTGGTGTTGCTGACGACCTTCGTAGTCAACCTGCGCCATGCGCTGTACAGCGCGGCGTTGCAGCCGTTCGTGCGGCATCTGTCGAGTCGTTGGCGGGTACCGTTGGCCTTCTGGCTGACCGATGAAGCCTTCGCCGTCATCCAGCACCGCTATGCCAGCGATGATTGCTCGCCCCACAAGCACTGGTTCTTCCTCGGCGCGGCGCTGACCATGTACCTGAGCTGGCAACTGGCGACCCTGGCCGGCATAGCCTTCGGCCAGGCGGTTCCGGACGTGGCCAGTTGGGGCCTTGATTTCGCCATGATCGCGACCTTCATCGGCATCGCCGTGCCGATGATGCGCACCCGCCCCCAGGTGGCTTCAGCACTCGTGGCCGCTGTCGTGGCGCTGCTGACCTGGACGTTGCCCTACAAACTCGGCCTGATCGCGGCAGCGTTGGCCGGTATCGTGGTGGGCGTCTGGCTCGAACGACGCGCGGAGCACCGCAAGCATGAGGAGGCAAGCCCATGCAAACCTGGCTGTTGATCCTCGGCATGCTGGTGATCACCTTCGTCATTCGCTACAGCTTCTTCGCCTGGCCAGACCTGCGCTTTCCGCGACTGGTGGAACAGGGGCTGCACTACGTGCCGGTCGCGGTGCTGACCGCCATCGTTGTGCCGGGCATGCTGATGCCGCAGGGCGAGTGGGCGCTGGACTGGCGCAATGCCTATTTGCTGGCCGGTGTGCTGGCCATCCTGATCGCGGCGCTCAGCCGCAACCTGCTGGGCACCATCGCGGGCGGGTTGCTGAGTTTCTTCCTCCTGCGCTGGGCGTTCGGGCAGTTACCGCTGTGAGTCTGGCAGCGACACCCATCGGTGATGACGATGACAGTGGAGGTCGGCAATGACGCAGCATTCCCAGTTCCGCCTGCTCGGTACACGGCGCTTCCTGCCGTTCTTCCTGACGCAGTTGCTCGGCGCTTTCAACGACAACGTGTTCAAGCAGGCGCTGGTGCTGGCGATCCTTTACCGACTCGGCACCACCGCCGACGTCAGTTTGCTGGTGAATCTCTGTGCACTGTTGTTCATCCTGCCGTTCTTCCTGTTCTCCGCGCTCGGCGGGCAGTTTGGCGAAAAGTACGAGAAGGCCTGGCTGATTCGCCGGATCAAGTTCGCCGAAATTCTGATCATGTTGGCCGGTGCAGCGGGGATGTGGCTGGGCAATCTTCCGTTGCTGCTGGCCGTGCTGTTCTGCATGGGCACCCAGTCGGCGCTGTTCGGGCCGGTGAAATACTCGATTTTGCCGCAGCAATTGCGCACCGATGAGCTGGTCGGCGGGAATGCGCTGGTGGAGATGGGCACGTTTCTGGCCATTCTCGGCGGCACCATCGCAGCGGGGGTTCTGATGGGCTACGCCGACTATGCCTTGTGGGTGTCGCTGGCCGTCGTGCTGCTGGCGCTGATCGGCTTTCTGGCCAGCCGGGCGATTCCACCGTCGTCGGCGGCACTGCCGGGCCTGCG
>Ga0114898_1000449_pt1 | contig 32322 bp, 30 predicted proteins | sample Malvired_Geostar_FD_83496 | JGI IMG/M metagenome (GOLD analysis project Ga0114898, IMG submission 83496) | Marine viral communities from the Global Malaspina Expedition - Malaspina viral metaG DeepMed_Geostar | ecosystem: Environmental > Aquatic > Marine > Oceanic | place: Mediterranean Sea...
ACAATTTAAAAGAGCGCTGACAATTTAAAAGCGCTGACAATTTAAAAGAGCGCTGACAATTTAAAAGCGCTGACAATTTAATGTACCGTTTCAGATTCGTCTTCAAATTCTTTTTCTATCCTTTCTCGTAACTCTGGAAGAATACTGATAACTTCTTTAAGGATGTTTTCTATATCACTATTTGGTAATAGTGTAATGTACATTTCTACGACTGCCTTTAACATGATGTTAGCACTCATAAAAAGAGTTGCTGGATCACCATGAGAAGTATCAGCTACAAGGTTATGTAGAGCATTTTGAAAGGGATTCATTTTATTTTCGAGTGTATCAAAGGAAAAATGGACCCCATCCATCTTTACACGTTTCTTCTTTTTCATGTTAGATATGTCTCAATCTTATTGGTTCGTCAGTTTCATGTTCCAACAACTTAAAAATTTTAGATGACAAGTTGCAAATATCTTCATTTCTAAGGTCATAATTGTTGGTTTCATATGCGACAGCCCATTGTCTTAATACTTCTAAAAAAGTGGAGCCTATCGCTTGCTGAACAGTGCGGTGTTCACGCAAGATTTGTTGTCCAAATAATTTAGAATCAAAGGACATAATGTTAACAACATTAGATACGTTTAATGCTAATTCTTCTTCTTCTGTATAGATGGTCATACTCTTTATTTTCCCCCTTTTTTTATGCTGCCAAATCCAACTCTATTCCGCGACAACGAACCCACTGTATTGTTTCAATGTTGATGTTGCGGTAGTTCTTTGCGGTTGTTTCCCATCCAACCATGTACTGTTGTGGATTAGCAGTTTGCTCTCCACCTTTGGAATGCTTCTTGACATTTAACCGACAGGTTATCACTCTTTCAGTTCCATCCTTTTTCAAAAATAGAACAGTAAAAAAACGATTACCGACAAACTCTTTAAAGCGGTGCATGAACAAGGTATTTATACTCATAGTGATTTCCTTCCATCAAGGGGGAAAAAGGGGTTGACAAGGTCAATTCCTGTCCTTATAAGTCCTGACTGACACAGTGTCAAGGGAAAATTTTTCACATGAGCTACCAACGGCGGCAACAAGACCTTGAGCGTAGAAACAGAAAAAGGAATATCTATGCTAAGAGTTTAAGTAACCCTAAGTATAGACAAAGAAGAGTAGAGAATAAAAAAAAGAAGAAGTTAAATAAAAAAACTTTTGATCTAGATGTCTATTTAAAGAATGAATATGGTGAAGAAGATCAAAAAGATGGCTGACAAGTTCTTTATAAATTGTGATCAAGAATCAAAAATGTCTAGAAGATTTGGTTCTGGATGGAGAGTTATTGAGATTATCTACAGCAAGAAAAAGTGGACAAGATTAAAGTACGCTCCTAATAATTTAGTTAATAATGTTCCTTTATTTAAAAAATTTGTTAATGTTAAAACAGAACTTTGGAACCGTATGAAGAAGGAAGAGTTGTAATGACAACATATGTTCTAGATATAGAAACAAACTCTTTAGATGCTTCTATCATATGGTGTGTTGTATTAAAAGAATTAAACACAGATACTTTTGTTATTGCAACATCACCAAAACAACTACCCTTATTAAAGATTAACGATACATTTATAACACACAACGGAATAGCTTTTGATATTCCAATCTTAAATAATCTGTGGAAAACTAAGATTACAGTGCCGCAGGTTATTGATACTTTTATTATGTCTCGCCTTTTTAATCCTAACAGAGAAGGAGGACATTCACTGGCCTCTTGGGGTAGAAAATTAGCATTTGAAAAGATAGATTTTAATAACTTTGAATCTTTTAACAAAGAGACTGTTGAGTACTGCATACGCGATGTTTCTTTAACGGAGAAGGTTTATAATCATTTGTTACAAGAAGGTCGGGAGTTCTCTGACAAGTCTATTCGATTAGAACATAACATTGCTTATATCATAAGTCAGCAAACTAAGTACGGCTTCTTTCTTGACAAAAATAAAGCTGAAGATTTATATGCAGAAACATACCAAAAGGCTAAACAAATAGAATACGAGCTACAGACGGAATTTAAACCAAAACCTAAATTTATAAGAGAAGTAACTCCTAAAATAAAAAAGGACGGCTCCTTATCGTTAGTAGGTTTAAAGGACATACCAGATGCGGAAGAGTCTGTTGGTGGTTCTTTTTCTATGTTCAAGTATGAACCCTTTAATCTTGCAAGTCCAAAACAAATCATTGAACGATTGAATATTTGTGGATGGCATCCCACGGTGTTTACACCTAAAGGATCGCCAAAAATATGCGAACAAAATCTTGAAACAATATCTGACAATGCTCCCCTGTCTGCCAAGAAATTAGCAGAATGGAAGATGTTAGAATCTCGTTGGAAAACTGTAGAGAGTTGGTTAGATGCTTGTCACGCTGACAATCGTATACACGGTAGGGTTTTTTCAATGGGGGCTGTTACAGGACGCATGACACATGCCGATCCCAACATGGCTAATGTTGTTTCTGTTGACAAACCTTACGGTAAAGAATGTCGAGAGTGCTTTACAGTTAAGAACCCTGACAAATACAGCCTAGTAGGCATGGATGCGAAGGGGCTTGAATTGAGGATGTTAGCTCATTACATGAATGACAAAAAGTACATTGACATTGTATTACATGGTGATCCTCACGTTGAAAATCAGAAGGCGGCGGGACTTCCTGACAGATCAAGTGCTAAAACATTTATTTATGCATTTTTATATGGTGCTGGTGCGGAAAAGATTGGGTCCATTATTAACGGAACGTCCAAGGACGGTGCGCGATTGAGAAATAAGTTTCTTTGTAATATGCCATCCCTGTCAAAATTAATAGACCGTGTAGCACAAGCCGCCTTACGAGGCAGCGTTAAAGGCTTAGATGGAAGACGCATTCTGATACGGCACCAACACGCCGCTTTGAATACTTTGTTGCAAGGTGCAGGAGCAATAGTTTGTAAACAATGGAGTGTGTATATGCACCACTATATAAAGCATAACAAATTAAACGCTCGTTTAGTTAATACTATACATGACGAATTACAATACGAAGTTTTAAATACTGATGTAGAAGCAATCATGGAGAGTGCTGATAAAATGATGCAAAGAACAGGGGAATTCCTGGACGTACGACTGGAACTTAATGCAGATGCAAAGGTAGGTAAAACATGGGCCGATACACATTAGAAATACAACACGGCTTTAAAGCAGAAGGGCTTTTTCAACATCTTGCTGAAGCACGGGGCTACAATGTTGAGACAGCATCAACGTCGATGAATATCAAGGATCACATTGACCTGATATTAACAAAAGATACTGAACAATACTCAGTCGATGTGAAATCACGTAAGAAACTTCACAGAAATGGAGATTACAACGATGCCTTTGTTTGGGTAGAGTTTCACAATGTGCAAGGTAAGCTAGGATGGCTGTACGGAAAGGCTGACAAAATCGTATTTGAGCGGGCTGACGATTTCGTTATTGTAGATCGTGAGAATCTAAAAGATTACTGCGAAACTACGGTTGTTCCTTTATTTGTCGATGCTCCATCGGATGCGGTTTATAAAATATACCAAAGGAGTGGACGCAAAGACGTTATCAGTCTTGTGTCTATGGAGAATATCCTTCATCCGTATTCGTATGTTGTGGACACCGAAATATGGGAAAAAGTGGAAAAAGTGGAAAAAGGGGGTTGACAAGTACAAATAGGGGGCGTAGACTCCAACCATTGTGGACATAGATACCAGAGAAAAAGGAGAGATCTATATGATAGTACGAGGAACAGCCCAGTGGGCTTCGGTTTTTGAACCAAATGAGTTGAGTGGAAAGTTTCAGATTGACGTTTGTAATCTTAACACTGAAACAGTTAAGTCGCTTAAATCCGTTGGCATAGATGCCAAGAAGGGAACTGGTGATAAAGCTGACAAAGGACGTTTCATCACAGCCAAATCCAAGAAGTATCCCCCAAAAGTTCTTGATCGGCGGGCGCAAGCAATGGATGGTTCAATTCTTATCGGTAACGGATCTGAAGTGAAAGTTTCCATTCGCCCTTATGCGTGGACGTTTGGAGATAAAACAGGTGTTGGCGCAGGACTTAACAGCGTCATGGTTACATCACTTGTTGAGTATGGTGGAAGTGAAGAACTTGAACCAGAAGATGATTTCGATGATAACGAAGTTCCGTTTGACACAAGGGAGGAGATTGACGAACTCTAAAATTATTAGAAGTTCAGTTCTATGGTAGGTTGGAGTGGCTGTAAAGGAAGCCGCTGATACTAGAGCGAGGGGTTGGGGCTGCTAGTATACACTTTCTTTTTGTTGACGGTATTTAAAGAAGGAACTCTTATGAAGAAAAATATTTATACACTTATACCCGACATACACAAACTTCTTGAAGATGGAAAAGAGGGAGTCAATGAAAAGAACTTGAGAGAGTTCTTTAAAGCTTTGCGTGAAGACGTGGAAAGTTTTCTATCACCTGATAACAGGGATAACAGTGGAAGACTTCGAATGTCCGCTATTGGAAAACATGATCGTAAGTTATGGTATGAATTTAATAATAAAGAAACAAAGAAATTTGGTGGACAACAGAAATTAAAATTCTTCTTTGGCAATCTCGTTGAGTCGTTCCTTTTATTTCTTGCACAAGAAGCAGGACACAAAGTTATGGATCGTCAGAAGGAAGTCGTTCTGGAAGGCATCAAAGGACACATAGATGCTAAAATAAATGATGTTGTAGTTGATATTAAATCGGCTTCTGATTTTGGTTTTAAAAAATTTAAAGATAATCTTCTTCACATTGATGATCCTTTTGGGTATGTAGGACAATTAAGTAGTTATGTTCAAGCAGAAGGAGATGATACGGGATACTTCTTAGCTTACAATAAGAACACTGCAGAAATGGTTCTTGTTGAGTTGGATGAGTTGACAATGATAGATGCGAAGACGCGCATTGCAGATCTAAAAGAAATTGTCAAAGACAAGTCTCTTCCTGATCGATGTTATGCTGATCGTGACGAAGGTAAACAGGGTAACAAAATCCTTGATAAGAATTGTACCTACTGTGACTTTAAGCATGAATGTTGGGAGGATGCTAACGATGGTCAGGGTCTAAGAGTTTTCTCCTATGCTGGTGGTCCTGTCTATTTCACGCATGTTGAGAAGGAACCAAGAGTTGAAGAGATACTTATGTAATGTCATATCTTAGTACACATCAACCTTGTCCACATTGTACAAGTAGTGATGCTCTGTCTATAAACATTGATGGTAGTACGTACTGTCATTCTTGTGAGAGATACACAGCGTCAGGAAATGTTGATGAATTATCTGATGATAGTGGTTATGAGGAAGGTAGAGAAATGAGCGCAGTCAATGTAAACATAAAAGAAGAGATACGCCATATCCAAGTAAACAAGGCACTCTTAGATTCTGGTGTAAGTATGGCTCTCTCTGACAGGGGTATAACCAAAGAAACGTGTCAAGTCTTCAATGTTACAGTGCGAGGCAATAAGCACTTTTACCCGTACTATAATGAGGATGGCGAGTGGGTAGCAAACAAGATAAGAAGAAGTTCTGCAGATGGGCAGAAAAGGTTTAGCACAGTGGGAGAGTGGGGTGATGCCCAACTCTTTGGGCAGAAGAATTTTTCTAAAGGTGGTAAGTACATCACCATATGCGAAGGAGAGCTTGATGCTCTCGCTGCTTACCAGATGATGGGATCGAAATGGCCCGTTGTGTCTATTCGTAACGGGGCTTCCAGCGTTCTAAAGGATATTGAGGCATCCTTTGAGTATCTAATGAGTTACGATAATATTGTTTTGTGCTTCGATAACGATGAGCCTGGAAAGAAAGCTGCCAAGAAAGCTGCAGAGTTGTTAGCTCCTAAAGCCCGTGTTGTTCATCTCTTGAAACACAAAGATGCAAATGAATACCTTCTGGCTAATGACAAAGAGGGGTTTATGAAGTCGTGGTGGAATGCCGATAATTATACACCAGATGGCATTGTTTCGGGAACAACTTTATGGGATTCCTTGAAAAATGGGGTAGTCAAGACTTCTGTTGTTTATCCCTATGACGGTATGAATAGAATGACATACGGTATAAGAATGGGGGAACTTATAACGGTGTGCGCAGGTACGGGGATTGGCAAGAGCAGCTTTTTAAGAGAGATTATAAAGCATATCTTTGACAATACTGATGATAACATCGGTTTAATGTTCATGGAAGAGAATGTTCGTAATACAGCGGAAGCTATAATGAGTCTTGAACTTTGTAAACAGCTTCATCTTCCCGACACAGAATACACAGAACAAGAATATGAAGAAGCTTTTAATAATACGGTAGGATCAGGACGCTATTTCTTCTTTGATCATTTTGGATCTAACAGCATAGACAGCATACTGTCACGTATTAGATACTTTGCCAAAGCTGCTAAGTGTAAGTATGTCATACTTGACCATATAAGTATTATTGTGAGTTCTCAAGAACATGCGTATGATGAGCGCAGGACCATAGATGAATGTATGACTAAACTGAGAACGCTGGTACAAGAACTGGATATTTGCTTATTGATGGTTTCTCATTTGCGTAGACCCTTACAAGGTTCTCACGAGGAAGGCTTGAATACGTCATTGTCTGACCTTAGAGGCTCTGCTAGTATTGGACAACTATCAGACATTGTAATAGGGCTTGAACGCAACGGACAAGCGGATGATTTAATTGAGCGGCATACAACCTACGTGAGGGTTATCAAGAATAGGTTCTCTGGTCTTACAGGACTATGTGCTAAGTTATTCTATGATTTCAAAGAAGGGCGCATACGAGAGAAGAGCCTGGATCTTGAAGCTGAAGACAAGGACAACGAGGAAATTTGATGCCACTGGTTTCGATATTCAACATTGTAGAAGCGGACATCCTTGAGAATAAGGACTGTATATTCATCTACGCAGATAATAAGAAACAAGATGGTTTACCTTTTACCAATGGTAGATTTAGAGTACTTGCGAATGCTTTCCCCATAATAGTTAAGAAATATGGAGGACATGATCCTGAGTCATATTGGAAAGATGAAGAGTTTATTTTATTCAAGAATGAACTTAGAAGATCTCTAGAAGTAATAGAGAAGATTCTTAGTGTGGGAACAGTTGGAATCCTGTGTCGAGAATCTTTAGACCACTATCAGTTTTCAGTGGATACCATATCTTCATACTCAAAAGAGGCGAAGGAGCATTTGCTCAATGAACTGTCTTCTTTCTATTCGAGATTTACGGTCAAGCGCAAATGAATAAATATCGATCAAATTTTGAACATACCTTCTCTGTATTCCTTGATCAAAAGGGTATACGCTACGAATACGAACCAACAAAGTTTTCTTACACTCCAAAAGAAAGAACATACACACCAGACTTCTTTCTTCCAGACTACGACATCTATATCGAGACAAAGGGTTTATTCGTATCGGAGGATCGAACAAAACATCTACTTGTTCGTGAACAGAATCCAGATGTTGAGATACGTTTTATTTTTCAAAACTTAAAGAATAAGCTTTACAAAGGATCAAAAACAACGTACGCTGATTGGTGTGAAAAACATGAATTTGAGTATGCCCAGGATGAAATGCCCGCGCCTTGGCGGAAGCGAAGGAAATGAGATGGATGATACACCTCACATAACAGACGAAGAGTTGGAAGATGTTCTAAGAGAAGAAAGAGAGAATCTAAAAGAAGGGCGAATTTACCTTATTTTAGAAGCTTCTGAAGAAGACGAAACTTTTTTTTCTATGCTGTGTTTAGATACCACAAAGAATAACAAAGACGGTACTTCCAGCGTATGTCAGACTCTTGCAAAAGGGCTTGTACATCTTATCTCAGAAAGTAGTAATGATATTTTTGATCTTGGACAAGCAGTACTTGATCACGAGTCGCCCAACAAAGAAACTAATGTGGTTACGTTTGACGGTCTCTTTGTTGAGGATAACGTAGTTTCGTTGGATAATTATCGTAAAGATAAGCATACAAAACAAACTATAACTAATCCTGAAACAGGGGCTGTAACGGTAACTTTCTCATTTAACGATGACGAACCTGTCTGACCAAAGAGTAGACCAATGAAAAAAGATGATCCTGTGAATAGCCCAGAGCATTACCGAAAACTTGATATTGAGGCCATCGACATTATCGAGATGTCAATGACACAAGAAGAATATCTTGGTTACCTAAAAGGAAATGTACAAAAATACCTTGTTAGATATAAGCATAAGGGAAAACCTATGGAAGATCTAGATAAAGCTCTCTGGTACTTAATGAAATTAAAAGACAAAGTTTCGTTCTATGGAGAGTTGGAGACAAAATGCGATGAGTAACTCACTTCCAACAGACTACCAAAATTTTATCTATAAGAGTCGATATTCTCGTTGGGTGGAAGACAAACAACGGCGAGAAACTTGGGAAGAGACTGTTACTCGGTTCGTTGATTTTCTGGTGGGCCATATAAAATTGGTCTGCGAAGTTGATCTAAGTACTTTGGCAGAGGTGGAAGCCGTCAAGAAAGCCATACTGTCCTTGAATGTTATGCCGTCTATGAGGGCTTTAACAACTGCAGGTCCAGCCCTTCAACGTGAAAACATTGCAGGGTATAATTGTGCATACATTCCTATAGATAATCCTAGATCTTTTGATGAAATACTCTATATTCTTATGAATGGTACAGGCGTAGGCTTCTCTGTGGAACGAAACTTTATCGGGAATTTACCGACCATACCAAATCAGCCGTTTGAAGAAACAGAAGACGTTATTTGTGTGGCAGATTCCAAAGAAGGCTGGGCTAGAAGCTTTAAGGATCTTGTTGGTTATTTGTATACCAATCGTATCCCCAAGATTGATTTGTCAAAAGTACGCCCTGCAGGATCAAGATTAAAAACCTTCGGTGGTCGAGCTTCTGGTCCTGAACCTCTTAGCGATCTATTTCAATTTACCATAAGGATATTTCAAGGTGCCACGGGAAGAAAGCTTTCATCTATTGAGTGTCACGACATCGTATGTAAAACTGGTGAGGTCGTGGTTTTTGGTGGGGTTAGGCGCTCCGCTCTTATTTCTCTTAGTAATCTTACTGATGATAGGATGCGGTCTGCTAAGTCTGGTAATTGGTGGGCTTTGCATCCTCACAGGGCTTTGGCAAACAACTCTGTTGCGTACACGGAGACCCCTGATCCATCGGCATTTATGAAAGAATGGCAAGCGCTGTACGAAAGCAAATCAGGAGAGAGAGGCATCTTTAATAGGGTTGCAGCACAGAAGAAAGTATCTGGCATAGGTCGTAGAACACCGCACGATAGTTTTGGAACCAATCCATGTAGCGAGATTATCTTACGGCCCAATCAATTTTGCAACCTGTCTGAAGTTGTTTGCCGCCCGAATGATACGGCAAAGATATTACGAAAAAAGGCGGAACTTGCTTCCCTGCTTGGTACGTTGCAATCTACTCTTACTGATTTTAAATACTTAAGGGCGCGTTGGCGTAATAATACAGAAGAAGAAAGATTACTTGGAGTATCTCTTACAGGAATCATGGATTGTAATCTTCTTAACAGCAACAACAGTTCTTCTGCCAAAGCCTCGTTTCTACATTCTTTGAAAGAAGTAGTAATAGAAACTAACAAGAAGTGGGCTAAACTGCTGGGCATCCCCCAGTCAACAGCTACGACTTGTGTCAAACCATCTGGGACCGTGAGTCAGCTTACAGACGCTTCCAGTGGTATTCATGCTCGACACGCGCCTTTCTATATCAGGACCGTGCGTGGGGATATCAAAGACCCATTAACTCGTTTCTTGATGGATCAGAGTATCCCTAGTGAACCTGATATTAACAACCCTAGCAACACGGTGGTATTTTCATTTCCTTTCGTATCACCGTCTACTGCTATCTGTCGGGCTGATACGAAGGCTCTGGAGCAATTACACTTTTGGAAACTATTCAGTGACCACTGGTGTGAACATAAGCCTTCAATTACGGTGAGTGTCAAAGAGCATGAATGGATGGAAGTAGGAAGTTGGTGCTACGAGAACTTTGATAGTTTAAGTGGTATCAGCTTCCTGCCTTTCTCGGATCACAGTTACCGACAAGCTCCGTACCAAGATTGTACAAAACAGGAATATAAAAAGCTTGCATCACAGATGCCAAAGGAAATAGACTGGGAAAAATTCAACAGTTATGAAAAAGAGGACAACACAAAAGCCTCGCAGGAATTGGCGTGTACTGCGGGGGTGTGTGAACTTGTGGATATATGAAGAGAGCTACTATTTCAGAAGTTCGTGTTGAACTAAAAGAAGACGGGAATCTAGAACTGATTTACAGATCTATTCCCGCCGATAAGTTCAGGGAAGTTATGGATTTGGGACTACCAGAATATGAGAATACTGAACTTCTTAAAAGTTTTATGGATCGTTTAGAAAATATAACAAGAGAATATCTTGAAGATGTCAAAAAGTTGTTATAACTATAAATCTTATTATTAAATATCTTTCATGGAGAAACTTTCTCCGCATCCACACATAGAATTAACATTGGGATTCTCTATCATCAGTCGTTGCCCAAAGATATCTTTCTTATAATCAACTTCTGTTCCTGTTAAATACATAAGTGAAAGGTTGTCTATAATAAGTCTTCCTGTATCTAAATCTAATGTAAAATCATCTGTAAAATTTATTAACTCTTCTTCCGACACAAGTTGCCAATCATAACTAAATCCAGAACATCCTCCGCTATTAACGGAGAGTTTGATGGCTGGAACATTCTTATCTACTATAATAGAAGACAAATGTATATCAGCATTGTCTGTGAGTTCTATCATTTACCGACACCAGACAAGTACTTCGGTACAGGTTTTCCATCCAGTTTTTTGCGTATCCATCGGTATAGTCTTTGATAATAAAGGAACATAGTTCTACCCTTACCTTTACTTTTTCATGTTATTCCTATGAATACCCTTGTGCTTCTCAAATGAGCGCATTGATCCAAGTCCCAGAAGACTTAGAGTCAAAGTCATTAGCCCCTCTGTTGGGATGATAGGTATCGAGAGAGTACTTCCCGTTATGGCAATAACCCATATAAAGACAGGCTGAAAGACAAATTGCCATCCCAGACCAAAAGCACAGATCCACATGATGGACGGTCTAGCCCCTGCCACAAAGATGCTGGGATGCTTGGCTTGTTCTATATTGGCTTGTGCTTGAGCTAAATCCAGTGACACTATTTGTGACTTCAATTCGTGAGATAGCTTTGTTTTAAGATCCTTGTCCTCAACAAACTTGTCGAGAACTTTACCTGCAACGCCTATAACTGTTTCTGCAATACCTAGCATTACTTCTTAACCTTTCCACCTTTATTAAATTTGCGAGTATACCCCACTCTACCTCTAAGACTTCTTTTTTTACCTGCACTTGGAATTGCAGGGCTTGCACCCATGCCTACACTGAGCCTTCCGCCGCCAAGGCGAGTACTAACGCCAGCCCTGTAATCGTATTCAGGTTTAGCTTTCTGCGAAGCCCTTCCTTTGTAGCCTGGAACATCTACGTCCGTTACGCTTTTAAAATTAGATCTTGATCCTCCCACAGATCCAGAGGCTCCTTTAGTCCAAGGAATGGGAAAAGTAAGATCTACACCTTTCTTCGTTCCTGTAAAGCTTTGTTTGACACCTTCTTCTGGGCGTAGCTTTGTTCTGGCTCCCCCGTATGAAGCTTTGACTCCAAAACGTCCTTTTTTAGCGGATAAACCAATATTTCCACTATATGTTTCTCTTGGGGGATGTTGTGCTGATTGTGTACTGAATTCGCCCCCTACTTGTATATTAGGGGAGCGCAAACTGCTTTTATTGGCGTACGGTTTGTTTTTAGGAGACATTATTTATACTTTTCCTTGTTCTTCTGGGTTTCCTGTATGAACATCAACGCATTGGTATTGGAACATTTCGGGTTCGGGTACGTAAAAGATTTTCAAATGCGTCAAAGACTTCGCCTTTCTTCATTTCTCCTTTAAAGGTTTTTCCCATGATCTTTTTCTGATAGCTTGGAGGAAATCTGCCGTTAATAGTGCGGTATACATCTGCATACTGCTTATTTGTTATTTTAAACTCTTTACCCAGTTCGCTCTCAGAGAGAATACCTTTAAAGGCTCTTGATCCAGCTTTCCAGATTGCCTTCATACCTTCTTTTCCAACGTCTTGGTTCCGAATAATTTTTTCAAAAGTTTCCATTGCTCTCGGATCTAGAAGTACCTGATACATTAAGTCTACATGCTTCGTACCATGCTCTAAAAAAGTCATTTCTGCAATAACATATGAGGGGTGAACAAAGCCTCTAACTACATTATACATTCTTCCTACTGTTTGACGTGCTGCCATCCCTTTTGGTATCTCAGCAATTCTTAAAGATCCTGGAAGTTTAGCTAGAGTTGTACGGGCATAAGCAACTATATCTTTAAGACTTTTTAAAGCCGCCTCTCTATCTTCTATCTTTTTAGCCGTCTCTTTAGACATACCTCCAGCGGTTCTCCTAAAATGTAAAATCCTTTCTAAAGCTGGTATAGCATTATCAAGTGCATCATCAAATTTGACAATATCCACAGTTTTAGCAAGAGGTGCGATTTTCTCTGATGCTTCGCCAGCCATACTTTTTACAGGTGCTTTTTGTACAGCTACTTTAGCTAAATAATGCAATATGAGATCTTCTAATCCATCAATAACTGATGGGTTATCTTTTACCGCTTCAAGAAGTATATCTAGAGGATTATCATAAACATTTGATACTTTATCTTTGTATAGTTTTTGCAGTTCTTTGTTAAGAGTTTCTAAGTTTTCAGGGGGGTCTGTCTTGTAATTTTCTCTCCATATTCTTTTAGCTTCATCTATGTTTTGTAGGAGAGGGTCTTTCAGAGATGTTAGTTCATCTACTGTGGCTCTGATATCTTTACCAAGTGTATCGGTGAGCAGCTTTATTACAAACTGCTCTATGTTTACTGTTGGTCCTAGTAAATCTTTAAGGTAATTTCCTTTAATTTTATCGCCAAAAAGCTTAACAATATGGGAAAGACCTTTGTCTATTTTATATTTTACTTTTGTTATGTCAGGAGGATCAGAGAGTACTGCAAGTTTATCCATACCCGTTTTATATGTTCGTAATGTTTTTGATTGTTCTGGATTAATAATCTTGTAATGCTCAAGCAATCTTATATGATCCATACTCATTCTCCGAAGCCATTCCGTATCTCCATTTCTGATACGTGTTCCTATGGCGTGAGAAACAAGATCTAACGCTTGGTGTCTTACCTCTGCTGCCGATCTTACCGTTCCTGACTTTACTAATTTGCCCGTTCTAATGTCTATTGCCATTTCTGGAACGTCTTTACCAGATCCTGGGAATAGTTGATTGAACATTCTTACTCCATACGGAAGGGCTTCTTTTTCTTCTTTTTTTACGCTTAAGGCTCCTGGCATATTCTCCCAGTTACGTATATAAACTCGATTCTGATCAAGAAGAGCGCCTATAAGCATCTCTTCTGATGAAAGTGGTGATGGGGTCTCTAGTCGCTTTCTTGGACTTAGTGTTTCTTCTATTCGTCGCCCCCAATAAGAATTAAGGATTTCTCCAACATTTTCTTTGTATACTTTATTTGCACTTGCTCTTTGTTTAAGAATGGCGGCTATCTGATCTTCAGTCTGACCCAAAGAGTCCAGTATAACTTTATTTGTATCAGAAGTAGTTACATTATCAAAGAGTTCTTCTACTTTAGAAGCTGCTAAGTGTGTATCAAACCTATCAGTTCCCGCTGCTGAGCTGTTTGCTTTTTCCCAAGCCCTGGTACGAATTCTATGTGCATCTGAAAGCTTCAAAATAGCGGGTATCATCTCATCTATGTATCTATTTATTTCCTCAGTATCTTTAGCGTCTTTTCCGCTTACTCTAATTTCTGCTATTGTTCTAAGAATGTCATTATCTCCAGGATTTTGTTTCCACTTCGCACTAAGATCTATAAGAAAATCATTTACGTCTGTTGGATCAATACGACCTTTTGATGTTTCTAACGCTATATCGTCATAATGTCTAAATTTGCCAGATAGTATTCCGAGTATATTTTCTATACCTCTTACCTCTGAACTTGTCTTTCCAAATTCTTCTAAGAACCTCATTCTTGCAGCAGTAATGAAATCTTCAGCATCCCCTCTAGATACTATATTACCAGGACCAAAAATGTTTCTTATTGCTTCGTCCGTACGCAAAGAAGTATCCTGGACATATTTAATTAAGCTTGTAGCAGGAATAAAGACTTCCATATCTATTTTTTCATACAGGGCAGCGGCTTCGCTTTTATGGAAACTTCTAACATCAGTTAAAAGATTATGAGTATCTCTTGAAAATGCCATCGCTCCTTTAGCATTTTCTATTTCTACCTTATTTGCATCTCTAGTCATTCCATCTGTACTTTGTGTATAATTTTTAGTATACCTTGGTAATACAAATCCTCCATCTGAACTTGGCCCAAGGATACTAGCTTGAAGTTTAGCGTGGGCATCACTCTCGATCATACCCTTAAAATCCTTAGCTATTGCAAATTTAGTAGCGTCAATATTACCTAGCTGTTGTGTAGCACTATCTAGATATTTGGATATGGAATTTACTAGATTCTTTGTTCCAGGAAGAACATCTTCTGATTGTCTTAAATTTTCTAATCCTTGTTGTACTTGCAGAATTTGCTTATCCAGCGCTCTATGATGTGCATCAAGTGCGCCAATAGCACTAGCTTTCTTCATATCAAATATGTTTCTAACAGAATTAAATATGCCCGTTTTTGAAAGAAAGCTTTTACCGTATTGTTCTGCACTTAGAGCAGCTTTTTGTAATTTTTCTATTGAATGTAGGGGTATAACTTGAGACAGAAAAGCCATATGTGAATGTCCAGGAAGAAAGGACTTTTCTCCTCCTTGTATATTTAATCTTTCTACCAACTTCATAAATTGTGCTGTTGATCCAATAATAAGTTCCCTACTCTCTTCATCCATACTTCTAAAAGATTTCATCATTATATTCACAGCAGCATTAGTCATTCTCGTTTCTTGCCACTTATCACCCTTTTGGGCTAGTAATACGTCGAGAGGAGATGGCCCCTGTTTAACAGTATCCCACCCTGCAGCTTGTTTCCATGCTTTAAGAGCGGTAGATAGCTCTACACCAGATGAATATGCTTGTAAAAACTTTCCAAAAGGTTTATTAGCATATCCTTCAAGGCTTTTAGCCCATACTTCATAGGGTTTTCCACCTTCTGTACTTAATCCTCTTCCGATCCTAAGTACTATACCTGCTAAAGTATACACAGATCCTATCGTCTGAGCTGGAGGAAGAAAGGCTAACGGTGGATAAATACTTCCAAAAGTTTCTTTCATAAGAGGATACGCGGCACCAGGAGTTTTGCTTATAATTTGTGACATTCCACGCGCCCCACCCATATATCCCGCCATTGAAAATAGATAGGGAACCCATTTATATTGATTATAAAAATCATCTCCTAGCCAGTCTTGCATTACCATTGTAGTCGTTGCTCCCGCGTATCCTGCAGCGGTACTTCTTCCAATAGCCGATACAATGCCAAAACTTTCTTCTAGTTTACCTCTATTTATTTTATGTGTATAAGGTTCTCCCTTTGCCGTGGCACCGAGTCCTAACCCATGTTTTTTTCCTTTAAAAATTATGTGTGTTTGATTATGTGTGATATCATATTCTCCCCAGAGTCCCTGTCCTTTTTTATTTTTTCTTAGCAATTCGTTTATTATCTTTCGTCCCTCTGTGTCTCCGAATAATTTTATTCCTTCGTTTTTAGCATGTTGCCTAAGAAAGAAATCATCAAGAGGTTTCATCGTTTTCCGTGCAAATTTTGTCCAACCAAACATTGGGAGACCCATGACGGGCATTCCCAGTTCAATACTAAACTTAAACCAATTCTCAACAAAATCACGGTCATCTTCAGGAAGGGGGTTGTCTCCTATTATAGAATCTCCTAATTCTTTAAAAAAAGGATCTAAACCCCACCTTGACCAGACATTCATAATTTTTTCTGATGCGCTTCCTTGTTTTACTTCATTTCCGTTTTTATCGTACAAAGTATATACGTTCTGCATTTCATTATTAAATAGCTGCTGCTTATTCGGCATCTGTTGCTCATCATATGCTTTCTGTAACTCTGCCATCTCCCTTCTTGATCCTTCTGGATTTGCAGTTATTCTTGCAGTAATATGATCAAGCCAGCCTTTTAGATAAATTCCTGTTGCCGCTGTTCCATAAGCTATACCCGTTGCTGCCATTTTGGCTAACATGTTAGTATCAACAGTAAGAACTTTTGCGAAAGACTGTCTAGCATATTGGCTCTTTCTCATTACTGATAAAACGGTAAGAGGAATAGCAGTGCTGATATTTAATAATGCATTCTGGGCTTTTTTAGCTGCTTCAGGATGTTTGCCGTCTTCGTTAATATAGTCTCCCACCCAATCATATGCTTTTTGTAGCTTTTCTAGGTGTGGATTTATGTCTCTTTTATAAAAGTCATCAACCTCTTCTTCTGGTAAACCTTTCTTTTTCCATAGTTTTCTAATGCGTTCTAAGTTAAGAAATACTTCTGACCGTCTTTGTCTATCACTTTCAACGCCAACCGTCAAAGGTGGGGCAATGCCTGGAAGTGGGACATATTTAGGGTCAGTAAAGAATCCTCTCTCTTTTCTTTTTTGATTCTCTTGAACTCGTAGCGCCTCTCTCGCCATGTATCTTTCTTTCGCTTTACTAAAATCAAGAGGTGCAAGAGGTGAAGGAACAGCATCAACGGCAGGAACTGGCGGTTCTCCCTCTCCTTCTGGAGCGGCTGTGGGTTCGGGAGCAAGCTCATCGACGGTCGGTTGTCCTGCTTGTTGTTGTTGTTGTTGTACTTTATCAGCTTCTGGAGGAGGAGGAGGAGAAGGAGGATCTTCAGCGTGAGCATCAGAAGGAACATCATCAGCAGCAGCGACAGTGATTGTATCCGTATCAACAGATCCTTCTGGAACGGACACGGGTTTGGGCGGGTCAATAAACCCCTCCCGATCCGCATCGTCGGTATTAGTTTCTTGTTCTCTTTTGGTGTTATAATCTTTGTATTTTTCGATAAGAGAGGCCATGCTGCTCTTTACTCCTTTTTTTTAAAAGTCTTATTGTAGAACTTTTTAAAACTGCCCTTCTAGTTCCGTTCTCTCGTCTATTTTATCAAGAATAATACTTATAAGAGTTTCTTGTAGAATTATAATCCAGCGCTCTTTTGCAGGTTGCATTAACTGTTTAATTGTTTTAAAGTGACCCACATTTTGGTGTCTGCCAAGATCCTCCATAAGACTTCCCATACCTCTCTTTGCCTCTGGTCCCATATTCCTAAAAGTTTTAGAGTTCTCAATGAGGCTTTGGAACGCTTCTTTGTTTAATGACACTCCTGAATCTTTAATCATACCAGACTCACGTACGATCTGTACCTTCCTTTCTGGAGGATACCCTTTCCATTGACCTGGATTTTGTTTTATGTCTTCCAAAAAAGTTTTTGCAGCATCGTCCATGTGCCCAGATAAACGAGAAGTACGAGAAGCCGTCTCACTCCTCCTCCCTCTTTCGAGGGCGGGCATATATCTTTTGAAGGCGGCGTATCTACTATAAGCTAATGATATAGGTTCAGCCACATTCATTATTTTATTAGTATATTCTTTTCCGTAGGGTAGGGTATCTTTCATAATTTTCATTTTTTTAATTACGTTATCAACTGTATTTATAGCTGCTTTTATATTTAATACTTGAAGGCGAGTTCCGCCAGCCCATAAAGCTTTGTATACGTGTTCAAAGTCTTCATTTGATATAGCCCGTCCTCCCTGGCCACCCTGGATCATTCCAGCAAATTGGTATGTCAGCATTATGGCGCGGTAACTTCTATGTGCACTGAGCATAGCTATTTGTTTAAGGTGTGATTGTTTTGTTGCCTCGCCGTCTTCTGCAGCCTTCATATCCTTTTTAAACTGTGCCTTTGTTATTTCTCTTGCTCGATCCATTCTATTAATTATTTGTTCCTTGGTTATTCCTGATTCAGTATCTATTCCTAATTGTTTTTTTGTGGGGCCTTTTATAAACTCACTTCTTACTGGATCTAATTGTCCATCAAGCACACCAGTAAGTCTATTGAATACCGATCCAAAATAGTCCCGTGCTACAGTAAGCGCACCATGCAATCTTGCTGTAAAGATATCCATTCGTCCACCAAACTCGGTAAGCCGTCCAGCACCCTTTTCTTTTAAAGCTTTTTGAATATTCCTTGCTTGATTTTTCTCCTCTAGGCTGCTTGTTGGATCACTTATTATCCTATTAAGGTCAACTATTAATTTTTTTCCGCTACGCGGTCCTGTATCAGCACCTTTAAATAGTTCTCCCATTAATATTTTGAATTCTGACCCCATACGATCATAGAGTTGATATTGCAAGGCTCCAGCCATCAAAAAACTATCATCAAGAAGGGTCAAATGATTCCTCGCGCTAATTGCAAAGGTTTCTGATTGTTGTAAGTCCTTGTATTCTGGAGAATCTTGAATCTCTTTATCTGATCTGCGATGATAGTTGGCATTCGTTATTCTTTGTATTGGGACAAATCTTCCCTCTATCATTACACGCTGTGTAGGAGCTATGTCTTTCCAAATCTTGGTGTTTTCCGCATCCACTACAAGATCAATAAGTCCCCCTCCATTTAACAATGTATCTATAAGTCCACCAAGATTATCATCTTCTGCCATACCTTCTATAGCATTAAAAAGACTTAAGTATTTCTCTGACTTATCTGCTATATTACCACTTGCTCTTTGTGAGTTTTTTAAAGATGTTATTATAGCTCCTCGTAATTTTGTAATGCTATTATTAAAATTGTTTTCGAAGTCTTTTTGGACTTGGGTCAGGGATTGTCCACTTTTTCCTAGTGTCCATCGAGATCCAGAAGCTAAAGCATCAAGTATATGTGAATTCTCAAGATGGCTCAGTCGTACATTTCGGTGTCTATTTGTCCTGCCAGGAACGTAGTTTACTTCAGGATTTGGCATCATCCTAGAACGAAGTATATCTGGATCAGTGACATCTACTTTAATTAGTTCTCTAGCTTGCTTATTTACAGGAACAACTTTGAGTATATGCCACCCGTTTGGTCCTTTGGTCTCGTCGACAATCGCGCCACCAGCTTTTTTCACTTCGTCTTTCGTTTGTTTTAGTATGTTATCTATTTCTTTTGCAAGTCCCAGTTGTATTGGAAACTCTTTAGCTAAAGATGGCAAATGAGAAGAATCCAGCGCCCAGAGAGAATAACTTCCAGGCGCTTGAGCTTGGACTGAATTTGGAATATGAAATTTCAGATCGTTGATAAAAGCAGGGTTATTTTTTATATGCTGATTAAAAAATGCTTTATCTTGGAGGTTGCCATCTTTTAACCGTTTAATATATCTATCATACTTAAATAAAGTAAAAAGACTTATTTGTGCGTTAGAAGCCTTTGTAGGAATTTCTTCCCCAGCCCCAGGTCGCCTAGTTTCGGAGACTGTCTTTATATATCGCTCCGCTGTATCTTTGGTTTTTGTAGGGTTATCCATTGGAGGGACTCTATATTTGGTGCCATCCTCAAGATGTACAAACGTTGTAAAAAACCCAGGAGGAAGCATCTGAGACTTATCTTGTCGTTGTTTCCTATTACTAGTCTCTTCCGTTATCTCATTCTTTCTTTTTTCATCTCTTCCCCGTATACCATTATAAGAGTCTAAAATCCTTTCAGCTTTTTGTAGTAATGTAAAGCTTGTATTCGCTGAAATAGCCCCGTACTCCTGTGGCACATACTCTACAAAATCTGTTAATCTTTTATACGAGTCTGGATAATCCTTTTTTAATTCTTTATCAGATAGCTTTTTACCTGATGGTATACCAGAAAAGAATGCACCTTTGTCTATTGTAAGGCCCGCGTTTTTTTTACCTTTCCACCATTCTGTCCATCTCTCTGCCGTATTTTTGTGTGCCAATTTATTCACAGCCGAAGTAATAAACGAAAGTGAATCTGTTTTTTTGACCGTTTCAACGGCAGCGGCATCAGCATCAGTGCGGGAAACACCACCAAATTGTTTCGCAAATTGCCTGGAAAGATGGGCGCGATGATCAACCGTCAAAGGAGGGAGCGGGCCTCCAACTTCTTCTTCTCCAGATGCAATATCTCTACCAAATACATCAGCATGTGGTCTTAGAATATTCTCGGTAAGAGCTTTTGATGCTTCTTCGACAGTTTCAGCATTTAGAAAGTCTTTGTCATTAAATGCACCACCGTTGATTTGTGTCAAAATTAACCAGAGATTAGTCATATGTTTATCATTAAGATCTTTTTCTGTAATGCTAAAGCGATTTAAAATATCTGCAAACAAACCTGCTTGAATTTGAAACATATTCTTTTTTTGACCTAAAGAAGACTCGGCATGGGCAGTACCAAGAATAGCGGCTATGTGGTGAGATTTTATTTCCACTCCCACACCTTTATGTATCTTTGCTTCCCGTACAATTTCCTTAACAATTCGCCTCTGCATACGTATTTGTGCGGGCTTTAGTTTAGAACTACGTGGTGAATAACTAAATTGCTTAATTTTTCTTAGTGGTTCATATGTACCTGGTTTTCCACTAGATAGCTCTGCTTTTTTGTCTGGTGCTTTTCTCGGTGGCAACGCATCTCGTTTTCTAGGATCGGCGGAAGCTACTTCTTTCGTACGCGCTATAAACTCTCTGAGCCAAGCTCTATTCACTTTGTATCTATTACCTTCCGCGGCTTGTCTAATTCCTCTAGCTTTCATTGCTTGTGTTTCAAAGGCAGAACCAGCAGTATTATAGATAGGTAGTTCATCTTTACCTTTTGATATTTTTACTCCAGATTCAGCAATCTTTCTATCCTCTTCTGGAGTAAGAAACGGTAAATTTTTAAGACCTTCTTTGTGTGCTTGGGTATACAATTCTACTTTGGTTAGTAAGTTGTCAGCGGCGTTGCCGTCATCTCTACTTTGCGCTGCAAGAGTAATAAGATCCCTATAGCTATCAGTTCTAGTCCAAGACTTGTTTATTGGTTCCCACGTGTTAGTGTTGGTGTTTAGTGCCGCTGGGTACATACTTAGAAAGAGTCTTTGTCTTTGTTCATCAGCGTTACGTGCAGCCTTAACAAATAATGAGTGAACAGGTATACCCTTAGTATCCCCATGCGCTGTCTCATACGCTTTTCTTTTTTTGTCGTTTACTGTTTTCCACATGTCAAACCATGCATTATTTTTAGCCAGAAGATCCGCTACTTCCTTTCTTTCACGCTCACGTCTGTCTCGGAATCTTTGATATTGGTCCCTACGATTCCAAAGAGTCTCCGCTAGATTTTGTTTTTGTCGATACTCGTCCATTTTCCAGCCGTGTTTCTTGCTTTCTCGAAACATCCATTCGTCACGAGACAAACGACTACGACCACCAGCCGCTCTTAGCTCACGGGTCCGCTCAGACCTTCTACGTGATCCCTCTAAAAACGATCCTAAACGAAATGCCATTATATTTCTTCCTCTTCATATTCATCTTCGTATTCTATTCTTGACGGAGCCTCTTTCATATCCAAGAAGCTTCCTTCGCCCTCTTCATATTCTTCGTCTTCCCCATCGATGGAATCTCTATCGTATTCTTCGTCATCTACATCCCCCATTTCTCTTAAAGCCTTTTCAAACTCTTCACCCTCACTATCCAAGTCTTCAACTCTTCCTGATATTCCTTCTAATTCTTCTTCAAACGAACCTTTTCGATTCATACGATCTTCTATTTTCTGATATTTCTTAGGATCTATTTTCTCCATAAGCTTCAATTTCTCAATTTCAGACAACTTCTTTTTAGCTGGTCCTTCATTAAATAGTTTCATATCTTCAACATTCTGATCATCTCCTATTTGTGCTACAATCATAAATATTCCAGGCTTGGCAAGTTCTACTACATCAGGAGTAGCTGCACCTTCCATAAAATATTTTTTACAGATACCGTCTGCCATTGTTTCACATGAAATTCCCATTTCTAAGAGATCCGCTATGCTTTTTGATACTTCTTCTTCTTTCAAGACAGGTTCAATAGTTTCAAGAAGACGCCCAGGAGTCGTAATTGCAGGAGGCTTCTCGTACGGACGTAATCCAGGAGGCTCAGTAAGAGACTGTCCAGGTATCGCCCTTGCAAAAGGATCGGGATTTTTTATTGGAGTTCTTGGAATTGGCATAACACCACCTATTTTTAGATTGTAAAGAAGAATTTAGACACTTGGTTTCTTTCGCGTAGCTGCTTCACTGAACATTGAAGTTTCAGTTCCCGTTAAAGTATCCGATACTTTTGTGGGTTGACTAGGGGCTCTACCTTTAGAATAATTAACATAATCTCTATAATACGGATTATTGTTAACTAGACTTTTGTATGCTGCGTAGTACTGCTCTAAAGCTCTGGACTGTCTGTATTCGAGGCGATGCACTTTCTTTATAGGATCATAGCCACCCCCTAAACGAGTTAACTCTTTTGCAGTGCTAAGAGCGTCTGATCTTTTTTGTGCAAAACTCAACTCCCGTGCCGCGCGACTGTACCTACCCGCGCCACTTCCACGACTTCCTCCACTTAAAAAGGAAGATGCGGCTGTTGAGACAACACCCGTTAAAACCTTACCAACTGTTCCCATAAAATCTAACATACTCTTATTCTCCTTTTATTCTTATTGATCTTTATAGTACTATTATTCCTAGTCTAGAAGCCAACTGGGAGACCCTGTGCTTCAGCATCCTCAGCCGCTGTTGTTCCAGTATCACCAGTATCACCACCACCACCACCACTAAAGACAGAATCCATAGCTCTCTCAAAGACCCCTGATAACATATCCCCGAAGAATCCACTTATCAAGGCGCTATCTTCTGCATCTATTTGTGCATCAAACATACTAGATGCGAACTGGTTGGCAATTGCCACCATAGCTAATTGGTGTGTCCGTTGTAATTCATTTTGCGTTGATTGAAAAAGGAAAGCAGCCTCATCTCTGTATTGTTGCCACAAATCATTTTGAGCTTGAACAGTCATACCCAATAATGCTGCAGCATTGAGTCTGCTTTCCTCATTCTCGGTAGCATTATTTGCAGTAGCAATTGTTCTTCTCCACACTGCATTTGATTGATCTATTAGCTGTTGCATGTTAGCATTAAATTTCTCTCTAGAATCTTCAATCTTTTCCATGTACTTAGTTACACTATTTGCTTGATCGACATTGAATTGGTGGGTTGCCGTTTCTCTGTCCAAGTTAGTTTTTGAGACTGTGGCTCCTAGTTGATCATAAAATTCATTAACTTGTGTCTCTGTTTTTGCGTTAAATTGAAGTCTTAAATTTTCGGCGGCTGCATCGGTAAACAGTGCTTGAACATTGGATTGATATTCTATAATATTCGATGCTTGCTCATTTGTAACATTCAGTAAGTCCATCTTCAAGAAAGATTCAGCATTATGTTTTGCTGCTTGCATCTTGTTATCAAGATTCTTCATGTCCAATGCTGCAATAGTGGCAGCATTAGCCAGGGCAGTTTGTTGTTCGTTGCTTAAATTCTTTATTTGAATAGTAGCATACTTATTAGCATCTTCTACTGCTATCGGTAAAGCACTCTCTGCGATAGCTTGTACCATTGCTGCTGCTGCAACACTAGACGCTCCTAAACCTCTAGAGTTCATTATCTCCTGAACTTTACGAACATTAGGAGCGGCCCACGCAGGAAGGGGTTTACCATCCTCTAAAGCTTCATATATTTTGTCGAGTTGATACTTTACTGTTGCTTCGCTGGCCAAATCTTGCGTAGCTGCTTCGGAAAGCGTACCGTCAGTGAGCATTTGTTCTTTGGTTCGTGTATCTATGACATTTGCTGCATCTATTTGTGCGTCTGATGAAAGAACTCCTTCTACACTGACAGCGGAAGGAATACTACTAGCAGTTGTTGCTAGATCAGTTGCAGCTACGGTACTCGCTTTTCCCGCTCCAGTGGGGATATCCGTTTGCGGAGTTATGAAGTCTTCTTCGTCAATATCTTCTACTTGAGCCGCCGTAACGTCTAAATCTTCATCCAACACCTTATCTGTAGTATCTAATAGCTCATCTTCTTCGACATCCTGGGTTGCTAAGTCAACAGCGCCCGCGCCGAGATCCTCAACAGAGGTCGTACCAACTGCTTGATCAGACTTTATATCGACAATGCCTTTGTTGCGTTCTTCAAGTGTAAGATCTCTCGGCTCTTCCACTTCTTCCGCATCGTCACCTAATTCATCATCGAAATCTTCATCGGTATCAAATTCTTCTTCTGCCATATTCTTACGCCTTCTTGTATTTCGTAACTTCGGAATACTTTATTAGCATTATATATCTCTACCCTTTTCCTCTTTTGGTAGGACATTTTCAACACAGATTGTGAATGCATATGCTATTCTTGCTCTAGTAGCAAAAGTTGCAATCATTTCTGCTCCTCTAGAGTAACATTCTCCTAATGTTTTATATCCTTGAAGTGATTGTAAATCATCTACTTGAACTGTTGGATTACCCATAAGAGTAAGAATAACAACCGCTTTATATAACATCATTGTAAAATCCTCAATGTTAACCTATTTTATGAATACTGACTTTATTGGAATCTACAAAGATGGATGAGAACCATTATGCATTTTGTATATGCGTTCTATCTCATTTTCTAAGATCCTCAATCTTATCTCTGTTGCTCCATCTCGCTCACTTCTTTCCTTTAAGATTTGAGGAGATAGTATATCATTTGCCATTGTTTCTATGCTACTTTGAGATACAGCTTGATTTGCTTCTAGGTGGTCAAGTCTCTGGCTCATTTCTGTTAGACTTTCTTTTGTATCCTCTAGTATTGAAGTTATAGACTTTATTGTAGCTTTTAGTACTCCCCACGTTGTAGCAATACCTACCAGCACAATTCCAAATGTCATTAATTCCCGTAGACCAAATTCCATAGTTTTATATCGCTATTCTTACCTCGCAGTTGCTGGCGATACGCCACCGCCAAATGTTCCACCATGACCGCCGAATGGATTTTCTGCCCAGGCCATATAGATATACTTGGCAGTAGTGACACCAGAGCCGCCATTGAAAATTGCGCTGTTATTCCGTAGCTTGAACCCATTAGACAAATAATCAATGTCAATGCCAGATGCTTCGGTTGTTGCTTCGTCCACGGGCCATCTTGCATCTACGGGATTAATAAGATCTCTTGCTCGATCAAAAACGATCCACTGGTTTCCAGCGTCAAACCTTCTGAAAATGGTTAAAGCAGGTTTGAATCCCGTTATAACTAAATCCCCATCAGCATTACCATTTCCTGTATAAGACCCGAATTTGCTAAGTCCTGAAATCTCTGCAAATGCATAATAGACGTAAGTATCAGGGGTTCCTGCTGAATCGTTAACGTCGACGTGTGTTCCGATTGAGAATACAGTAGAGGTTGGAGCAACATCGTTCCATACGGTGGCATCATCTTGAACTGTCCCAGATGTATCCCAAAGCAAGTAATCGGTGGCAGCGTCTGTTGCTAGCTCGCTATTGTAAACAAACCAAGCACCTGTATCGTCAGCTCTTTCCTTCACGATTACCATTTTGGGGATGGCCCCCAGGCCATGAGCTACGGTCCCAGCAGACCCCGTGCCAGTATAAGTTCCGACTGAAATTCCAGCAGTAGTGCTAGCTGAAAGTTTAGTTGCTGGGATAGTACCAGCTAATGCAGACCCTAAATTAGCACCATCAATTTTGACACTTCCAGCGGTTGGCGTAGCTCCCGCTCCCGCCGAATTAGTAGCAGTTGGCGCACCCCCAGCTTTCCACATATAAGCAACGTAAGTTCTGCCAGTAGTGTTGATGTCACCAGATGACCCGCCGCCAGTGAATGTCAGCGAACCACCACCAGTTGTCCCGAATAAAGTCGTTATATCCGATTCGGTGTCTTCAGTGCCATCGTCTGACACATTAAGCCCTTGGGTGTCTCCACGACACTCGTCATACATATTTGCGCCGTTTCCAGGTCCATCTCGACATTTGATCAACGCGATATCAGGTTTAAAAGTAGAGTTGTTTCCAGAACTGGCAACAACGCTATTTTGAGACACAGTTTGTCCGCTAGTATTTCCATCATAAATTACAGCCTGATAATGTGCGCTTGGGTCAACGATGGTTGGAACTGGAATATTGGTGGTATTAAGGGCCAAGTACCCAGTCGGCTGAGTGTTCTGAAAAGCGTGTTGACCAAAATTAAACACCCACGGATGCCCCCCTATCACCGTCTCCCAATGAACGGGAACGTAGTCATTGGCCCCGTAATCTCTATCCTTGTCAGCGGCGTTAGTGTCTGTCCCTGCATTGACTTCGGCTATTGTTGCTGAATTTTGCCAAGTGCCATCATCGCTGAACCAAATCGCTCCCTCATCTGCATTAATAGCAACGCCGATGACTGAGTCTTGGGCTGGAGCCGACCCATAAGAACTAGCGGTGCCATCGACCAACTTATTTCCACTAGATGCCGCAAATGAGACGCCCAATCCCGCTGGATTAGCACCAGATGAAACCAGGAGGGCGTGGGTATTTGCTGGATCATTGCGCTTCATGATTCCCACATTTGTGTAACCTTGGCCACCGCTCCTGGTGCCAATATCAACTTCAAAATACCATTTACCTGTCGCGGGAATTGGCATCGTTCCAAACGTGAAGCAATTATTTGCATCGAGGGATGAGTCAAGATTACCGTTAGCCAGTGTTGCCCCGCTCATCAGGTCGATGCTGGACATCACACAGTAATTGTTGGTCGGCGAATCAGGCACTCGGTCAGAACTAGTGAGCGATGCACTATCAGTGAAGTGGTTGGTGTTGGTGGATGCATCTGTGCCAGCGCCATTTACGGTGTCGGGCGCTACCGCGAAATTCAGGTAAAAAGCATTCGTATTGTAAGTCAAACCGCTTACGTCAATTGGCCTCCAAACCCCATTATCATCGGTTTCACCAAAACTAGTAGCCGCAAGGTTGTCATCTTCTATGTGGACAAATTCCGAGGCATATCCATCAAAATATTTAGTGCCTGGAGTTACAACATAACCAATTTGATGAGCAACATTAGAGTTCCAAGTCGTGACCTCGTCCTGGCTAGGGTAGGTTTCTATTGCAAAACTAGTTTCTTGCACGCCGTTCACATACATGGCGCAATGGCTACTTCCAGGCGTCGATGGGGTGGAGTCATATTTTACGACAACATGATACCAGCCGTGAGGGTCACGAAAGACCCTGTTGGTTTCAAGGCGCAGACTAAAGGCAGATGAGGTATAATCTTCAAATTTTAGACGATCATTAGATTCAAAGACCAGTGCAGAATAGTTAGTTGCCCAGCTACCCGCCGACCAGATGACTTGTTGCCGACCCAGGTCTCCGCGCTTGAACCACACGGAGACTGTCCATTTCTTGGTATTTCCTGCCGATGGGGTAAATGTGGTGTACGCAGAATTATCACTGTTGAACCGACAGGAGTAAGAGACTTCATAGCCAGCTACAGAACTTACTGTACCCCCACCAAAACCTATATATTGACCATAAAGATTACATAGTCTTTGTTTTTCAGATAATATTGAATCTAATGTTTCCATTAACTATCATTCGCTTTATCAGTGGTAAATAGAATACGAACTCCTACTAAACGTGCATCTCCAGACATATCGTCGTTAGTATCACTTACATCTCTAAAAATTTGACAGAATAACAAATCATCTGCTGCACCACTACAAGCAATATCTCCACTTTCAGGACTTATAAGAAGTTCTGTAGCTGAACCTTGTGAATTATCGTCTACTACAACTGCAGTTCCGTACGCTACGTTTATATCTTCATTGTCATTAAGTGCTTTAACTTGTAATGCCCAAGAAACTCCTGTAGTTGCTGCAATACCCACCCAATATGCTTTAAATGTAACATTACCGCCATCCCATTGCTTTGGCATACATATACTGAATTGTGCGTGTTCATCGCTATCTTTATCAAAATCAAGAACACGAAGATCTGGACCGCTATTTCCTCCAGAATCTACTGTCGTTATGTCTGCACATGGAGTAGCAGAAGTGGGAGTCATTGCTACAGCGGGAACCCATATGGATTCTTTACCCACAGTTTTTACAGAGTTACCCTTGGAAGTTATGTTTCCTACAAACGCCATAGTAGAACTGGCAACGGTTGCATTCGGAGTAACTGTTAAGTGTGTAACATGCGTTCCAGCACTGGCAATATCATTAGCAAGTGTTATCGTACCGCCATCTGCAACATTAAGTTTCCACTCATCACCAGCATCATCACCTTCATCCGCCATTAAGGTTATGCTAAGAGCCGCTCCTTCTGTGGCAGCTATCTTAAGAGTATCTGTTGTCGTTTCATCGTAACCTATAAGAACATTTTGATCACTGCCAAATTGTATAAATTTATCATCTGCTATGTAAACATCTCCCCATTCTGCAGATGTAGATCCTATATCCGCACCACCAGAAGCATCAGGAAGAAGAGAAGTACTAGCTGTTACGGTCGTACCACTTACAGTCCCACCCTCAAAATTTGCAGATATAGTTCCAGCCGATCCACTTACAACCTCACTGGATATGGTCGCATCGTGGATAAAGATTAGCTTATAAGAATCACTGTCATCTATACCCAGGAAAGCACTCTTAGCAGCGGAACCAGTATGATACTGCATGGCAATACCGACATCTTTATTTGTATCCGATCCGAGTGCGCCACCATCTGAAGCTGTTTGTAAAGTCAAAATTGGATCAACTACATTCATGGTAGCAGTATCTAATGTTGTCGTAGTACCGTTAACAGTAAGATTACCTGTTATAGATAAATCTCCTGCACCCGTAAGCTGCATCTTGGAAGAGGGTACATCTGTTCCACTTGCCTTTGTCTTAAAGTCTATCTTGGACGTACCCGTACCATCGCCACCACCAGAAGATAATGTAAGATCACCACCATTAATATTATTTCCGTTAGTAGAGGTAGCACCTGCCGCAATAGTAAGTCCTCGCCCAGCGGTAGTACTGGTAGTAGCAGCTACACCAATCTCCCACGCAGACCCATTAGCGAACTTAACACCACCATCATCAATATCGAGAATATCAGTACCGTCTACGTCAAAGCGTATGAAACCTGCATCTGCTCCACCATCTGCAGTGGCAGTAGAGATCTCTAAGTAATTAAGTGTCTGTGCGCCACTATCGTATACAGCCTGTATCTTGCCACTTTCAGCGGAAGTAGCACCTATAGTGAAAGAGGGATTACCATCGTTTACTGCCTCTAAGATTGCTAAGTCAGAACCATCATATGTAAATGTCGCTTCACCAGCAAGAGCGTTAGCTCCTGTAACCGTTGCAATTGTATTATTTGTAGATCCGCTTAATGAAACAAGCCCTGTTAAACCATCCAGCAGGTTCAATTCCGTTGCTGTCGATGTTACAAGCGTACCTCCTAATTTTAAGCCCCCTGCCGAACCATCGTGTGTACTTATATCAACTGTAATGTTACCGTCAGATCCCAAACCAGCAAGTGCCATACCTTTTGTAAGAGTACCATCGTATTCTGCAACATAAAAGTCCATGCCGCCTTGTTCACCACCCGCCGTTACATCAGTAATAGTAGATTGTATTCGTGCGTATGTGGTTACAGCATTACCAGCATCCTCACTTACAAAGTCGATATTGCCTATAATGTCGCTGGTGGCAGGACTAGAACCATTTTTATTAAATTTAAGTGTTCCACCATTGGCGTCTGCATTTGTGTTCAGAATACTTACAATAGGTTTAGAAGATGTGGAACTTTCTATGCTCATATCAGATCCCGTTAAGACAAGATCATCATCACCACTTTCATCGTATTTTATTGTCCAATCGGAATCTGAACCGAAGATTAGTGTTTCATTGTCAATGACCATAAGATCATCACCAAATTTAAAATAATCTTCGTCTTCCATCCAAGTGATAAGACCATCGTTTGTCTCACCATCAAAAGTTACAGCAACGTCTGTACCTGCTGTTCCAGCGCCTATTGTTATAGTGTTGCTGCCCTTTAGGTTGGATAGTCCTCCACCATTTCCCGACGAACCATCGTGAACATGCCCACTTGTACCAAAGGCTGTGATAATTGCATCTAATTCATCATTAGTATCTGCAGCAGTTATCGTATCACCCGTAGTGTATGAGCTTTGTCTTGTTGAATATCCTGCCATCTTACATTCTCGCTCCTGGGGTAAATTCTAATTCAAATCCTTTTAATGTGATTGGTGGATTAGAGGAAGTATCTTCAACTCTGATCACCACCGTAAAACCACTTCCTTCTACACTTTGACGTACAATGGGAATGCCCCTTGCGTCATATACAGAAGTCCCGTACGTACCCGTTCCGTACACCGCCGCTGTACTTTGTGTTGTCAGCGAGTATGCCGAAGGTTGAGGAACGCTGCTGTCTTCAAAATCGTACTTTACAAAAAAAGAAGCACTTACATCTCCTTCAGTATCAAAGTTAAGATTGATACGTTGCATATTCTTTCGTATACCAGCGTCTCCCATTGTAAGATCTGGAGAGCGATATATAGCATTTATATTTGTACCAGCAAAGGTATTGCCTGTTTCTTGCTTGTATACATACCCATCGTAACCACCGTGTACAATTGTTTCTGTTGTTCCAACAAAGTCCGAATCACAAGAAGCAACCTTTATGCCTTTTAGATCAGAAAATTCCCAACCAATCTGTCCTTCAGGATTCGCCTTTATAACACCAATTATTCCCTTTGCCCCGCCTTCAACACCGCCTATTGTCGGATAGAAAAGCCGATATTGACTTTTTTGTCTTATTATAACAGAAGCTATATTATCAAAACCAATACCGTTAATCCGCTCTTGGATTTGCTTTGAAACTGTTCCAAGTTCTACGTCACCAATACGTGCAGTACCTGCTATTGTTCGCAAACCATCTGGTGCCAAAAATATAAGATCACCCCCGATTTCCTGTACACTGTTTCCATCGCTACACCCTATATTTCTAGATACAGGAGCGATAGCGAAATCGGAACTTGAGCTTCCTGTTAATTTGTATATACGGTCCTTTCCGAATATAATAATTGCTTCACGAAATGATTTAAGAGCTACAACTTCTGTATCTACCTTGATGCTTCCTGATCCAGAACCAGTGTAGCTTGTTTCATCAAATGGTACTGTGTACTGTATCTGTTGTTTTGCAGCCGATGCTCCAGCATAGAACATGTGGTTCTTAAAAGATGTAACACTCGTTGCATTGGCTGGAGCGCCTGAAGCATTTAGTAGTGTAACGGACCCTGATCCTGTCCACCTAGTGGGTACGTTTGCGCCGTCTACCCACACAATAGAATCTGTTCCGCCGTAATTATACTTTTCGAATCTAGGGCGCGAAGGAGCATTTGATTGTGTTGCAACGGAAGACCAGGAACTACCAGTACTGAATTCAACTGCCGTACCAGCAATTGCTACAACCCCACTGTTGAATACTGCAACTCCTGTTACTTTAGCTGAACCGTTAACCTGGGAACTGGAATATTTTGCCGTACCATCAAGCCTACGATATCCTCCTTTAACAGAAGGTTCAAAGTTCTGTAGAATAGAAGCTGCACCTACGGGCATTGTGTAAACATCACGGTCTAAGACAAGACCGCCAGAAGTTGTTACAACGTACGGTGAGATATACTCTGGTGCTGTTACTTCTGCCATGTTAGTCCTTGTACTTTGCTACCCTGCCGCCATACGCATATTTCTTTTTGGAAGAAGCCTTTTTGGTCTTTCTTTTTTTCTTTATGTCTACAACTGTATTATGTACTCTATCAAACAGATTATCTAATTGTGGATGATCCTGTAGTATCTTCTTATTTTTGTGGATAGACTCGTGTAAACCAAATAGCCAATTTTTTGCTTTCATCTTCCCAGTTTTTTCAGGGTCATACTTTCCACCAGTCATAACTTTAACAGGTAAAGCCTTCTCAACGCCCCATCTGTCTACCTTTTTCTTCTTCGCCATAATTGTCTCCTATGTATTAGCCTTTATGAACCTTCCTGAAGTTCTCAAACCTCTCGGATACATATAATTCTTTCGATTGAGGAGTTCAACTCGCATCCTCTTTATGCCTTCCATGAAATC